>JGI20156J14371_10000211_pt1 | contig 51151 bp, 46 predicted proteins | sample COG_06_FD_14371 | JGI IMG/M metagenome (IMG submission 14371)
AGATGCAGGATAGAGCTCATCGCTACTGCTTCGTAGCAAATACACTTGCAGATAATGTAAAAGTGAATATCCTCTAAGCTCACAAATGTATAAAATATGTCAGTAATTATGTCCGATAATGATAATTTAATTATTAATAATATTGTCGATGGTGTTAAGCGCATTACACTCAATGATATTCCGCGCCGCAATGCTTTATCTGAAAGTATGATTGTTCAACTTATTTCCTCACTAGATCAAGCTACTTTAAACCCGTCCGTTAAAGTTATAGTAATTTCCTCAAAAGGATCAGTATTTTGTTCTGGCCACGATCTTAAAGAAATCACAAATGCAAGAGCAGAAGCTGATCACGGAAAAGCTTTTTTCATAAAGCTCATGGCTCTTTGTTCGAAGCTGATGCAAACTATCGTAACATGCCCAAAACCTGTCATTGCTGAAGTTTCAGGAGTGGCAACTGCAGCTGGATGTCAACTAGTTGCAAGTTGTGATCTTGCTTATGCTGCAGAGGAAGCTAAATTTTGCACACCTGGTGTAAATATAGGATTATTTTGTTCAACACCCATGGTAGCAGTTTCTCGAAGCATATCTCAAAAAAATAGCATGGAAATGCTCTTAACAGGTGACATGATCTCTGCTGTTCGTGCTGAAGAAATAGGGCTCATTAATCGTTCGACTCCTATGAAAGACTTAGAGGCAACCGTTACGTTAATGGCAAAAAAGATTGCTTCTAAATCTAACTTAACAGTAAAAACAGGTAAGAAAGCTTTCTATGCCCAAAAAGAAATGGACCTAGCTAGAGCCTATGAGCATACATCAAAAGTTATGGTTGAAAATTTATTTTATGAGGATGCTAAGGAAGGCATTAGCGCATTTTTAGAAAAACGAGAGCCCGATTGGAATGATCGATAGAAAATGACTAACCCCTACAATACTGACCTTGATAAAAATCCTGCTAATTTTCAGCCCCTTACACCTATAACATTTCTGGAACGAGCCGCATCCGTTTTTCCAAAGCATATTGCTATTGTCCATGGTCAATTAAAATATAACTACGGGGAGTTTTATGATCGTTCGCGCCAGTTAGCTTCGGCGTTAAACAAAAACAATATAGGTTCTGGCGATACTGTTTCTGTTCTTTTAACCAATACCCCATCAATGCTTGAGTGCCATTATGGAATTCCAATGACCGGTGCAGTTATACACTCAATAAATACACGTCTTGATGCTAAAACAATTGCTTTTCAGCTAGATCACGCTGATGCGAAAGTTTTCATCTTTGATAGTGAATTTAAAGTTCTAGCCGAAAAAGCATTAGAGCTATCTAAAAAAAATCCAATCATAATTATATATAATGATCCTGAATATGAACATACAGCAATAACAAATGATACTCACGATTATGAAAAATTCCTAAACGCAGGTAGTACAAATTTTGAATGGTTTAAGCCATCGGATGAGTGGGATGCTATTTCAATAAATTATACATCGGGAACGACAGGAAATCCTAAGGGTGTTGTTTCACATCACCGCGGTGCATATCTCTTGGCTCAAGGTAATGCGCTAACAACTTCTATGCAAAAACACTCAAACTATTTATGGACTTTACCAATGTTTCACTGCAACGGATGGTGTTTTCCATGGACCATGTCTGCAATAGTTGGAACACATATCTGTCTAAGAGATGTTAAGTCAGGCCCGATATGGAAAGCGCTTTATGATCATAAAGTTACTCATCTTTGTGGAGCGCCAATTGTTATGTCACTTATAATAAATGCACCTGATAATGAAAAATATGACTTAAAACATAAAGTTCAGTTTTTTACAGCCGCCGCCCCTCCTCCCGCTAAAGTTCTGGAGGCAATGCAAAAAGAAAAGTTTGATGTAACGCACCTTTATGGCTTAACTGAGACCTATGGCCCTGCAGTTGTAAATGATTGGCATAAAGAATGGGATAATCTTTCTCTAGAGGAACAAGCAATATTAAAATCACGCCAAGGCGTGAGGTATTTACCCCTCGAAGACCTTAAGGTATTAGACCCTGACAATATGGAACCTGTACCGCATGATGGTAAAACAATTGGTGAAGTGATGTTTCGCGGAAATGTTGTGATGAAAGGTTATTTTAAAAATAAAAAAGCAACTCAAGCTGCTTTTGAAGGAGGTTGGTTTCATTCAGGAGATTTAGGAGTTACCTATCCTGATGGTTATATTCAGCTTAAAGACCGTTCAAAAGATATTATCATTTCAGGAGGAGAAAATATATCTTCCATTGAAATAGAAGAAACTCTTTACACTCACCCTTCCGTTAACGTGGCTGCTGTGGTTGCTATGAATCATGAAAAATGGGGAGAAACACCATGCGCATTCATAGAGTTAAAACCTGGAAAAAAAGCAAGCGAAGATGAAATCATTAAATGGTGTAAAAATTCACTCGCATCTTATAAAGTACCAAATAAAATAGTATTTAAAACTATTCCCAGAACCTCCACGGGTAAGATTCAAAAGTATATATTACGAAACTTCGTTTAATAATATATTTTAATCGATCTATTTTAGTTGAGAAAATCAATCATAAAATTTAGCTATTTCGCTAAGGTTAGCTCTGTCCGCATATAAAGCATTTACAGGGTGATTAGGGTTACCATACCCTAAGGCCATGCCAACTAGAACCTCTTCTTCTTCTGGAATATCCAAAAGCTCATGTGAAACTGAAGTCCAATTTCGCCACCAACCTTGAGGAGCAGTATGCAAGCCTTCTTCTCTTGCTAGTAACATCAAACTTTGTAAATAGATACCTATGTCCATGTATTGAGGCTGATCTAACCTTTTATCTCCGGTTATAATAATGCCGACAGGTGCTCCAAAAAAATTTCCATTTTGAGCTAACCAAGCTAGTCGCCCCATTTTATTATCTTTTTCAATACCCAAAAGAGCATACATATCTTCTCCAAGTTTATAGCGCCATGATCTTTGTGGCTCCCACAATGGCGAAGGATAAGCAGGGTAAGTGGGTTCTTCAACTTTTCCAGCCATCATTCTATCAACACATGTTTTCTTGAATTTCTTTAATGTTTCGCCTTGAATAATATGAATCTTCCATGGCTGAAGGTTTCCTCCAGATGCACTCCGCAAAGATGTATGTAAAACTCTCTTAAGAACATCATTTGGTACAGGTTTATCTAAAAAATCTCTACATGTAATACGGGTTTCTAATGCTTTAGAAACACTTGGGGTTTTGTTAATACTGAAACTCATTATTTTCTTCCTTTTTTAAGCTTTTGCAACCAAACTAAAAAGAAATAGTCAGCTATAGCTATGACCACCCCTAGTAATATAGAAAAAAAGATATTTTTCTGAGCCTGATACATAAAATAAGCGAAGCCAAACCCAATTACTAATGCCCCGAATGCTGGACCTTCTTGTAATTTCATATTCTTTATTCCTTAGTTTAGTTAATATAAAATGCTCTAACTAATTCAGAAAGTATTTAGGCGCATTAAAGACCCAGTTTTTCTCGGAGTAACTTATTTACAACTTGAGGATTAGCTTTTCCTTGCGTAGCCTTCATAACTTGCCCAACAAAGAAACCAAGCAATTTTGGGTTAGCCACTGCCTTTTGAGCTTGGTCCTTATTATTTGCGATCACCTCATCAACAATAACAGAAATTGCACCAACATCGGTTACTTGTTTTAAGCCTTGAGCTTCTATAATCTCATCAGCATTACCTTCACCGTTGAACATTCTCTCAAAAACGCTCTTAGCAATTTTTCCAGAAATAGTATTATCAGAAATTCTATCAATAAGTTCACCCAGCATTTTTGCAGAAACAGGTGTCGCGTTTAAATCTAATCCTGACTTATTGAGCGCCCCAAATAAATCACCCATTGTCCAATTTGCAGCTATTTTTGCGTCACGGCCGTTTGCAACTATTTCGTAAAAATCACTTTTTATTTTATCAGCTGTTAAGATACGAGCATCATATTCAGACAGTTTATAATCATCCATAAACCTACTTTTAATAGCATCAGGCAACTCTGGTAATTTAGCCTTTAGGTCATCAACATATGATTGCTCAATATTTAAAGGTAAAAGGTCAGGATCAGGGAAATACCTATAATCATGAGCATCTTCTTTCGATCTCATGGTGCGTGTTTCACCTTTTAAACTATCAAACAAACGTGTTTCTTGATCAATGGATCCACCTGATTCTAAAATTTCTATATGCCTACGTGCTTCGTAATTAATAGCTTGGCGTATAAATCTCATTGAATTTACATTTTTAATTTCACATCTAGTTCCCAACTCTCCTCCGGGCTTTCTGACAGAAACATTAACATCAGCTCTTAAGTTTCCTTTTTCCATATCTCCATCACAGGTACCCAAAGCTCTCACAATTCCTCTTAGCTTATCAACATATGCTGAAGCTTCTTCTGGAGAGCGCATATCTGGTTTGGAAACAATTTCCATAAGGGCAACACCGCAACGGTTTAAGTCTACATAAGTTTCATCAGGTGAAAGGTCATGCACTGACTTTCCAGCGTCCTGCTCAAGATGCAACCTTTCGATTCCAACTGAAACAGGGTCCATAGTATTACCATCTGAATCGATTGGTAAAATCTCAATGTTTCCCTCACCAACAATTGGATGTTCAAACTGAGAAATCTGATATCCCTGCGGCAAGTCGACGTAAAAATAATTCTTTCTGTCGAAACGTGAATATAAATTTATTTTCGCATTTAAACCCAAACCGGTCTTGATAGCTTGTTCAATACAATACTCATTAACAACGGGAAGCATTCCTGGCATACCAGCATCGACCAAACTTACTTGACTATTAGGCTCTGAGCCATATTCAGTAGATGAACCTGAAAAAAGTTTGGAGTTACTGGATACTTGAGCATGTACTTCCAGGCCAATGATAACTTCCCAATCACCCGTCTCGCCTTTAATCCAATCTTTTGCGTCAGCCACGCGTTCTGCTGTGAACATTTTATTCTCTTACCTTAATTGAAACCAAAATATTATTAATCACTCAATCCACCATTTTTTTGGCTTCAAATTAAAATTAGCCGCCCTCTCGAGTGCACTTGCTGTGGCGAATACATTGTCCTCATCTAATGCTTTACCGATAACTTGCAAGCCTAACGGTAAACCATCTTGATTTAAGCCAGCTGGTATAGATATTCCTGGAAGGCCTGCTAAATTGGTAGTAACTGTAAAAATATCATTCAAATACATTTCAACTGGATCCACTACTTTACGACCCAAAGTAAACGGAGCAGAAGGAGCGGTTGGTGTAAGTATTGTATCACATTTATGCCAAGCATTTTCGAAATCTTCAACAATCCTTGCCCTAACTTTTTGGGCTCTCAAGTAATATGCATCATAATATCCAGCTGATAACACATATGTACCTATCATAATACGTCGTTTAACTTCATCCCCAAAACCCATTGTTCTGGTTCGCGAATAAGTATCATTTAAATCGGAACCTTCTGCACGTAATCCATAACGCATTCCGTCGTAACGGGCTAAATTTGATGATGCTTCAGCAGGAGCAACAACATAATATGCTGGCAAAGCATATTTAGTATGCGGTAAACTAATTGGAATAATTTCAGCTCCAGAGTCCTTTAACCATTCAATTCCCTGATCCCAAAGTAGTTGGATATCTCTAGGCATCCCATCTATCATATACTCTTTAGGTATACCAATTTTCTGGCCTTTAATTGATTTATCGCAGCTCGTTTTCCAATTGGGCACTGGAATATTTAATGAAGTAGAATCCTTTTCGTCATATCCTGCCATTGATTGTAGAAGTATGGCGGCATCTTTGACTGTTTTGGCAATTGGTCCTGCCTGGTCTAAGGAACTAGCGAAAGCAACAGTTCCCCACCTTGAGCATCTTCCATAAGTAGGTTTTATACCCACTGTGCCTGTAAAGCTCGCTGGTTGACGAATTGAACCCCCAGTATCAGTGGCGGTTGCACCGAGACAAAGATCAGCAGCAACAGCTGCAGCTGAACCTCCTGAAGAACCACCTGGAACAAGTTTTTCATCTTTTTTCCAAGGATTTATTACCGGTCCATAAGCAGATGTTTCATTTGAGGAACCCATAGCAAATTCATCTAGGTTTAATTTTCCTAACATGACCATGCCTTGTGAATTCATATTTGAGGTAACTGAACTCTCATAAGTAGGCTCAAATTGATCAAGAATCTTTGAACCAGCTGTTGTTTTAACACCGGCAGTACAAAAAAGATCCTTAACCCCCAAAGGTGCCCCTTCAATTAAACCTATATTACCCTTGGCTCTTCGTTTATCAGAATTTTTAGCCGCCTCGAGAGCATGCTCAAATGAGCTTGTGATAAAAACGTTAAGTTTAGTTGCATTTTCACATGCTTTAATATGAGCCGTTGTAAGTTCCTCTGATGTAAACTCACCTTTGTTCATTGCATCTAAAGCATCATTAAGAGTATATTTTGTTAAATCCGTCAACGGTCTTACTCCACGCTTCTTGGTACAACAAAAAATCCATCATCTTTTTTTGGTGCATTCTTTAAAATCTGATCTCGTTTGTCACCATCAGAAACAATATCTTTTCGCATTGGAGACTTCATAGCAACAGCAGATGTCATGGGTTCAACCTTATCTACATCAACTTCATTTAATTGTTCTATCCAGCCTAATATTCCACTCAAATCATCAGCAAGTGACTGTAATTCTGTATCTTCAACACGAAGCCTTGATAGTCTAGCTATTTTTTTAACATCTTCCACGTTGACAACATTTTTTTGATTGCTCACGAAAAACTCCATTATTACATATGCGCGGGTTAGCAGGGGCATAAGCTCTCTGCAAGTCATGGATTGCAGTTGTAGACAAATTTCGCTATCTGAGCACAAAAAGGAGTGATAAATGGCTAAAAAAGATCATCCAGCAATGAACAAACATGTTCCGCGCAAAGGAACAAAGATTGGAAGTTACTTTGGAAGTTTTATCCTCAATATTATGGGTTGGAAAATCAAAGGCCAATTTCCGAATGAAAAAAAAATTATTATTGTAGGGGCCCCTCATACATCCAATTGGGACTTTATAATTGCAATGAGTGCCGTGATGGCTTTAAGACTAAAATTTAAATTTATGATGAAAAAACAAGCATTTTTCTGGCCTTTCTCTATTTTCTGGAAGTATCTTGGCGGTGTTCCAATCGATCGAAGTAGAAAAAATGACATCACTACTCAAATGACAGAATGGTTTAATTCGCAAGATAATGCTTACTTGGGCTTAACACCTGAGGGTACTCGATCAAAAGTTTTAGGTTACAAAAAAGGTTACCTAAGAATTGCTTATGCATCAGAAGTTCCTATTTTTTTGATTGGAATAGATGGCGATAATAAAGAAATTTCACTTGATAGAATTTGGCCCCTCTGCAACGATATCAAAAAAGATAATGATGCTATAAAGGCTTATTTTGATAAGACTTATAGTGGCATACGTCCAGAGCTTGGGTAATTAAAAAAACTTAATAATAAATATAATGCAATTACAAAATGAATTTACTCCCAAACATTACAAGTGATTAACTTGACGCTAACCTCCATAAGAAGGATACCTAGGTGTAACGATAAAAGGTTTATAAGTGATTTTTAGGTTAAAGAATTTATTACTAATTAGTTTAATCTCATTCTTTTCAGTAATGATAACTAGCAGTCTAGCTTTTTCGCAATCTCTGCTTCGTGATACGGAGATAGAAGAGACAATGATAGAATATACAAACCCCATTCTTTTAGCTGCAGGTCTGAGCCCGAGTAGTGTGGACTTATATCTAGTGAATGACCCAAGCTTAAATGCATTTGTTACCCGAGGTCAGAATATTTTTCTTCATAGCGGTATTATATTGCAGTCCGATACACCCAATCAGTTAAAAGGTGTCATTGCCCATGAGGCTGGTCATATTGCAGGTGGACACATTGTACGAAGTGATTATGGAAACAGATCTGCATATGGAGCAATGTTAATTGCAGCAGGTATAGGTATTGCCGCAATTCTTGCAGGAGAAGCAGAGGCTGGAGCAATGGTACTGGGAGGTTCACAGCAATTTGGTCAATTAGAGGCTCTTGCATACTCAAGAACAAATGAATCAGCAGCTGACCAGTATGCAGCACAGTATATGGAGGCAACAAAACAATCAGGACAAGGACTAATAGATTTCTTTGATAGATTTAGAGCTCAAGAGGTGCTCTCTAATGCACGAAGATATCCTTATTTCAGAGGACACCCTTTATCATCCGATAGAATAGATGCACTTAGAGAGGTAGTGGATGAAAGCGAGTACACAGATGTAAAGGACACTAAAGAAGAGCAGATTAAACTAGAAATGGCAAAAGCAAAACTAAGAGGTTTTCTTGAGGGCCCACAAGTAGTCTTCTCAAAGTACCCCCCAACTGATCAATCTCAACCTGCTCGTTATGCTCGATCTGTTGCGCATTTTAAATCAGCTGACTTAAAAAACGCCTTAAAAGAAATTGATAGTTTGATTTCAGAAAGCACTGAAAATCCATACTTTCATGAATTAAAAGCTCAAATACTTTATGAAAGCGGTCAAGGTCAAGCATCCCTTGAACCAGCGCGCAGAGCACTTGAATTAAAACCAAATGCTCCTTTGTTAAAATTAGCGCTTGCACAATCACTTCTTGAAGCATCGGACAAGAAATCAAAATTTGAGGCCATTGAACTTTTAAAATCAGCATTAAATAGTGAAAAGGAAAATAGCTATGCCTGGTATACACTATCGAGAGCATATGGAGAGGTTGGCATGAAAGCTGAAGCAAAATATGCTACTGCGGAACAAGCTTATGCCGTCGGAGATCTTGCAAGAGCACGATCATTTGCACAAAGAGCGCAAACTGATTTAGAACGAGGTAACCCACTGTGGCGCAGAGCTTCAGACATTATCGTTGTATCCGATGCACAGCTTGCTAAAAAAAATAGTCGAAATCGTGGACGTAAACCTTAAAATTATAATGACATTGTAATAATTTTGCCTTAACCGCAAATACTCATACTCTAGGATCTATCATGAAATTATCTCTCCTCACTGTTATTTTTATATCAAGCATGGCTTTTTTTGGCTGCGCTGAAGCTAAGTCTGGTATGGATTTAAAAACTGCTGACGTTGAGGCAATTATTAAAAATTACTTATTAAAAAATCCCGAAATATTAAGGGATGCATTTATCGAACTTGATAAGAAACAAGATAGGCTAGCTTTAGCAGAAATCTCTGATGAATTGTACAAAGACCCTAGAGATTCCTATATAGGACCAAATAATGCAAAAGTTACAATAGTAGAATTTTTCGATTACAACTGCGGCTTTTGTAAAAAGTCAGCTGGCTGGGTTGAGAATGTTATTAAATTATACCCTGACGATGTAAAAATTATCTTTAAAGAATTACCAATATTAGATTCAAGAACAAAAACATCAAAAATTGCAGCAAAAGCAGCTATAGCTGCAAATAATCAAGGAAAATTTAATTCGGTTCATTTCGCTTTAATGAATGAACGTAGTATATCCGAAGATAGAATCTATAAGATTGCTGAAAAAGAGGGTCTTAATATAAAAAAACTAAAAAAAGACATGAATGATCCAAAAGTTGACCTTTATTTAGCCGACACTTTATCTCTTGCCACCCGTATACCTTCATTATCTGGAACTCCTTTTTTTATAATAGGCGACAATCTCATACCTGGCGCTGACGAAGAAAGGTTAAATGCTGCTTTACAAGATATTCTTGATAAAACTTAACTTAATTGTATTCTGGTATTCTGATAAATTAATATTTATATTTGTTTAGATTTTACCTTCAAAATCAGTTGAGCTATGACGCTCTTTTATGCCCTTTTCCGTATCCCAAGCGCGATTTACAATTAATCCTCTTTTAAATGCAGGCCTTTCGGAAAGTTGCTTTGCCCAGCGTATAAGATGAGTATAAGATTCAACTTCTAAAAAATCTTTTGCATCATACAAAAGACCGCGCACCATAGCACCATACCAAGGGTAAATTGCAAAATCAGCGATGGTTAATTCAGCACCAACAATAAACTGGTTATGTTCAAGCTGTTTATCTAACACATCAAGCTGACGTTTAACTTCCATAGAAAAACGATCAATTGCATATTCTATTTTATGAGGAGCATAAGCATAAAAGTGACCAAATCCACCACCTAAAAAAGGCCCACTTCCCATTTGCCACATTAACCAAGACATTGTTTCAGATCGCGCCTGTCTTTCTGTCGGAAAAAAGCAATCAAATTTTTCAGCTAGATAAAAAAGTATTGATCCACTTTCAAAAACTCTTTGCGGTTGATTTTCAATACTATAGTCTACAAGTGCTGGTATTTTAGAATTAGGGTTTATATCTACAAATCCTGATGTGAATTGATCTCCTTCCAGTATATTTATAAGCCAAGCATCATATTCAGCATTAGTATAGCCGGCTTCTAACAATTCTTCCAACATAACAGTTACTTTTACACCATTGGGTGTGCCAAGTGAATAAAGTTGAATTGGGTGAATGCCTTTGGGTAATACTTTATTAGAAGTAGCTCCTGATATCGGGCGATTAATGTTAGAGAAACGATTTTTATTATTTTCTTTTTCCCACTTCCAAACTTTAGGTGGAGTATATTTTGATAGTTTCTGCATAAATTACTTCTTTTTTCATGAAAACAACTAACACATAGTTAATATTATTTAAAAGTAGATTATGAATTTTTACAACCTAACTTGACGACTCAGCTAAATTATAGGATACGCACGGTGGGCCACATCTCCCCACTGAGATGAACTACATATCTTCGTACAAAAAATCGAAGTAATGGAGAGATATTATGGCGATAGCCAAAAAGCCAACGGTACACGTCCCGTTGATCCCCGCTTTAGCGCGGGCCCCACAAAAAAACGACCAGGTTGGACTCTTGATGTTCTTAAAGGCGCAGCCTTAGGTCGATCACACAGGTCAGATATAGGAAAGNCTAAACTAAAAGAAGTTATAGACCTTACACGTGAAGTTTTGGAAGTCCCTAAAGACTATAAGATTGCTATAGTTCCTGGATCCGATACAGGAGCCGTTGAAATGGCCATGTGGTCAATGCTTGGTCCTAAAGGAGTTGATGTGGCGGCCTGGGAAAATTTTGGTAATGCTTGGATAATAGATACAAAAAATCAATTGCCTTTGGAAGACTTGAGAATACTTGAAGCTGACTANGGAAAACTACCTCCTCTAGACCTTTATACTGGCGATCGCGATTTAGTATTTACCTGGAATGGCACTACAGCTGGGGTGAGAGTTCCAAATGCCGATTTTATTCCAGATGATCGTGAAGGTATTACAATATGTGATGCAACGTCTGCAGTATTTGCCCAACAGCTTGATTGGAAAAAATTAGATGTAGTAACCTACAGTTGGCAGAAAAATATGGGTGGNGAAGCGGCTCATGGAATGATCATTCTTAGCCCACATGCAGTAAATCGTCTTGAAAACTACACCCCCCCGTGGCCCTTACCAAAAATATTCCGAATGACCAGCAAGGGTAAACTCAACGAGGCACTATTTGAAGGTTCAACAATTAACACACCTTCTTTGCTTTGCGCAGAAGATCACTTAGATGCACTTAAATGGGTGAAGAATAATGGAGGTTTGCAGTTCATGCATAACCGGGCAGATGCAAATGCGGAAGTTCTTTACAACTGGATTAATAGAACGGATTGGGTTGCAAATCTTGCTGAAAAAGAAATAGAAAGATCAAACACTGGGGTTTGTTTAAAAATAGTAGATCCAAAAATTACTTCACTACCAAAAGAACAACAAGCACTCTTTGCAAAATCTATTGTTAAAATATTGAGTGATGAAAATGTAGCTTTAGATTTTGGTTCTTATAAGACTGCACCAGCTGGCTTTAGAATCTGGGCGTCAGGCCTGATCGAAAAATCTGATATTGAGGCACTTATTCCATGGTTAGACTGGGCTTATGAAGTAAAAATTCAGGAGCTACAAAATGCCTAGAGTACTTATATCTGATAAAATGTCTCCAGCAGCGACAAATATTTTTAAAAATCGCGGTATTGACGTGGATGTTATAACTGGTCTTGAAAAAAATGAACTCATTAAGATTATACATGACTATGATGGTTTAGCGGTGAGGTCATCAACAAGGCCAGATGCCGAAATAATTGCAGCAGCAAATAAACTCAAAGTTATTGGCAGAGCTGGAATTGGGGTGGATAATATAGATATAAAGGCTGCCACAGATAAAGGCATAGTAGTTATGAATACGCCATTCGGGAATGCTATAACAACAGCTGAACATGCCATAGCGATGTTATTTTCAGCTGCTAGACAGATTCCTTCAGCTTCAATGCGTACGCAAAATGGTGAATGGCCTAAAAGTGAATTTAAAGGTGTCGAACTGTTTAATAAAACCTTAGGACTAATTGGTTGCGGAAACATCGGTGCACTTGTCGCGGAAAGAGCGTTAGGCTTACGTATGAAAGTCATTGCGTTTGATCCATACCTAACTGAAGAACGGGCAATAAAAATTGGTGTTGAAAAAGTGAATCTTGAGGCCTTATTTCAAAGATCTGATGCGATTACCCTTCATACTCCATTAGTCGAGAGTACTAAAAACATAGTAAATCGCGAACGGCTTGGAATGACAAAAAAAGGAGTCATAATTATTAACTGCGCACGAGGTGGATTAATTGATGAGGAAGCTTTGAAAGATGCACTTAATGTAGGTCATGTTAAAGCAGCAGCGCTAGATGTATTCAATGTAGAGCCCGCAAAAGAAAACCCTCTTTTTGGTGTTGAGAATTTTATTGCTACACCTCATTTAGGCGCATCAACGCTTGAAGCTCAAGAGAATGTAGCAGTTCAAGTTGCTGAACAGATGGCAGACTACCTAACCTCTGGAGCTGTGTCTAATGCTTTGAATACTCCGAGTATTTCCGCTGAGGAGGCACCTCGACTTAGACCTTGGGTGGATTTAGCAGGAAAACTGGGAAATATGATGGGTCAGCTTCTTCATTCCCCTGTAGTCTCTGTGGAGATGACCTATAAAGGAAGTATAACAGATTTAAATAATAAGCCCATGACAGCCGCTGCTTTGGCAGGTCTTTTAAAGAATGCGATGCCTGAAGCTAACATGGTTTCGGCTCCTGTTTTAGCTAAAGAAAGAGGAATTGAATTGACAGAATCTTATGTAGAGGAGGCTGAACGCGCAGAAAGTTTAATCAGAGTTACTGTAACAACATCGGAACGCAAATTCGCAATTGTAGGTACAATTTATCGAGGAGAACCAAGAATAGTAAGGTTATTTGGGGTGCCAATGGATGCAGCTTTTTCACAAGATATGTTATATATTCGTAACGATGACCGCCCAGGTTTTGTTGGCAAACTTGGAAAAATACTTGGTGATGCGAAAGTAAACATAGGAACTTTTTCGATGGGACGAATGGAAGAAGGTGGTGAGGCTGTATGCTTGGTAGCAATTGATGCTTGTGTTAACAGCTCTACAATCAAGTCCATCCAAGATATAGAGCAGGTCAAAATTGTTGATCTAGTTTCTTTGTAGATAACTCCAGATACGATTCGCATTTCAAAAAAAAACACTCTAAGAAAATAAAGCGCATTAGAATAAGATTCTTAGTGTGGGTAAATTATTTTACACTTTATTATGAGGTAGTAAGACATGGCTAATGTTGTTGTTGTGGGGTCACAATGGGGTGATGAAGGAAAAGGCAAAATAGTAGACTGGCTCTCAAGCAGGGCAGACGTTGTAGTAAGGTTTCAGGGTGGCCATAACGCTGGCCATACGCTCGTTGTTGATGGTATTACTTATAAGCTCTCTCTTCTTCCATCAGGTGTAGTGCGCGGCGGAAAATTATCCGTGATAGGAAATGGGGTCGTTCTAGATCCTTGGGCTTTTTTATCTGAAGTTGAGCGCATAAAAGATCAAGGTGTATTAGTAACTCCAGAAAATCTTATGATATCTGAGTCAGCATCATTAATACTTCCCATCCACTCTGAATTGGATGGAATACGTGAAAACCGTGTCGATGGTATAAAAATTGGAACAACTAAGCGCGGAATTGGTCCTGCTTACGAAGACAAGATAGCTCGTAGAGCAATTAGAGTATGTGACTTGCAGGATGAAAAACATCTCTTTTCGCGATTACAGAACCTTCTTCATCATCATAATGCACTTCGTAGAGGCTTGGGTCATCCAGAGACCAATGTTGATGAGTTACATAAAAAGCTACTGGAGATAGCCCCAAAAATTATCCCTTTTATCTCCCCTGTGTGGAAATCATTGGATGAAGCTAGACAAAACGATAAGAAAATACTTTTTGAAGGAGCTCAAGGGGCTATGTTAGATATAGATCATGGCACGTACCCTTTTGTCACAAGTTCCAACACTATAGCTGGACAAGCAGCGGCGGGCTCAGGAGTTGGACCAGGTACGCTAAACTATGTATTAGGGATAACTAAAGCTTATACGACACGAGTTGGTGAGGGACCATTTCCAACTGAATTAGAAGANAGTGTAGGGCAAAGGCTTGGTGAGCGCGGGCATGAGTTTGGTACTGTTACAGGACGTCAAAGGCGGTGTGGNTGGTTTGATGCTGTAATGGTCAATCAAGCGATAATCACNAGTGGAATCTCAGGAATATCACTTACTAAATTAGATGTACTCGATGGAATGAAAGAACTAAAAATTTGNATANCTTATAAACTTGATGGTAAAATTATTAAAAGATTACCAGCCAATGCAGCTGAACAAGCAAGAGTTGAACCCATCTACGAGAGTCTGCCTGGCTGGAAAGGCTCAACCAGGGGCGCAAGATCTTGGGCTGAACTTCCAGCAGAGGCTGTAAAATATGTTCGGCGTGTAGAAGAATTGATTGGATGTCCAGTTAGTATGGTATCAACATCCCCCGAACGTGAGGATGTTATTCTGATGCGAGACCCTTTTAAGGGTTAATTACTTGTTACAGAAAAAATTAAAACCAATCAGTAAGAATATGCTTTTTTGCATGGCATTTTTAATGGTGGTAATATGGGGTAGCGCCTTCACTCTAGTAAGTATAGGTGTGTTATATATCTCGCCATTGTGGCTGGTTACATACAGGCTTATTATAGGTGCAATTTTAATAATTATCTATGTTCTTTTCAAGGGCTTAAGACTTCCAAACATTAAAGATGTACGATGGGTATGGTACTTCGCTATGGGCTTGATAGGTATGGTTATTCCCTTTTTTTTATTATCAACTGGTCAAGTCGTAATTGACAGCGGTTTAACAGCGATAATGGTGGGAACAATGCCTCTAATGACAATTGTCTTAGCTCACTTTTTTGCAAATGAAAAGTTAAGTCTAACAAAAATTATAGGATTTATATTTGGGTTTATTGGTATAGTTATACTCTTTTTACCTTCTGACTTTAGTATTCAATTAACGGAAAACTGGTTCTCACAACTTATAATTGTAATTGCAGCATTTTGTTATGCAGTAACTACTATTATAGCTAAAAGAGCACCTGATACACCGGCCACAATAGGCGCTTGTATGATGTTAATATGCGCCGCTATTGCATGCTTATTCATCGCTTTATTAACTACTGGTTTTCCTAAAAGCATACCTCCTCTACCAGGTATTTTTACAGCTTTTGGTTTAGGAATAGGCTCAACTGCTTTTGCTTCAATACTTTTATTGTATATAATTGACCAAACCGGTCCTAGCACAGTTGCTAAAATTAATTATTTTGTTCCACTAGCGTCAGTTATATTTGGGGTGATTATTTTAAATGAAATTTTAAATATAAAGATATTTATAGCATTTATTATAATTTTAATTGGAATGCTTATTTCTCAAATAAATGAAAAGAAATCAAAGACTCTTTAAAGCACTAAAAGGGTTATTCACATTTTTTGATTGGGAAGCCACTGCATTAGTATCTACTAAACCGTGATTTAGAGGTCCCTTACCTTGGCCGATTTTAGGAGCAGATTTAATTGCTTCATATACAAATTCACGAGAACTTATTACAGCCTCTTCAATTGTTGCACCTATAGCATAACAAGATGCTATCCCACTAGATAAAGTACAACCGGTACCATGGGTGTGCCGAGAATATATGCGAGGCCCAGACATTATATTCGCTCCTTCATTTGTAACAAGAACATCAAAAACTGACTCCCCTTTCAAATGACCACCTTTCATTAAGGCCGAAAAAGTATTCTGTGCTAGTAAAAACTCTCCTGATCTTACTAAATCATCAACATCATTAATTTTATTTCCAGTAAGTAATTCAGCTTCAGGAACATTTGGCGTTATCAAATCAGCTATAGGCAGGAGTGTTGATTTTAAACAATCAATGGATTTCTCTTCCAATAATATAGAACCAGTAGATGCAACCATCACTGGGTCTAATATTATAAAGGCATTTGAGTCTTCTATTTCTTCTGCAACAACTTCAATAATATCTGAATTTCCAAGCATTCCAATTTTAATAACATCTGCTCCTACATCTGAAATTACACTCTTAATTTGCTCCCTTACGAACTCAGAAGGAATATTCATGATGCCTTGCACACCTAATGTATTTTGAGCGGTAATTGCTGTAATTGCAGTGGAAGAATAAACCCCAAATGCTGCACAGGTCTTTATGTCTGCTTGAATACCCGCACCCCCTGAGGAGTCAGATCCTGCTATGATTAAAACCTTTGGAATATTAATTTTATCCATTAATTAAACTTTCTAGAAAATGACGAAATATAAAATAAACTTACTTCATATTTTTAAAATAATAATGTAATAATACCATTAATTAAACTTTGCTATCTGTGTCCAAACACGTATAGCCTGAATAGTTTCTTTTACATCATGAACTCTTAAAATTTCTGCTCCCTCATTGATAGACCACAATGCGGATGCAATGCTACCGCCCAAACGATCCTCTGATTTGGAAGCATCAATGTTTCCAATAAAACTTTTTCTAGATGCGCCAACTAAAATTGGACATCCAAAATCTTTAAATGACTTTAAGTTTTTTAATAGTGAAATATTATCACTCTGTCTCTTACCAAAGCCTAAACCAGGGTCTATAGTAATTTTATTGAAATATATTCCCTTTTTTTCAAAAGCCTCTATTCTTTTGTGAAACCATATTTTAATTTCATTTATTACATCCTTATAATTTGGATTTTTTTGCATATTCATTGGTAATCCTTTGGAATGCATAATTATTAAAGGGCACTCTAAATCAGCAGCAATATCCATAGAGCTATTATCAAATGTTAAGCCTGAAACATCATTCCAAATATCAGCACCTGCATTTATAGCTGCATAAGCAACTGCAGACTTTCTTGTATCAATTGAAATAGAAGCCTCATCATAAGAACCTTTAATAATGTCTCTTAAAGCAGTTATGACCGGCAATACACGAGCTATTTCTTCATCAGTGCTAATTTCTATTGCACCAGGTCGGGTGCTCTCTCCACCTATATCTATAATATCTGCTCCATCATGGAGTAGTTTTAATGCCTGCTTTATTGCTAAATCCTGAGAGTAAAACTGGCCACCATCTGAAAATGAGTCAGGGGTTACATTTACAATGCCCATTACCTTGGGACGCTTGTATATCAAAGACACGTTCTTATCTGCATTTTTTACCTCGAAAGTAACTAATTACTTTAATTAAAGAATTACAGTAATATCTATGATTCAGGCTGTGGATTTCCAAGTGCACCTTTTTTAGTTGATGGTACAGCAGACACTTCTGGTTTAGACCCACCTTTCCCATCATAGCGCTTAGGCTTTATTCCATCAGACAATAGTACAGTGATTTCATCCCCTGATAATGTTTCATACTCTAAAAGAGCTTCAGCAAGTGTAGTCCAATCTTTCTTTTTCTTTTTCAGTATTTTTAAGGCTGTTTCGTGAGCTTCTGTTACAAACCGTCTAATCTCAGATTCAATTAATTTAGCTGTCTCAGGCGAAATTGCAGAACCTCTACCAATTCCAGGATGAAAGCTTTGCTGATCAGTATCCTTGAATGCTATGGGACCGATAGCATCGGAGAGACCCCACTCTGTAACCATAGCAGTGGCTATGCGAGTAACTTGCTCAATATCTGAACTAGCTCCAGAAGTTACCTTATCATATCCGAACTTAATTTCTTCTGCGGCGCGACCACCCATTGCCATTGCCATTCTTGCAATCATTTCCTCTCTGGACTGTGATATTTGATCTCTCTCTGGCATATATTGCACCATACCTAATGCACGACCTCTAGGTATTATCGTTGCTTTATGGATTGGCAAACTACCCTTCATATTTAGCCCAACTATTGCGTGACCCGCTTCGTGATAAGCAGTATTTTGTCTTTCTTCATCTGTCATAGATAATGATCTGCGCTCTGCACCCATTAGTACTTTGTCACGAGCATCTTCAAATTCACGCATTGTGATTTTTAGTTTATTTCTTCGTGCAGAAAGAAGTGCTGCTTCATTAACTAGATTCATAAGGTCTGCTCCTGAAAAACCAGGAGTTCCGCGAGCAATATACTTAACATCAAGGTCAGCAGCTATTGGCTTACCTTTCATATGCACTTCAAGAATCTTCTCTCTGCCTAAAATGTCAGGGTAAGGAACTTCGATTTGTCTATCAAAACGTCCAGGACGCAGCAAGGCTTTATCCAGAACATCAGGTCTGTTTGTTGCTGCTATTATAATAACTCCTTCATCTCCCTGAAACCCGTCCATTTCGACAAGAAGCTGATTGAGTGTTTGTTCGCGCTCTTCATGCCCACCTGAAGTTCCTACACCCCTGTGTCGACCTACAGCATCTATTTCATCAATAAAGATAATACATGGCGCATTTTTTCTTGCATCAGCAAACATATCTCTAACTCTCGAAGCACCTACACCCACGAACATCTCAACAAAGTCAGAACCTGAAATAGTAAAAAACGGAACTCCTGCTTCGCCAGCAACAGCTCTAGCCAAAAGTGTTTTACCTGTTCCAGGTGGTCCAACTAATAGGGCACCAGTCGGTATTCTAGCTCCCAATCGTGTGAACCTTGAAGGATCCTCTAGAAATTCAACGACTTCTTTTAAATCTTCTTTGGCAGATTCAACTCCAGCAACGTCTTCAAATGTGACACGGTTTGTATTTTCTGTGAGCATCTTGGCCCTTGATTTACCAAAACTCATCGCACCGCCACGCCCTCCTCCCTGCATCGAACGGAAAATTAACATTGAAACACCAATTATCAGCAATAAAGGAAGGATATTTATAAACATTGCTGCAAGAGTATTAGTTCCTTTAACCTTGGAATACTCATAAGGTACATTGTATTTATCGAAAAGCTCCCCTGCTCTGTCATCTATTCTAGATGTATTTGCCTTAAAGCGTTTTCCGTCTGAGGTTTCCCCAGTAATAAGGCCTTCCGCCTCATTGATTTCTGCTTCAACAATTTTACTACTTGCAACTTCATTTTCCAATTGAGAAAAAGTATATTCATTAGGGGCTGAAGAAGATTTTATAGTATTTGATGACACCTGCATCATAATTAAAAACATAGTTATGATGAGGCTCCAAACGACTATATTTTTATTATTTTTTTTCATAATTAAATACCTAGACCTTCTTTATATTGCATTTGTATAATAAGTAGTGATTGTTAATCAAAAAATAAAGTCTCGCGTGTAACAAAATATATACGTGATGTAGAATTAAATCGTTTTATCTAAACTTCCGCCAAGAGAGGATTCAAGTCTTATTTTCACTAAGGACAGTACGTTCGGTATTAAATTATTTCCATCTGATATGATCTTAGCATTAAAGTTATCTATAACAACTGGTAAGGATATTCGAAATTTAAATGGAATATTCTTTAATAACTTGAACTGCTCTCTGGGTAATAAATTTTGATTATTATAAAGTGCTGCCATTTTCATTTTTTTTCCATTAGCTCCAAATACGAAACGACCATCCCATAATTGAGGTTTACCATTTGAGGTTATTTCGAGCTTGGAAGAATAATTTTTTCTATAATGGTGACTATCTTCTCTTCCCTTAACGACTATGGGGTCTCTGCCAATAAGATATCCCTGCTTAATCTTTGAAACCATGGATCCCGCAAGAGTACTAGCTTGAAAATTAATACTTTCCATTCTTCTCAGTAACTTTTTAATTTTAGATCTATCAATCATACACCCCTGTCCACTTGTAGCACGCAAGCAATGGAACATAAGTTCAGGGTATGGTATTTCATTTAAATAAATATTTCCAAACTGGTCAATTTTTCCAATTTTTCTAAACTGCTCCAATAGAATTTGATTTTCTTCCTTAACAAACTCTTTCATTTCTTTACTCGTTTGAAGAAGTAATTCTGCTAAACTAGGCCTCTCTTGAAGGTAATTTCTTACCTTAATTCGTGTGTATTTCATATCTTTGTTTGATGGGTCCTCAGACCACTTTATTTTATTATTAATATTGTAATCCCTCAGCAATTGCCTAGGTACACCAAGCAATGGCCTTACAATATTAATTAGAGATAATTCTGGCCATACTGGGGCATAAGTAATTGAACTCATCCCAGCAGCACCACGCCAATCAGTTTTGCGATCGTATCGCATCATTAGTGTCTCAACTTGGTCTTCTAGATTATGAGCTGTAAGAAGGTATTTGATACCTTTCTCTCTGCATTTATCACCAATTAAACCATAACGTGCTATTCGAGCTTTCTCTTGAACGGCTGTCCTAAGTAACGAATGACTCCACTTCAAAACTTCAACATTATAACCGCAACTCTCTGCAAAATGTTTCGCAGATCGAGCTTCATTAAACGAACCATTCCTTAAATCGTGATCGACTATATAGACAACTTCAGATTGAGGGTGATTCTTGAGAGCATGAACCAAAGCGGTGCTATCTCCTCCACCAGAGAAAGCGATTGCAAATTTTTCCTTATTTGGAATTAATTTATTTATTTCATCATTTATAGACTCAAGCAACATGTCTTTATTTATCACAGCATGAGAAAAGATTCTATCTGTTTAGCAACCTGCTTTTTTTGCTTCTTTATTAGCTTTAGCTTTTTCCATTTCCGTAGCATTTGGATACTCACTTTCGAATGCTTTAAAAATTTTGCAAGATTCTGGATTATTTAGTTTCGCGAAACTAGTTGCTAATTTTATCATGGAAGTGGTGGCTTTTTTTCCGTTTGGATCATTACTTAATGAAGCTATATATGCAGTTGCTGCCTCTTGAAATCTATTACGAACAAAATAACTTTCCCCAAGCCAGTAATTCACAATGGATATATCTTCCGCATCCGGCCTTTTTAAAATATACTTTTCAAAATCTAATTGAGCTCCGAGGTAATCCCCTTCTCTTAATTTCATTTTTCCTTCATCTGGTAATCTTATTAAATCATCGTAAGCTTTCTGAACTTCGATTGTTTTCTCTTTAAAAAAGGGAGCAGAAGGAACTTGCGATAATAATTTGTCTGAGTTTCTGTTTGATTTTTCGAAATTATCGGCATCAAGATTATTTTCGAATAAATCACCACTAGGAAAAGTATCTTCTCCAGAATTATTGTTAGAAATGAAAGAGTTTTCTAGATTTTCAAATGATGAGTTTAGTTCTTCTAATTGATCTTCTAATCTAATAATTCTTTGAAGGCTAATGTCTATGTCACCATACAAAGCATCAATCTTTTTATTTGACTGATCCAACTCATATATTAATTGTTCAACCTCCCCTCTCAAACTCCTAACAGTAGTTTCAAGAACATAATTTCGTTTAATTAATTGCTCAGCAGCTGGGTCCCCAGTAAGAAATCGGGACTCTAATTCCAGTAGTCTCTCTTCTAACTGCAAGTCTTTAGCAGCAAGCTCTTTTTTGCTTACGGCATAAGCGGGAGTAACTAATAATTGAGGTAATATTAGTAAAGAAAGTAGTAATACTCGTAACATTATTTCACCACGGACCTTGTGAGTTTATTCAAAATAATATTAACAATCAATTAGTTAAAAGAACTAATTAACAGTACCCGACATTATTTTTGTATTAGCATTTCTATTTAGAGACCAGCCGTCCTCATTAGATCGCGCATCAATAGGTCTTTCCTTACCATAAGATACAACATTAATTTGTGTGGGACTAACACCTAGACCAACCATAAATGAACTTACAGACTCAGCCCTTCTAGCACCTAAAGCTAAGTTGTATTCACGAGTTCCACGTTCATCAGCATTACCCTCAATAATAACATTGACATCAGTATAAGTTTTTAACCAACTTGATTGGGCACGAAGAGACGCAACTGCTGAATCAGTTAATGAGTATTGATCATAATCAAAATAAACACGAGTGTCTCCACCTGAACTCATAATGAAATCTTCAAGTGACCCTGGCGTCGGTAGTTTAGGAAGAACAATTTCTTCAACTACCGGTTCTTGTATCACTGGAGCTGGGGCTTCTTCAACAATAACAGGAGCTTCAACTACAGGGGGCGGAGGCGGTGGTGCAGGCTGAACTGGTGGTTGGCTAGCACAAGCACTCAGCGCTAATATAGAAAATGAAATAGCAAATGGTTTTATATTCATGTTAAAGTCCTTTAGTAGGCGGTTATCACATTCAGTAAAGCCGCAGATTGGTAATCAATCAAGAAAAAAATCAACCTTCATGTGGTTAATCTAAAATTTAACACTAAAACAGTGGAAAAAACTATTTCTGTAATGCTCTCTTTAAGGTAATAATGGCGACCAAGCTGGATCGGATGCCTTACCTGGCGTATTAACTTTTTTTAAGTTACGGCCCGTTAAATCAACAGACCAAATAGAGTTAGACCCGTATCGACCCCTAGTCTCTCTAGAAAAAACTATTACCCGTCCATTTGGAGACCAAGCAGGACCTTCATCCATAAAACTTTCTGTTAAAGCTCTTTCATCACTACCATCTGGATTTATAACGCTTATAGAAAATTTACCATTTAAGCTTTTAACAAAAGCAATTTTATCTCCACGAGGAGACCAGACAGGAGATGAGTATCGACCCTCGCCAAAACTTATTCTTTTTTTATTAGTTCCATCAGAGTTCATTATATACAGGTGAGGATTACCTCCTCTATCTGAATTAAAAACAATTTGCTTACCATCAGGTGAATAACTACCAGAAACATCTATTGATGAATCATTAGTTAAACGAGTGGAAAGTCCACTATTGAGGTCAAGGGAATATATATCACTGTTTCCACCTTTAATCATTGATAAGAGTAATTTATTGCCATCAGATGAAAAGCGTGGAGCAAAGGTCATACCTGGATATGATCCAAGCTTAGTACGTTTTCCTGTTTCTATGTCTAATAAGTAAACACTAGGGGTAATATTCTCATAACTTAAATAAACTATTTTTTGTGCAGAAGGCGAAAATCGTGGTGTAAGTATAAGTTGGGATCCATTAGTAAGCAATTTTACCCCATGACCATCTTGATCCATGATAGCTAAACTTTTTTTGCGATTAAGTTTTGAACCTTTTTCATCGATAAAGACTATTCTGCTGTCAAAATAACCAATTTCACCAGTAAGCGCTTTGTATATCTCATCTGAGGCTTTATGAGCTGCTCTTCTCCATTGATCATTTTTTGTTATAAACCTCATTCCTATCAATTGTTTCCCTGCGAATATATCCCATAAACGGAATTCAACTCTTAATTTATTTGAACTTTCAGACACTATTCGTCCTGAAACCAATGCCTGTGCATTTATAACACGCCAAGAAGAAAAATTAGGTTGATAATCAATATTTACTTGGGTCTCCAAAAAACCTTCGGGGTTTAAGGATACAAAAAGCCCAGATCGTTTTAAATTGTTTCTTATAACAGATGCCATGTCTTCTCCAAGTTGAGACAATTCAGGATTTTCAGACAAAAAATCAGGAACAGCTACTGGCGTCGGGTCTATATTACCTTTTGTGATATCTATCGTGAGTTGAGCCGCTGCTGAAACCGAAGAAAGCAGCACTAGAAACAAATATATACTAAGATGATATATCGAATTTTTAAAAATATTATATTTTTTCATAGTTTTCTACTATAGCTCCGGTCTAAAATTCAGTGTAATTTTTTTCCATTGGTTATATTTTTTAACTGGCAGAAAACTATAAGGAGCACATTGCGAAACTGCCCTTACCGCTCTTTGCTCCGCCACATCCCAAAAAGCATTACTTGGGTCAAGTTGCCTCTGCTCTAACCTATTTATAACTTCAACATTTTGAACATAACCTCCGGGGAGCATTGCTACTTCAAGTTTTACAATTAAGTTTTGAGGGTTTACCGCATCAGCTGGCATTCTCCAACAACGGTACATTGCTGACTGTAATGCGTTAACTTCACTCACAGTCATTTTATTGCCCTCGCCCTTGGATGACCTCTCTATAATATCAATATTGTCAGGTGATGAAATAGTGCTATTAAGTTTTGGCGTTGTATTATCTTTGCTCTTATCAACCATGGATGATAATTTATCTAAATCAAATATATATTTTTTAGAGTTATTATTAGCTAGATTATATTCATCCGCAAAACTTTTTGAATTTCTGTTATTTTTCGCCTCAGCATACTTTGCTTCACTTGCACTAAAACGAGTTTTAGTTTCTTCAGATAGTTTTTCAGTGTATGTACCCCTAATATTAGTATTATCCGAAATCGTGACTAAATTTATTGGTACAATTGTTGTTTTTGGTAAACTTTCTAGGTTTTCATCAAATAAAAAGAGACCTCCTATCAGTACAATCACGTGACAAAATAGTGATATAAAAAAACCAAATCGCATCTATTGGTTAATTGGATCTGTTACTAATCCAATATTTTCAAAACCCGCAGTGTTTATACGTGCCATAACTTTTAAAATTTTTCCATATTCCGTGGAACGGTCCCCCCTAATATAAATTTTTTCTTCATATCCGTTATCAATGATTGCATTTAACTTTGCCGCTAGCTGTTCGGATAAGACTTCCTCATCTTGAATAAAGATTTTACCAGTCGAATCTATTGTGATAGTTAAGGGGTCTTTTTGGGACAATAAACTTTTAGCTTCAGTTTTTGGTAAATTAACAGGAACCCCAACACTTAGCAGAGGAGCTGCAATCATAAAAACAATGAGAAGAACAAGCATAACGTCTACTAAAGGAGTAATATTAATTTCAGATTTTAATTCAGAGTTATTTCGATGCCTTTTCCAACGTTTGTTTCCAGCTTGAAAATTAGTCATTTCCCTCTCCAATTAAATATTCTTACTAATTTTACGAGATAAAATTGCAGATAATTCATCAGCATACCCTTCAAGGCGTCCACCATATTTATTTAAATCAGCAGTATATTTATTGTAAAATATAACTGCTGGAATTGCAGCAATCAAACCTAGAGCGGTGGCAAAAAGGGCTTCAGCTATTCCCGGAGCAACAACAGTTAAACTTGTGTTTTGCGATACTGCAATAGCACGAAAAGAATTCATAATCCCCCAAACTGTTCCAAATAAACCTATGAACACTGATGAGGAACCAATAGTGGCTAATATGGTCATGCCTCTCTCTAACTTTGATAGCTCCCGATTAACAATTAAACTCATAATGCTATCAATCCGGTATTGAGAAGAAATGGATGCATTAGACTTCTTTTTTAGAGAATTATATTCATCATACTCCTTAATGGCCGCAGAGAAAACACGAGACATTGGATCTCTTGGATTGTCTGCCAACTCAACTTTAAGTTCATCAAGAGTTTTCCCTGACCAAAAAATATTCTCAAATATTTTTGCATGCTTATTTAAAGAAAAAATCATAATCGCTTTATCAACTGCTATGGCCCAAGACCAAATAGATGCTGCTATAAGCATGAGCATCACTCCCTTCACAACCCAGTCTGCTCGCAAAAATAAAGAACGAAAGGAAAAGTCATCTACTAAAATTGAATCCAAGGCATTGGCTTGTAAAAATAATTCGAATAACTGCACTGCATCTTCTCCATTTTTTATCTTACTGAAAGCTTAATATAACAAACAAAACTTAATAAAATACCTACTAAATAATAAGTTTAGCAAATTAAAGAGTAACTCAAATAACTTTATGCAATATCCAGAAGAAAATTAGGCATAAATTAGCTTTTTTCATAAATATATGCTAAAATAGAGTTATAGGAGCAATTAATGCGAGTTAACATCAAAAATATAAGTATCTTATTATGTATAGGACTACTATCGTGTGAAACAGTCCCCGAAAATCAAAATGCGAATAGCCTTAATGTTGCTCCCATAGAAACATGTATTTCAGTATCTTCACTTATAAAAGTAGAAGTCCCTGCAAAAACAAAGATACAATATGCGATTACAATTATAGATAACCCACCATACGAGCCTATTGAAAATAAAGTAAAAAGAGAAGTAGTAATCAAACAGGCCAGTATTTATTATCAAGACTCAAACGGAAATAAAATTTTAGATATATGCGATAAGGAAAATATACTGCTTGGAAACGTTGGCCCTGGTATCGGGGAAACAATTGGTAGCGCCAATTGAGCTAAGTGATAGAAATTTACGCGCCTCTTGGATAGGACGTTTTAAATCGATGACTATAGTAAAGACCAATATCGCGAACATTATTAAAAAAATTGTATTCATTAACTGATAATAGCCCACAATTCTCGTATATTGGACTTTTATCATTAAGTATCAAAGTAGGACAATTTTGATTTTCATGGCCAATCATATCTACTAACTTTTTTCTTGGTTTATCAATTGAGACATAAATAATCTCCAAACTAGGTCTAATTATTGGAAAATAATTAATAATGCCCCACATTTCGGCACACTCAGGACAATACTCATGCCTCCCATTATCAAAGAAATCATTTGGAAGTAAAAATAACTGGTCTTTGAATGAAATTTTCTTAATCCTTTTAACGACGCTCAATGAATAAGTAGATTAGCCCAATTGATTAAGAGTTAATCAATTAATAAATACTGTGATAACTGTGAAGTCATCCAGCTAGGCGCTCTTTTTGGTTTACCCTCAGGCGAGATACATGCTGCTTCACTAGTAGCAGTTACAAGTAATTCACTTCCCCTATAACAAGATTGAGTCACCCAAAGCCGAGCACCTCTAATTTTATCATAAGTGGTAACAATACTTAAATCATCATCTACTTTTGCAGACTTTTTATAATCAATTTGAATGCTTCTGATGGCAAAAGCAATAGGATCCTCAGAATTCCAAAGCTCTGCATGATTAAATCCTACCAACCTAAAAAAACTACTTCTAGCTCTCTCAAAAAATCTTAAATAATTTGCATAATATACTATACCTGTGAAATCAGTATCCTCATAGAATACACGTAATGGGAAGTGATGTTCTCTACCTTTAAATTCACCCATTGTAGAAATTAAACTCATCTATTTCGCACCATCAATTTCAGAAGTCATATTATTTTCAGGTATTTTCAAACCTAAGTGTGTATAAGCTCTTGGAGTTGCAATTCTACCCCTGGGTGTGCGCTGCAAAAAACCTAACTGTATCAAATAAGGTTCAATTACATCTTCAATAGCATCACGAGCTTCAGATAATGCTGCAGCTAAAGTATCGATACCGACAGGACCACCATAAAACTTCTCACATATTGCCCTTAAATAACTGTTGTCTTGTTGATCCAATCCAGTTGCATCAACCCCCAAACGCAAAAGAGCTTCATTTGCGGCCTTATGATTAATCTCAATATAACCACTATCTTCTGCTAAATCTCTGACTCGTCGGAGTAGACGGCCTGCTACTCTAGGGGTACCACGAGAACGGTTTGCAATTTCTTTAGCTCCGTTCTCTGTTAAATTCATATTAAGTTTTTTGGAACTTCGGAGTATAATTGCAGACAACTCTTGAGTTGTATAAAATTCTAAACGAATGGGTATACCAAACCGGTCCCTTAAAGGTGTAGCCAAAAGTCCTGCTCGAGTTGTTGCGCCTATCAACGTAAATGGAGACAAATCAATTTTAATTGATCTAGCGGCAGGCCCATCACCAATAATTAGGTCAAGCTCAAAATCTTCCATAGCCGGATATAAAACTTCTTCTACACTTGGGTTTAAGCGATGTATTTCATCAATAAATAGAACATCACGCGGCTCTAAATTTGTTAGTAAAGCTGCCAAATCACTGGCTTTGCTTATTACAGGACCAGATGTAGAGCGAAAGTTGACTCCTAACTCCCTGGAAACAATTTGCGCAAGTGTAGTTTTACCTAAACCTGGGGGGCCTGATAATAACAGATGATCTAAAGGCTCTTCTCTGCGCCTAGCAGCATCTACATAAACCTTAAGATTTTTTATTGCCCCTCTTTGACCTGTGAAGTCGCGAAAAGACAGAGGCCGCAAAGCACGGTCATGTCCGTCACCCAGTTGGTTGTCAGTATCTATAATTCTATTAGGATCTTCCAACTACTTACCCAATTCTTTTAATGACAACTTAATCAAATCATCCAACAAAGGAACACCATCTATTATATTAAAGGCTCTTGCAACCGCACGCAATGCATCAGATTGCCCAACACCTAAATTTCCAAGAGCTGAAATTGCATCATTTCTTAATGTTAATTCCGTATTCTCAATTTTATTAATATTAGAATTTGGTAAACGATTATCTAAATCAGATGTATTCAAACCAGATAGACCTCNTGTTTTAGGCAAGGGTTTTGATGCTAGCTCGCTAGCTATTCGGCTTGCAGACTTAGGGCCTATTCCCTTTGCCTTCGCAAAAGANGTTTTATCACCTAGGCTAGCTGATGAAAGNATTTGACTTGGATTTAAAATATCAAGGATNGCCAAAGCCGCTTTAGGACCTACACCTTGAACTGATTGCAAATGCACAAACCACGACCGCTCATCCTCAGTTCTGAAGCCATACAAAGTTATTGCTTGTTCACGAACGTGTGTTTCAATATGCATACATATTGTTTCACCTACACTTACTTCTGTACTGGCTTTAGAGCCACATTGAACTAGGTATCCAACTCCATTTACATCAATAATAATTTCTCCCTCCCCTTTAACCAGGCAAGTTCCAGTTAGCATACCTATCATGACGCCCTCCCATATATATTCTTTAAAGAATTCATATTTTGCGAGTGACATATTGCAATAGCCAGTGCATCAGCTGCATCACCAGCTTCAACGTTGCTTGAGGGTAATAAAATATTTACCATATGAGCAACTTGAGACTTATCGGCTGCTCCTGTCCCCACAACAGATTTCTTAACAGAGCGTGGTGAATATTCGCCAACTTGTAGACCTGCTAAACTTGAAGGTATTAAACAAGCTGCGCGGGCATGACCTAATTTAATCGCACTTGCGGGATTATTTTTCATAAAAGCCTCCTCTACTGCAGCTGATTTTGGGGAATATTCCATAATAATTTCTGTAATAGCTGTGTAGAGATCACGAAGACGTATATGTAGATCATTTTTAGCTGAAGGCCTTATAACTCCGTGTGCGACATGCTTTATTTTCATACCTTGAGTATCAATTATACCCCACCCAAAAGCTACTAAGGATGGATCAAAACCTATAATGCGCGACTTTACCATAAGAGAACAGTAGGGGAACATTTATTAAATGCCAAGCTTTATTGAGTTAATAAAGTATTACGCAAAGGATAAATAGTTAATCAAAAGAAATTTACCGAACATACATTTTGTGATAAGAACTTTTTTAATTTTATCCCCATTATCCACAGGATTAATTGTGGATAATATTTTATAATGAATTTCAACGAGAAATAATACTTTTAAGGCTATGAGACTTATCAATCTTGGAATAAAGAATTGTATGGCAGTAAATTCAAGTTATCAAGAATCACAAAAATCTGATCTAGACTCAACACCACAAAGTCAAGAAGCAGAACAAGCACTCCTAGGTGCCCTTTTGTACGATAATGAGGTTTATCATCGTGTTTCTAGTATTGTTAAAGCTAAACACTTTTATAATCCAATTCATATCAGGATTTATGACTCAATAGCTGTCTTGATAGAGCGAGGTAATCTAGCGGATGCTATAGTTCTCAAAAACAGATTTTCACAAGACGAGACATTAGTAGACATAGGGGGTGTGGAGTACCTTGCCCTTCTATTGGATAATGCACCCTCAAGCACTGCTGCACCAGAATATGCAAAACTTATTTTTGACCTAGCTATGCGACGCGAGCTCATTCGTTTAGGAGATGAAATAAAAAGTGAAGCTACTAACCCCGACAATGAAGCAGATGCTCATAAACAAATAGTAAATGCTGAAAGCCAACTCTATAACCTTGCCGAACTTGGCGGAACACAAAATGGGTTTGTTGATTTTCAAAAAGCCCTAATAAAATCTATTGAAATGGCATCAGCAGCATTCACGCGTGATGGTCATTTATCTGGAACTTCAACAGGGTTTATTGATCTTGATAGACAACTGGGAGGAATGCACAAATCTGATCTTATTATTCTTGCTGGTCGTCCATCGATGGGTAAAACCTCGCTAGCCACTAACATTGCATTCAATATTGCTAAAAAATATAAATCTGAAAAAGATGATAATGGAATAGAAAAAACAGCGGCGGGTGGTATTGTAGGGTTTTTTTCCCTAGAGATGAGCTCTGAACAACTGGCAACTAGACTATTGTCCGAGCACTCGCAGGTGCCATCGCACAAAATACGCCGTGGTGATATTACTGTAGAACAATATGAGCATATGAGGGATAGTGCAGATGAAATTTCTAGCTTACCGTTGCATATAGATGATACAGGAGGTATCTCTATTGGAGCACTTTCTGCACGGGCTCGTAGACTTAAACGAATGGTAGGTCTCGATATGATAGTGGTAGACTATCTTCAACTTTTAACTGGTGGTACAGGAATGAATAACTCCACAAACCGAGTTCAAGAAGTATCGATGATCACACAGGGCCTAAAATCTCTTGCCAAAGAACTAGATATTCCAATATTAGCTCTCGCTCAACTATCGCGTCAAGTTGAACAACGTGAAGACAAACGCCCACAGCTGTCTGATTTAAGAGAATCAGGCTCAATAGAACAGGACGCTGATGTTGTTATGTTTGTCTATCGTGAAGAGTACTATCTTGCGCGTTCAGAACCCTCGGAAGGAACGGAAGAGCATTTAAAGTGGCAAGAAGATATGGAACAGCTGCACGGAAAGGCAGAAATTATTATTGGAAAGCAACGACACGGGCCTATCGGTACTGTTAAGCTCTCATTTAACCCAGACCTTACTAAATTTGGCAATCTTGCCCCTGATGACCACTTCAGCGGTAGTCATTAAGAAAAATGAGTTAAATGTGTCACAACCGTCAATGAGCTATTCATCACGACCTACTTTGAGAGTTAATCTTGAGAATTTAAGATATAATTACCAATCATTAAAAGAGCGCTCTGGAAATGCAAAAATTGGAGCTTCTGTCAAGGCTGACGCCTATGGACTTGGCTCAACTCAGGTGGGTCGTGCTTTATATGGAGCTGGTTGCCGTATTTTTTTTGTAGCCACAGCAGGTGAAGGTAAAATTTTGCGTGATAGCGTTGGGCCTAATTCTGCAATTTATGTACTAAACGGTCCCTCCCCTAGAGATAAAGGTGTTTTGCTAGGAGCTAAACTAAAACCGGTTATTAATTCATTAGAGCAAGCACGATTTTGGGCTCAGGTAAGCAGAAATGTTAATGAACCTCCATATACCGCAATACATATTGATACAGGAATGAACAGACTGGGGTTTGATCCAGAGGAGTTTAAAGAATTTGCACGCGATAGATCTCTTTGGAACGAACTTAATCCTGAGTGGGTAATGAGTCACTTAGCTTGTGCCTCAGACAAAACACACCCAATGAATGCAAATCAATTAGCAAAATTTAAGAAATCTGCAGCGCAATTACCATTAACACCTTTGAGTTTATCAAACACAGCTGGAATTTACTTAGGAAAACCTTACCATTTTCAAATGGTTCGTCCAGGTATTGGGCTTTATGGAGGTTATGCTACTACAAAACCTGAGCAAGAAGATATTCGCACTGTGGTTACATTACTTGCTCCTATTCTTCAAATTAGAAATATAAGTAAAGGAGAAAGTCTCGGATATAATGCAAGTTACATAGCTCCTAGAGATATGCAAATAGCTATTGTAGGAGCTGGGTATGCTGATGGTATTCCTGTTTTAGCCTCAAATAGAGGTTATGCTACATTACATGATGAAAAAGTTCCAATCGTAGGTAGAGTCTCCATGGATCTTACCATGATTGATATTACTAACGTACATATGCATAAGGAGGTTGGTGGTGTAGTTGTTTTTCGTGGTGACCAGCTAGAAAACGAAGCAAATGAAATAGGAACTATTAATTACGAGATGCTTACGCGAATGGGGCAAAGGCTTAGACGAGACTACGGAAAACCAGACAAAAGTAATTAACTCTAAAGTTTTTTTCCTCTAGAAGTCCCCAGAAATAACAATTCTATAGCTAGAAACTATCAGAAAAAAAGGTATTATCGATTGGAACTTTGCTTAGTAAATACTTATTGTATGTTTAGATTAATTAGACTTGGAGAAGAAGATGAGTGATACCACAGAAAATTCAAAAGGGAAATGTCCAGTTATGCATGGAGCTAATAAAGTTTCGGCTACCGGAGCAATTGCTAACCATCACTGGTGGCCCGAGCAATTAAACCTTAAAATTTTAAATCAAAACTCATCAAATGTTAACCCAATGGACCCTGACTTTAGTTATGCTGAAGCATTTCAAAGCTTAGACTTAGATGAAGTTAAAAAAGATCTTACAGACCTAATGACGAATAGCCAAGATTGGTGGCCTGCTGATTATGGAACTTATGCTGGTTTTTTCGTTCGTATGACTTGGCATAGCGCTGGGACATACAGGACATATGATGGTAGGGGGGGAGCTAACTCTGGATCACAAAGGTTTGCTCCTTTAAACAGCTGGCCAGACAATGGAAACTTAGATAAAGCAAGACGGCTTTTATGGCCCATCAAATCTAAGTATGGAAATAAACTATCTTGGGCTGATCTCATGATACTAGCCGGGAATGTTGCTATGGAATCTTGTGGTTTTAAAACGTTCGGCTTTGGTGGTGGACGTGAAGATGTTTATGAACCAGAAGAAGACATTTATTGGGGACCAGAAACAGAGTGGCTTGATGATAAGCGTTATTCTGGCGATAGAGACCTCTCTACTCCCTTAGCCGCAGTTCAAATGGGCTTAATATACGTAAATCCAGAAGGCCCAAATGGAAATCCAGATCCTTTGAAGTCAGCTTATGATATTCGTGATACATTTGCGCGGATGGCAATGGATGACTACGAGACTGTTGCATTGGTTGCTGGCGGTCATACATTCGGAAAAGGTCACGGTGCTGGCCCAGAAGATAAAGTTGGCGTAGAGCCAGAAGGAGCAAAAATAGAAGCCCAAGGTTTTGGCTGGCATAATACCCACGGTAAAGGTAATGCGAATGACACTACTACTGCTGGGTTTGAAGGGTCTTGGACACCAACACCTAATGAATGGAATATGGAATACTTTGAGGTATTGCTAGGTAATGATTGGGAGCAAACGACTAGTAATTCTGGCCATGTACAATGGACACCTACCAAAGAATCGAATGCTCCTATGGCACCAACGGCACATGATGCCACCAAACAACAGCCACTGATGATGACAACAGCAGATATGGCTTTAAAGCTAGATCCCGCTTACGCTAAAATTTCTAAAAACTTTTTAGATAATCCAGAAGAGTTTGCTGATGCTTACGCTAGAGCTTGGTTCAAGTTAACGCATAGAGATATGGGACCTGTTAGTTGCTATCTTGGTAAAGAGGTTCCAGATGAGGAGCTTATATGGCAAGATCCTGTTCCTAAACATAAAGGTCCCTTGCCAACAGAGAAAGAATTATCACTTTTAAAAAGCAAGATACTTTCGAGTGGTCTTACTACTGCACAACTCGTTACAACTGCGTGGGCGTCAGCTGCAACATTTAGAGGATCCGACAAAAGGGGGGGCGCAAATGGCGCTAGAATTCGCTTAGCCCCGCAAAAAGACTGGGAAGTAAACAAAGGTACTGATGTAGTAATTTCTGAGCTAGAAAAAATCAAATCTGAATCTGATACTAACATTTCCTTGGCTGATCTAATAGTATTGGGCGGCTGTGCAGCAATTGAAAAAGCCTCTGGGAAGTCAGTTCCTTTCACAGGAGGAAGAACTGATGCAACGGATGTTCAAACTGACATAGAAAGCTTTAATCTTCTTGAACCAAAATTTGATGGTTTTCGTAATTTCAAGAACACTGATGACCCAAGAACTACAGAAACTCTACTTATTGATAAAGCCCAACTACTTGGTCTCACTGCTCCAGAAATGACTGTACTTGTAGGTGGATTAAGAAGCTTAGGTGCAAATGCGCATGGTATAGAGCACGGTCTTTTTACAAATAACACTGAAACTCTAACGAATGAATTCTTCATAAACTTACTTGATATGTCAACAAAGTGGGAACCAGCTGATTCATCAGAAGAGATATTTAATGGATATAACCGTAGCTCTGGAGAATTGACATATACAGGAACACGTGTCGATCTTGTTTTTGGTTCTAATTCGATATTACGTGGGCTGGCGGAAGTATATGCTGAATCAGGCGCTGAAGATAAATTTACTCGCGATTTCATCAAAGCATGGGATAAAGTTATGATGGCTGATAGGTTTGATGTAAAATAGATGTTTAATTGTTATTTTTTAGGCAAAATATATAGATTATTTTGCCTAAATTCTAACCTTTACCTGGACGATAATCACGAGTCTTAACCTTTAAAACATCTTCGAGATACATCGGCATATTCTTATACTTACCTGCTGTGAACATCTCAACCTGATCATCATAATGCGTAGAAGTATCATCTATCGTTGCAGATCCGTATTGGTGAATTGACTTTAGATCCAAAACTCCTTCCGAATTCCAATCTGCATACATAATATGGGTGTCTCCTGCAAAAGCATTCATCACTCCACTTTTTGAAATTCCATCTCGGTCAGCATAAATTGCTCTCAAAATATCAGGAGCACCATCTAATGGTAAGTCGTAATTACCTCTTTGAATTCTATTAATTTTACCCCATTCTGGGTCAATTCTTCCATATCGACTCTTAAGTTCTTTGGCGGTTTTAATAAGCATTTCAAGCGGGTCTTGATCTTTTTTGATATATTCATACCCAAGAGATCGCATTCCTGTAATTACCGCTAATGCTGCTCCGCGATTTTCTTTTTTGGTGTCCCCGTCCCATTCTTTTAAAACTTTTTGAGCTTCAATAACTATAGGATTTTCTGATTCAATATTAATTAAGATACGCACTAAATTCATCAGTTCAGATTTTGCATCATAAAATGTGTCAGATCGGTATTTAAGTAAGTCAAACTCTGAAATTATTGGATCTGGACTAAAAAGAGCTAATGAACGTCTTGCTCTATTTGTAAACCTTTCTTCAATACCCATTGTTTTTGAGAAGTCTGAACGGTTGTTATTGCATTTAGGGTCAGTAATTTTAAAAGGTGTCGAATTAGCTGAAAACAACCAACCACATGAAGGATTCCATATCTGAGGAAGCTCATCAGTGGATAAATATTGGTCCCATATCAGCTCAGAAGTGTCTCCGGGCAAGTGTTTACTCCAGTCAACACCCTCTACACGCTTAGGCATTTTTGCATTGTAAATCTCACCTATATTACCCTCTTTATCGGCATAGGTTATATTAAAGCTGAGAACACCATTTTGTGATATTGCTTTTCGCCATTCATCCATGTTTTTTGCTCTGCTCATATCGTACCATTGTTGGATTGCACCAACCTCCTGTAAGCCAGAGAACCTAATGGCATAAACACCTGTTGGGGCTTTAATTACAGGCCCGTGTGCAGACCAAAGAACAGACTTAACTATTGGAAATGAGAAAGGACCCCATAGTTTAACACGGAAAGTTGACCATGATTTTTTAAACTTATGCCATTTCCCATCAAGCATATATTGAGAGGGTCTTTTCGCATTATCCACTTCCAACGAATAAATATCAACTAAGTCAGGTGCATTTACTGTTTGTGTCCAACCTAGATCTGGGCTCACACCCTGTACAAGTATTGGGGTTCCAGGGAAGGTAGCTCCTGCAAAATTCATATCTTTAGACACAATGTGAGCCTCATACCATGCATATGGTCCATTCATTGGTTGATGAGAGTTAACTATCAATCGCGTATGATTATCATCAGATCTACTTGGGGCTATTGCAAACCCATTAGAACCACGAACAGCTTCTGGTAAGTTTATATTTGATTGCTGCTGCCAAGGTGAAACCTCAGGTTTATTTTCGCTAGTGAATAGCTCCTCAAGCTGACCATCTAATCTATAAAAAAACGGAGTTGCCCATGTAAAACCAGCAACAATATCGAATTCCGTCACAGGTAAGACACCCGGTAAAACTCTATCCTTATTTTCTACAGCAAATAAATTTATAGCATCTGCATATGCTTTTATAACAGCTTTAGTCTTTGAGTTAATGTGCGTGTCATATTTACTTTCTACTGCCTCTTTAACTTTAAACAAATCAAAAAGATAATCTGTAATAAGCGAGTCTTTACCTTTATATTGGGAGGTCATTCCACGTGCTGAGATAAGTACATCTTGTATAGTTTCCCAGTCATCTTCAGCATGTGCATAACCAAATCCAAATGTGGCGTCGGCATCCGTTTCTCCAAAAATATGTGGTACCCCGAAGTCATCACGAATAATTCTGGCATCATAAGTTGAGGCAATATCAAATATTTTATCTTCATCTAATTTTACGGCTGTTGGGGTTTTTAGGAATAGCACACCTAACATTAAGAATATTATTATAAATATGCAGATTGGTTTTGTATATTTTTTCATATGTTGTCTACGTTTTACCTATTAATAAGGTTCTATAAGTCTTCATCATGCTATTGAAAAGCGTTGAAGTTTGTGAAAGATATAAAAAGCCTTCCATCAACCATCGGGAAACTGTCTCATAATGTTTCAAAAATTCTTTAAAGAGCTTAGATCCGCTAAAATACCCGTATCCATTAGGGAGTACCTTACTCTACTGGAGGGAGTAGACAAAAACGTTGCAAATGATAGTTTAAATGAATTTTACTATCTCTCCCGTACAACATTAGTTAAAGATGAAAGAGATCTTGATAAATTTGACCAAGTCTTTTCTCATATATTTCGCGGAATAGATTATTTATCCGATATTTTTGGGCAAGAAGACCATGAAATACCAGCGGATTGGCTGAGGGCTTTAGCCGAAGCAAACTTAACGCCTGAGGAGATGGCAGAAATAGAATCTTTAGGAGACTTCGATAAAATTATGGAAGCTCTCAAAGAGAGGCTTGAGAACCAAGATAAAAGGCATGAGGGCGGTAACAAAAATATAGGTACTGCAGGAAAGTCACCATTTGGCGCGTATGGTTATAATCCAGAGGGCATCCGAATTGGTCAAACAGAAGGAAGACACGGAAAAGCTATTAAAGTGTGGGACAAACGTAATTTTAAAAATTTAGACGGCGATCGTGAAATAGGCACTAGAAATATAAAAGTTGCACTAAGACGATTAAGAAAATTTGCACGNGAAGGCGCCGTTGATGAACTTGATTTAGACGGTACAATTAACGGTACGGCTAAAAAAGGTTGGCTTGATATTCAGATGAGACCTGAAAAACGCAATGCAGTAAAAGTTTTGACCTTTTTTGACATTGGTGGCTCAATGGATGCTCATGTCAAGCAGGCTGAAGATTTATTTTCAGCGGCTAGAAGTGAATTCAAAAGATTAGAATACTTCTACTTCCATAACTGCATATATGAACATGTTTGGAAAGATAATATAAGACGGATGAGAGAAGTGACGCCAACATGGGATATATTGCATAAATTTCCCTCCGACTATAGAGTGGTTATAGTTGGTGATGCAGCCATGAGTCCATATGAAGTAGCCATGCGAGGTGGCTCAGTTGAACACTGGAACGAAGAATCAGGAGCAGTATGGCTCAAAAGATTAGCCGACATATACCCGCATTTAATTTGGATTAATCCAACTGAAGAAAAGTACTGGCAATATTCGCAATCAACAAAAATGATACAAGATTTAATTGGAGAAAACAGAATGTTTCCGATGACTTTATCAGGATTGGAAAATGCCATGAGAGAATTAGCAAGATAGTTTATTAATTAAAATGGAGAAATTATGTCCCTAAGATCGTTTATTATTAGTGCACCTTACTTGGCAATAATTGCCTGCTCGGCTAATAGCCCTGACACTATAAAGCTAGAAAAATCAATTTCTGAGGTGACAAGTTGCCCCCAAGAACAAATAATAAATAATGTTGCTCAGTATGCCGACACAGCGCCTTCAGCCTCAAATGATTATAACAACTGGCACAAAGAAAATGGACTAAGGGCTGACGTCATCACACTCGAAAGTGGTTTGCAATTCAAGGTAGTAAAGGAAGGAATAAGTAATGGGGTATCACCAATTGGCCCTCAGGTAATAAGCGCAAATTATCATGGATATTTTCCTGACGGAAACGTCTTTGATAGCTCATATGAAAGGGGACAGCCTTTGGAATATAATGCAAACGCATTTATAAAAGGTTGGAATGAAGCACTCAGCCTCATGAAACCCTGTTCTGCATGGATACTATATGTACCTGGAAATTTAGCATATGGTCCTGCAGGACGGCCTGGCATTCCAGAAAACGCTACTCTAATTTTCAATATGCAATTATTGGAGGTTAAATAGTCCAAATATGCAAATAGCTACCTGGAATGTTAATTCAATTAATGCACGCATGCATGCTGTTATCAAATGGTTGTCAGACAAAAATCCTGATGTTGTATGCTTGCAGGAAATAAAAACGATAGATGAAGCTTTTCCTCGACTAGAGATTGAAGCACTCGGTTACAATATAGAAACTCATGGTCAAAAAAGTTATAATGGCGTTGCTATTCTTTCTAAATATCCAATTAAAGAGGTTAAAGTAAAACTTCCTGGCGATGAATCTGATGATCAGTCAAGATATATAGAAGCATTGATAACTGGTCCAAAAAAGCTATTTCGTGTTGCATCAATTTACCTACCAAATGGCAATCCTGTATTTAATGAAAATGGTAAATTTTCAGAAAAGTATGAATATAAACTTAATTGGATGCGGCGATTGAAAGAATATTCGGCAATATTATTATCAGATGAACTACCTACTATACTTGCAGGTGATTACAACGTGATTCCAGAAAATAAAGACGTTTATGATTACAAAAACTGGATCGGTGATGCAGCTTTTAGAAAAGAAACTCATTTTTACTGGAGAAGTTTGTTAAATTTGGGGTTTACCGAAGCTTTTAAGCAAATGGATGACAGGCCAGGTCAATATACATTTTGGGATTACCAGGGAGGCTCTTGGCAAAACAATCACGGAATTAGAATTGACCACCTATTACTATCCGCGCAAGCAGCGGATACAATCATAAAACTAGAGATAGACAAAAATGTTAGAGACGGAGTAAAACCATCTGACCATGTACCCGTCATTGGAACCTTTGATCTGTGATTAATTAAGGTTTACTAAAGCTAAATTTAGCTTTTCCAATTCATTTTCATACGACACTTTACGGTCTTTTTGAAGTGACACAACCTTTTCGGGAGCATTTCTTACAAAAGATTGATTAGACAGTTTGGCATCTATTTTCTTAATTTCTAAGCTAATCTTGGATATTTCTCTATTCAAACGGTCTCTTTCAATTTTTTTATCAAGCAACCCCTCAAGAGGTACTGCATATGTAACACCCTCAACTACGGTTTGAAGAGCACTGCTAGGAACAACACTCGATAAACTTATGCTCGATACTCTTGCTAGCGGCTTTAATTGCTCTGAAAATATATTAAACCTCTGATCTAACTCATCTGAGAGCACCAACAATGGAGCCATCTTACTGGGTGGAATATTCATATCAGCGCGCACAGAACGTAAATTTGTTACTAAAGTTTGAAGCCATGCAACATCGGAAATAGAACTGTTGACTTTCACATTAGCAGATAGTTTTGGCCACTCTGAAACAATAAGCATTTCATCACGATTCTTAGATAAATTCTGCCAAAGTTCTTCAGTTATAAATGGCATAAATGGGTGTAATAGCTTCAATATTTGATCAAAAACCCAAGCAAAGGTTTCACGTGTTTCTTTATTATAAGAATTTTTTTGATCTGATAAAATTGGCTTTACCAACTCTAAATACCACGCACAAAATGTATCCCAAGAGAACTTATAAATTTCATCAGCAGAGTCATTAAAACGGTAAGTTTCTATATGATTTGTTACCTTGGCAATTGTATTTTCGGCTTCTGAAATAATCCATTTATTCAAAACATGCTCAACATCCTCAGGACAGAAAGAAGAAGAAGGAATACATTTGTTAAGCTGTCCAAAAGTAGCTGCAGACCACAATTTCGTACCAAAATTTCTATACCCAGCAATTCTATCCACTGACAATCGTATATTTCTACCCTGCCCTGCCATGGAGGCTAAAGTAAACCTTAATGCATCTGCACCATATGCCTCAAACCCGTTCGGATATTGTTTACGAGTAACCTTGGCAATCTTTGGGGCAGTGTCAGGGTTTTTCAGTCCCCGCGTACGCTTTGCAATTAATTCATCAATGTTAACTCCATCAATTAAATCAAGAGGGTCTAGAGTGTTACCAATTGATTTAGACATTTTTTTACCCTGTTCATCAAGAACCAGAGCATGTATATATATATCATTAAAAGGTACATCATCCATAAAGTGCAAACCCAACATGATCATTCTGGCTACCCAGAAAAAAATGATGTCAAATGCAGTCACTAAGGTTGAGGTTGGATAAAATCGAGTCAACTCTTCTGTTTTATTTGGCCAACCCATTGTTGAAAAAGACCATAGGCCTGAGGAAAACCAAGTGTCTAAAACATCTTGGTCACGCCAAATTTTAATCTTATCATCTTGTGAGCTATCATTATGATTATCAATCACCACTGAGCATTCATAATACACTTCAGCCATAGAAATGGCTTCTGCTTCACTATGAGCAACAAATTCAACTAATCGCTTTTTCTTACTATCGTTAATAAATTCTGAAACTTCTCCGCCACTGGTGTCTTTTTTATAACCATACCAAACTGGTATTTGATGCCCCCACCACAGTTGCCTTGATATACACCAAGGCTGAATATCATTCATCCAATGATCATAAGTTTTTTTCCAGTTATTAGGTATGAATTTAATTGAAGCATCATTAACTTTTTTTATTGCGTTTTTAGATAATTTATCCGCTGCAACGAACCACTGATCCGTTAACATAGGCTCAATAACAACCCCCGACCTATCACCAAACGGTTGAACTACTTTTTTATCTTCTATTAAAAGCAGGCAACCCTCTTCTTTAATATCCTTAACAACCTCTTTTCTTGCTTGAAATCTATCCATGCCAACATATTTCTTAGGCATGAAGTCACTTTCCACCATTACACCTCTTTCATCCATTAAGCTGTAGAGCGGAATATTATTTCTCTTGGCTACCTCATAATCATTAAAATCGTGAGCACCAGTTATCTTAACAGCGCCAGAACCAAAATCTGGATCAGGGTATTCATCAGAAATAATTGGAATTAATCTATTTGAAATAGGTAACTTAACTTTTTTACCAATTATTGAGGAATATCTTTTATCATCTGGGTGCACAGCAACAGCTCCATCCCCCAACATAGTCTCTGGCCTAGTTGTTGCTATTGAAATATAATCACGAACCTCAGATATTAAAATATTACCTTCATCATCTTTCTCGGTATATGTNTAAGTTTCTCCGTCAGCTAGGGGGTATTTGAAATGCCAAAAGTGTCCATCTTTTTCTATATTTTCAACTTCTAAGTCAGAAATTGCAGTTTGGAAATGTGGGTCCCAATTCACAAGCCGCTTATCGCGATAAATTAAGCCTTTATTATACATATCAACAAAAGCTTTAGTGACAGCTTCTGCCATATTATCATCTTCGTTTTCAGGATCACCAAGAGTAAACTTTTCGCGCGACCAGTCACAAGATGAGCCCAATCTTCTTAATTGTTGGTTTATATTGCCGCCACTTTCAGATTTCCATTTCCACACATGTCCCAAGAATTCATCGCGCGTCATATTTTTACGTTGCTTATTATCAGCAGATAGCTTCCTTTCTACTACCATTTGCGTCGCTATACCTGCATGGTCTGTACCGGGTTGCCATAAAACAGCCTTACCTAACATACGGTTGTATCGGATTAAAATATCTTGGATAGTATTATTAACTGCATGACCCATATGTAAACTTCCGGTTACATTGGGAGGTGGAATTATTATTGAATAGTTATCGCTGGAGGTATCTGTAAGTCTTGGTTTTCTTGGTTTAAAAGCACCACTTTCTTCCCAGGCTTTATAAAGACGAGGTTCAACTTCAGAAGCATTAAATTTATTCTTAAGCATTAATATATCCGTGTAACTGAATACCCTAAAATATTATAAGATATAGCTATAAAATCCTTTAGACCGAGATGATGTTTATTAAAAGCCACTATTTAAATAAGAGTAAACTTTAATGTATTTTTTTACTTAGGAATAAATCCTTANTNANACGGATTATAACAAGATTCTATTCAAATTTTTTAAATAAATCTGATATTTTATTTTTATTGATTTCCTCAAAATATTTTTTTGGATTATAAAATGAAACTGGAAGCTCAATTCCTTCCGAATGAAAAGCACCTATAGCCATTAAAAGCTTAAACATATTTGTTGAAACATTATAGTCAGCCTCAACTACAGATAACTTAGCATTCAAGACTTCTTGTTCGGCATTTAAAACATCTAGAGTTGTTCGCAGCCCCAGCTCTTGTTCTAGATTAACACCTTCAAAAGCTACCTCCGCAGCAGATACCTGCTTATTACTAGCAGCAAGAGTGGTCCGTGACGCATCTAACTGATACCATGCTTGCACAACCATTTGATCAATAGACATCTCAAGGTCACGTAATTCAAAATCAAAGCGAGCCTTTGCTAAACTTGCTTGGCGAACTCGGGACTTATTCATACCACCAGTGAATATAGGTATGCTAACCTGAGCGGATAATGCGACTTGGTCTGAATCACCCAAACCAAAAGTTTGCCCTCTTGCACTACCCGCCAAAGCATTCAATGAGATTTTGGGTCGAGATGCTGATTTTGCAACGGAAACAGCAGAAGCAGCGGCGTCGCCGCTAAAGTAGGCAGCTAATAAGTCAGGATTATTATTACGAGCTAAGGATTTTGCTTCAATGGCAGTTTTAGGGATTTCGAATAAGGGTACCTCTTGCAAGCTCACAGGTATATGACCTATAATTCTTGTATATGCTGCTCTACTGGCTTGTAATTGGGCGTCTGCTAAAGCAAGACTAGACTCAGATGAAGCCAACCTGCTTTCAGCTTGAGCTATATCTGTTCTAGTTCCAACTCCAATGTTGTAACGCTCAACAGCTGCTAATCTCTGGCGAGTTAAAACCTTTACGCTGTTCCTTCTTATTTTTGCAACCTCTTCATATTTTAAAACAGAGACATAGGCTTCAGCACCAGCCATAAAAATGTTTTGCTCAAANCTTTTTAAATTCTCTCTAGCTGAAAGTATAGACGATTTAGTTTGGCTTTTTAACCATTTTACTCTGCCGCCTTGATATAATGGTTTAGTAATTTGAAGCTGAACAGCTCTAGGGTTTCCACTAACATTTATACTGCCATCTGTTTGTGAAAAAGCGTTGCTACTTATTCTGGATGTATTTGTCTCGATTGATCCAAGTACACCAACTTGGAAATCTCCTTCTGAAACAACTTGAATATAATTTTCATCAATTTCTCTAACTTTAATGCGTTGAGCTTGAAGTTGAGGATTATTGTTATATACCGAGGACAATGCCTCAAGGAAAGTTTCAGAATTCCCCACCTGATATGAAAGCAATGCAAATGAAAACACTAAAAATGAAGTTATTACTCTAATTTTATTCATANAATTTTTAAGCTATTTGTGGGCTGAGACACTACTTCTTTTGAATTTAAGTTGTTAAAAATAAACCAAGAAATAATCAATGCTACAGCTGAAATAGCTGTGATATAAGATTTACTAAGTGTCATGATTAATTTACGCTTTAAAGTTTTAGATAGATTGACTGTTAATAGCTTTAGGTTACACGTAAATGTTTACTATGTAAACATTAATATGATATAGAGCTACAATATATAGCGTAAAATATATCATTAGTCTTTCCAAGAAAATGACAGCATTCAATATTAAATATGATTGTTTACCCTAGAACTTAAATACTATTTTTAAACTAAAAGGAAAAGACCTCTTCTTTTTCAAACCCAGGAAGAGTTGGAGCACTTGCATCAAAAGCTATTGTTTCCCCAATGGTATCATTCACCTTAGTATAAACCCGCACTTGACCAATTGGTCCATTCTGAATCAAGCAAACTAAACGGCCATTTTCAGCTAATTGGTTGGTCCATGTTTCAGGAACCTCGGGAATGGAGCCATTTACAAATATTACATCAAAAGGGCCATGCTTAGCTGCACCATCTTTTAGTTCGCCCTGAACAACAGCAGCATTTGCAACTTCAGCCTCTATAAGTCCGTCGGTTGCTTTGACAACATCCATCTCATTATTATCCAGAGCTACTACTGTATCAGATAATTGAGCTAAAATTGCAGTTGAATAACCTCGGCCACAAGCAATATCTAAAATAATGTCTGTTGGCAATATCTTCGCTGCTTGAACCATTTTAGCAAAGTCCCTTGGTCTTATCATTATACGCCCATTCCCTAGATCAATGTGAGCATCACCATATGCTAAAGCCCTATGAATTTTGGGAACAAAGTTCTCACGAGAGAAGTTACGAAAAGCTTTTATCACTTTAAGATCAGTTACATCACTAGTACGAATCTGGCTTTCAACCATGTGATGACGGGCAGCTTTGAAATCAAACATAATAAACTCAAGAAAAAAAATGTTATGCGCATATAAACTAGCTATAATACCCTGTGCAACGTTTTATATTAAAATAATACCTATGAAGCATACTTAAAGAGTAAATTTGTTACTTTCGCATTGCTTTGAACAAGACCGATGTTTATATAACAGCAACTTAGGCACCATGGCGGAGTGGTGACGCAGCGGATTGCAAATCCGTGTACCCCGGTTCGATTCCGGGTGGTGCCTCCATATTTCTTATTAGGTATCGAATACACTGCAGAGTTAATAAAAAAGGCTGAAATGATAGATAAAGAATTCGACATCATTATTTTCGGTGCCACTAGTTTTGTAGGTCAGATAATGACCCGGCACATAAAAGAAAAATTTAATAATAGTTCATTAAACTGGGCTGTCGCTGGAAGATCAAAAGAAAAACTTAAAAAGCTCAGCAAAGATATAGGTTTATACGAAATTAAGACTATAATTGCCGATGCAAATGATGAGAGTGCATTAAAGGCTTTGTGTGCTCGGACTAAGATTGTAGTCTCAACAGTTGGGCCTTATGCGCTTTATGGTAGTACTCTAGTCAAAATCTGTGCAGAAACAGGAACAGATTACTGTGATTTAACTGGAGAACCGCAATGGATAAAAAAAATGCAGGAAACATATGGTAAAACTGCAATTGATAGTGGAGCAAGAATTGTACATTGTTGTGGGTTTGACTCAATTCCCTCAGATTTAGGCGTGCACTTTCTTCAACAGAAAGCGTTAAAAAAAACTGGCCAAACTTGCAATAAAATTAATATGCGAGTGTTGAAAATGAAGGGTGGAGCCTCGGGCGGAACAATTGCAAGTATTATAAACCTTATAAAAGAGGCATCACGTAATTCCAAACTTCGTAAAGAACTTAAAAACCCCTATAGTCTATGCCCGCCAAGCCATAATTTTACATTATTTCAAAGTAACATAAAAGTTTCCTACGATGAAGAATATAAAAGCTGGATTGCCCCATTTATCATGGCCGCTATAAATTCTAGAGTAATACATCGATCTAATGCTCTCAGCGGAAATAGTTACGGCACTGATTTTCTTTATGAAGAAGCAGTTTTGATAGGTAAGGGCAAAATCGGAAAATGGAAGGCGCACTTTGTAAATATTGGACTTGCCATGGTCATGGCTGGATTGATAATTCCTCCTACACGCTGGCTGCTTCAAAAATTCATTCTACCCAAACCAGGACAGGGGCCTAGCGAAGAAGAACAGCTTAGTGGTGAATATGAACTACTGTTTACCGGAACAACATCGGACGGTACTAAAGTTAAATGCAGAATAACAGGTGATCAAGACCCTGGGTATGGATCAACAGCTAAAATGCTGGCACAATCTGCTATCTGCTTAGCAAAAGATGTACCTAAAAACACCAAAGGAGGATTCTGGACGCCAGCGACGATTATGGGCGATAAGCTCACTAAACGCTTAATTAGTCAAGCTGGCTTAGATTTTGAGATTATAGATTCTTAAAACGCAATATCTTTAATCGAATTAAACATAACCACCTCATTTAATTGCTTATGTGTAGACACCTAATAATGAATGTGTAACAAATAATTAAAATTTCATCTAAATGTGTATTTATAATTCACAAGAAACAAAAAGGATAAATTAGTTTATGCAAATTAAAGGCCGTCCTGAATATAAAAGCAAGCCAAGTCCGTTAACGTGTACTCCTGATACAACAGTATTAGCTGCAGCTAAACTCATGGCCAATAAAAACTATGGCTCCATAGTTATAGTTAACGATAAAAACGAAGTTCTGGGCTTAATGACTGAGCGAGATATATTTCGCCGAGTGGTTGCAGAAGAACTTGACCCATCCATTACTGTTGTCAGTGAGATTATGACCAGTGAGATTCGGACAGCTAAAGAAACAGATAAACTCTCAGACTGGCTAAGAATAATGTCTAATGAGCGTTTCCGTAGATTACCTGTGGTCGACTCTGACAACCGTTTAGTTTCCGTGATGAGTCAAGGTGACTTTGTATCTTATACTTGGCCACAACTTGTTGCCCAAACTAAAGAAAAAATAAGCAGTAACTTCCAAATATTTTTAATTGTGAGCTCTATATTAATTTATACTTTAATACTATTGGTGATTGTTCCAGTGTTCATTAGGTAATGCTCCTCAATAAAGTGGAATCTTTTAAAAGTGCCAATAAGAACTCTAAGAAATATAAAGAGGCAGTTAGTTTTTTGCGCGAGTATTTCAAAGCCGGTAATAAAACTATACTAGATATTTAAGTAATTGCGAATTTTAAAAATATTCAAGGGAAATCCTTTAAAGCGACTAGAACTAAAGGCGCATTCAAGGAATTCAAAAATTCGTTTAAGGGCATCTAGAACAGGTAAAGCTCAAGCATCTTATCACCCTACTCAAGGGCTTACATTTTCAACGAGATACGGAGTTAGGTTTTCAAAAACATTTAAAGGGCTTACGCTTGGAATTCAGGGTACAAAAACAATACTTAGGGGTAGGTGGTCTTCAAAAAAAGGACTTCTAAACCTAAATCTCTCTAAATCGGGGTTTTCGTTATCATCAAGCAATAAATTAGGTGCATACAACTGGTCAAGGCCAAACTATTCTTCATTTAAATTTGCAGGATTACAATTAAGAGGTAAAAAAGCAGCGAGCATAGCTTTCTGGTTTGTAGCTATTCCTTCGTTAATAATTGGAACCATTAAATTAATATTTTGGTTCATAGGTTTGGTATTTAATTTAATAAAATTTTTTACTTATTTGAACTTTTTATTATTGAAGCTAACTTTGGCTGCCTCATGGATTTTAGTGAGTATTATTTGTGTATTAAGCGAATTTATAGATGAATTAATTTGGCTACTATTTAGCTTTACAGATAATTATGGACGCAGACAGCACATAACTATTGGACACATCACCTCACTTATTGCTAAGTCATTAAAATTTTTTCTTCTATAAGTAATATTTAACTATAATTTAGGTGCAATAGATTTCATCCAAAATATTATTGGAGCCGTTCTGCTAACGCTGAAAAGACTTCAGAAAGATCTGCATTTTCTGTTTCGTTAGCATGAATTTTTAATGAATTTGACAGCTTTTCATTTAGCTGGTTCTCATTCAACAGCTTTTCAGCTCTATCCAAGTCTTCGATGAATACAGCTGCCTTTTCAGCAGTAATTATATTGCTACGGCTTAGCTGATCTACGTAAGCCTTCGCTACTACAGGCTTAGCAGGCCATGACACAGAAAATTGCTGTTGAGGATTAAATGTATCCCCCTGATCAGCAAGTTCAGCGGCAGCAATCTCATTCGCACTTAAATATTTACTTGGAAGCAACGAAAATACGTCTAAGCCCCGAGTTATTTCAGTACCATAAACTTTACCTTTATACCAATAAGTAGACCAGTAACCACCCGTAACAAGCTTATCCTTATTTATAGGGCCTCTATCATAGTATGCAATCTCGACGGGGTTAGATGAGTCCGTAAAATCAATTACAGATAATCCACCTTGGTACCAAGCCTGCGCAAAAATATCTCTTCCAGGAACTGGAACAATTGCGCCATTGTGTGCAACACAATTCTCGGTATCAGACTGCGGTGCAGGTATTTTGTAGTAGCTTTTAAAAGCTAACTTACCTTTTTCAATATCATATATCGCATCAGCTCCCCAATCTTTTGGGTCATACACACGACACCTTGGGCGGCCTCCTCCTCCCCACTCATCAGTGAAAAGAACTTTTGTTCCATCATTATTGAATGTGGCAGAATGCCAGTAAGCAAAACCAGGGTCAACAACCTCGTCTATACGCTTTGGCTCTAGCGGATTTGAAATATCAAATATAATGCCATTTCCTGAACACGCTCCCGCTGCAATCTTGGCTTCAGGAAAAACAGTTATGTCGTGACAGTGGTCGGTTTGTCTTGTGTCTTGTGTGGAATCTCCGTGATCACCTCCTTGCCACAAGCCCGCTAATCTTCCAGTCTCCTCATCAGCAAAAACAGCCGGGCTATCGATTATTCGAGATTTTGAGGGATCAGCTAATGGAATTTCTATGACATCTATACGGAAAAGGGCTGTTCGGTTATCTCCAGGAATTTTACCAACACAGCCTGCAAGCTCTTCTTCTTCTCGTATAGATGATGTTCCTGAGTTATAAACTATCAATCGGGTATCATCTTGTTCAACAACAGAATGTGTGTGCGATCCGCGGCATGTCTGAACTTGTCCCACTTGTACAGGAACTGAGAGATTGCTAATATCAAAAATTCTAAGTCCCCTAAAGCGGTCTTTACTTACATCCTCACTTATTCCCTGCAAACCGCAATCAACACGCCCACGTGTCTGTTCTACAGACATAAGCAATAGGTCGCCTATTATGGAAACATCACCTTGTCCGCCGGGACAAACTATAGAGCTGTATAGCTTAGGAATTCCGTCATCTTGGAGTTTATAGATATTAAACCCATGATAATTACCTGCTACTAATATATCCTTATGAAATGCCATATCTGTGTTAGAAAAACTCAATAATGGTGAACGATCACTCCATTCAGTACCGTCTAAACTTTGTCCATCATCAACACGGCTTTCNAACTCTTCATTATCATCAGTGATTACAGGAGGCATCCCTGANGGATTATTGGGATCAAAAAAACCTGCGGGCTTTGGTGTAAAACTTATAAGCTTTAAATTCATTGACGCCTCTTCAGCATCCAGAAAACCNGCNGAAAGTGTGGCCCTTGGGTCTGAGGAGAATGAGCTNAGTATNGCNCTCATAAGCTCAATTTCACTNGTCTGATCATTACGAATNTCACTTGTNAAATCATANAGAATTGGATCATATGCTGATCCAGGCTGATCTGTNAGATCTTTAACCATAGTNAATGCACCTTCATGATGCGAGATCATAAGGCTTAAAAATAATTTATCGAAATCAGTACCTGAGGAGTCCCTTAATTGTTGCATCTGCTCAGGGCTTGCCATGCCTTCCATTTTTTGGTGGTCAAAATGATGATGGCTGTGATCGTCCACTTTAAGATGTTCATTTCTTTCTGATAGCCAATCTTGCATAAACTTAATTTCATCACCCTGAGATGCCTTTATTCGGCCCGCAAGCGCAATTATTTCTTCTTTGTTTGTACGAGCCGCCACCAAATCAGACATTTCAACAGCTTGACTGTGATGTGGTATCATATTCCGCATGAAAGAAGCATCATCGAATGAATAGCTATTATTTGCTACTTTTATAGCATCTCCAGCATCTAGTTTCTGTGAAGACTGGCCTGGTGCTCCTGGCAGAATAATTTGTGGGGCTTCACTCAGTAATGCATTATTAGTTTTACCAAAATCTACTTGAGAGTTCTGTATCCCTGCAACATCACTAGATTGCTGACAGGAAGTAATAAAAAAGACGGATGTAAGAAGAATTTTTTTCATACTACCCCATAAACATTCAAACCAGCTTTGCCAACTGTAATCATAAGAATATGTACTAATTGATTATTTTATTCATATACATTAATATGCATTGTTTATTTTCCGGAGATCCCTCAGGCAATCCGGCACGATCACAAATGGAAGGGACATATTTTCCATTGTAAAATAAGCCTTCCAACTGAGTGCCATTTGAAAAAAGATAGATGCCTTGGCCAGTCAGGGCTCCATTAATGAAATTACCAGAGTATTTATCTCCACTTGCATAAATTATTGTGCCCTGCCCGTTAAATCTACCATTGCTCCAATCACCCTTATATCGAGTGCCATCCGTATAGCTATATGTACCCAGCCCGTTCAACTTACCATCGATCCAGTGACCAATGTATTGTGTTCCATCACTAAAGGTGTAGGTGCCCTGACCATTCATATTATCATCTTTAAAGTTTCCCACATATTGAGAACC
>JGI20156J14371_10000217_pt1 | contig 50491 bp, 51 predicted proteins | sample COG_06_FD_14371 | JGI IMG/M metagenome (IMG submission 14371)
CTTAGCTCTCTGGCTATACCCCTTTCTTTGACGAGCCTCACGAAGGCCTTCGAGTATCTGGTCGTTTAAATTAGTCATTTTGATCTATCTTTCTATATCTAAAAAATCGGATGATATGCAACAATATAAAAATATAAAAACTCATCAACATTTATGATGCGCAAAAGCATATCATGTTGCGTGTAACGATCTGTTTTAATGTATCAAAATTATTCTATTTGAAGGTGAAGTTTAGTTTATTGGCTCCAAAATCTTCACAATCATGGATTGCATATTCTTCTGCTTCTTCATCCAAGGAAGTAGCTTTTAATATCTCGGCAACTTGTTCTTGGAAAAGCCTGCGTTTTCAGCGCGCCGTTCAAGGTACACCCCCAGAAGCATAACCAACGAGAGGAATGCAAACGAGGGCTATCCTGTGTGCGAAGATAATAATCATCCAGGCACCTATGCTCCGCGTATATTGGCGTTCTTTGCTTGAATAATATTTGTCGATCCGAGACGGTTGCAGTATGGTCTCGGCATCAGCGCAACCACCACTTTCAGGAGCATGCAATGAAATATCAGGGCCAGACCGACTACGATCACAAAGGGCCTTCGCCGCGTCGCGGTGTGTTGCTGTGTAATTTAGGCACGCCGGACGCGCCGAAAACGGCTGAGTTGCGTCGTTACCTAAAGGAGTTTTTGAGTGACCCGCGTGTGGTTGAGGTGCCGCGACTGCTGTGGTGGATGATTCTCAATTTGATTATTCTGCGTATTCGCCCACGTCGTTCAGCAAAGCTCTATGCCAGTGTCTGGTCTGAGGGCGGTTCGCCGCTCATGGTGCACTGCAAAGCTCAGGTGGCTGGCGTCAAAAAAATTCTCGATGAAAAATTTAATGATGATGTGCCGGTGGTGCTTGGCATGCGTTACGGCAATCCATCGATGGCGTCGGCAATTGCCGAGCTGACTGCACAAAATGTGCGCAATATTACCGTGCTGCCGCTCTACCCGCAGTATTCAGGTGCCACGACAGGTTCTACTTTTGATGCGGTGGCCAAGACGTTTACCAAAACACGCTGGGTGCCTGAACTGCATTTTATCGGGGGTTACCAGCAGTCTGAAGCCTATATCGATGCGCTGTGCGAGACCGTTCGCAAACAGTTCGCGGAACATGGTGAGCCGGATAAATTGGTCTTTTCCTATCACGGCACGCCGCAGAGTTACCTGAAAAAAGGCGACCCGTACCACTGCTTTTGCCACCAGACGACAAGACTGGTGCGCGAGCGTATGGGGTTAGACGAAGCGAAGATTATGACCACATTCCAGTCGCGCTTTGGCCGTGAACCCTGGCTGCAACCCTACACCGACAAAACCATGGAAGCGCTCCCCGATGAAGGCGTCAAGCATGTGGCAGTGATTTGCCCAGGCTTCTCATCTGACTGCCTAGAGACCATTGAAGAGATCAATATGGAAGCGCGCGAGCTTTTTATTGACGCTGGCGGTGAGACCTTTCACTATATCCCCTGCCTGAATGACAATCCCGCGCATATTGAAGCGCTCGCTGAGGTTGTTAGTCAGTACCTATAGTGTTGGCCTGAGCGCAGCTGTACTCAGGGCGAGTAGCTTTGCAACCAACCCTGCAGCACATCACCACATGAACCCGCCACTTTGGCTGCTGCAAGTTCATCCGCTCGCGTTTTACCGTCGTTAATAATCACAATCGGTTTATTCTGTTTGCTGGCCCAGAGACAAAATCGATAGCCGGAAAAGGCGACCAACGATGACCCCACAACCACTAGCCCATCGGCGGCTTGCATCTGTTTCTCGCACTCAGCCACTCTTTGGGCCGGCACTGAATCACCAAAAAAAACGGCATCCGGTTTCAGTATGCCGCCGCAGTTTTCACAGTCGGGCACGCGCATAGCCGAGTGATCGAGATTGTCCACGTCGGCATCACCATCGGGTGCAATGGCCCCAGCGAGTTTGGCGAAATCCGCATTATTGTCTTCCAGCCATGTCTGCAATGGTGCTCGCGGCAGACGCAGGTTGCAGCTGATGCACGAGACTGTGTCGACGCGACCGTGCAGATCGATGACCTTTTGACTGCCGGCGCGCTGATGCAGACCGTCGACATTCTGCGTGACCAGACAGGACACCACCGCCAGCGTTTCTAAGCTGACTAACGCGTTGTGAGCCGCATTGGGTTGCGCACTGCTCATAAATCGCCAGCCGACCATGTTGCGCGCCCAAAAGCGCTGCCTTGCCTGATGATTGCCAGTAAATTCCTGATGCGTGACCGGTGGTTTGCGCTGCCACTCGCCGCGCTGATTGCGATAGGTGGGCACACCTGACTCGGCGCTGACCCCGGCACCGGTGAGCACCAGCCAGTGACGCTGTGAATTCAGTAAGGTCGTAACAGTTGGCAATGGTTCACCTTGGCGGTTGGTTTGGTTGGTCGGCCGCTGAAAGGCAGGCATTATCCCTAGGCTATACGTATAATGGCCACTTTAGATTGCCGTGACTGTACCAGATAAAACTCTATGGATATTAAACACTATATGCAAACGCTGGGCAGCCAGGCCCGAGATGCCTCTCGAATCATTGCTGCGGCTGATACGGCGCTGAAAAATCAGGCTCTCCTGGCTATCGCTGAGGCAATGAGTGGCGGCCGTGACAGGCTGCTGGCGGCCAATGCCGTGGATATGCAAAAGGGTCGTTCTAATGGTCTTGAGGCTGCCCTGCTTGACCGTCTTGAGCTCAACCCTGAGCGTATCGACGCGATGATAGAAGGCCTGCACCAGGTTGCTGAGCTGCCCGACCCTGTAGGTGAAGTGACCGACCTGCAGGAGCGTCCAAGTGGTATCAAACTCGGCAAGATGCGTGTCCCGCTCGGCGTCGTGGGAATTATTTATGAGTCACGCCCGAATGTCACAATCGATGCTGCCAGTCTCTGCCTGAAGTCCGGCAACGCGACCATTTTGCGCGGCGGCAGTGAAGCAATCGAATCGAATCGGGCAATCGCTGCCTGCATCACTCAGGGCCTAGCTGCGGTTGGCCTGCCTGAAGCCGTGGTGCAAGTGATCAATACCACTGATCGCGCAGCGGTGGGTGAGCTGATTACGATGACCGAAACTGTCGATGTGATTGTGCCCCGCGGAGGAAAAAGCCTGATTGAACGGATCAGTGCAGACGCCCGGGTGCCGGTGATCAAACATCTGGATGGCAACTGCCATGTCTATATCGATGAGCGTGCCGATCGACAAAAAGCCGTGGCCATTGCACTCAATGCCAAGACCCATCGCTATGGCGTGTGCAACGCTATGGAGTCGCTGTTGGTGGCCGAATCGATCGCCGATAAGGTGCTGCCGGAATTGGCCGCGCTCTATGCGGATAAGGGGGTTGAGTTGCGCGGCTGTGAAAAGACCTGTGCCTTGATTAAGTCGGCGCTTGCGGCCAGCGAGGCGGATTGGAGTCAAGAGTATCTGGCGCCTATTCTGTCAATCAAGGTGGTTGCCGGGTTGGACGAAGCGATTGAGCATATCAACCGCTATAGCTCGCGGCATACCGAGGCCATTGTCACCGAAGACCGAGAACGCGCTGAGCGCTTTATACGCGAGGTTGATTCCAGCTCGGTAATGGTCAATGCCTCGACACGCTTTGCCGATGGTTTTGAATACGGTCTCGGCGCAGAGATTGGTATCTCAACTGATAAAATACACGCTCGCGGGCCGGTGGGCCTCGAAGGCCTGACCAGTCAAAAGTGGGTGGTCTATGGCGACGGGCAGATCCGTCAATAATATGTCTGTTGCTCTGTTCGGCGGTACCTTTAACCCGGTTCATATCGGCCATCTGCGCATTGCCGTAGAGTTTGCTGAGCTGCTTGAGGTTGACAGCTTGCGCATGATTCCCTGCTCGCTGCCACCACACCGAGAGACATTAACAGTCTCTGCCGATCAGCGCATGGCAATGTTAAAAGCCGCGCTGAGTGACTACCCGCAACTGGTCGCCGACGATCTTGAACTGCAGCGCGGTGGGCCCACTTACACCATCGACACCCTGAGACAGATCAGACAGCAAATAGGCAGTGATATGCCTCTCTATCTGTGCGTTGGTGTTGATGTGCTAGCAACATTGGATAGCTGGCGTGAATGGCGACAATTGACCCATTATTGCCACCTGGTCGTCTCGGCGCGACCCAACTATCAGCTGCCCGAGGCCGGCCCACTTGCAGATTGGATAAAACAGCACCGCTGTGACGATTTACAGCAACTAAAGCAGTGCAGCGCTGGTAAACTGCACCTTTGCGATACCACCATGCTGGCAATCTCGTCGACTGAAATACGCGACAAGAGCAGGCGTGGCGAAACGATTGACTTTCTGACGCCGGCGACCGTCGTCAACTACATTCATCAACATCATTTATACGAGTAATTTTTTAACTATGACGCAATCATTAAAAGAAGTTGTTATCGCGGCGCTGGAAGACGTTAAGGCGCAAAATATTATCGCACTGGATGTTCGAGAGCTGACTGGGGTGATGGATACCATGATTGTCGCCAGCGGCAACTCCAACCGACAGGTAAAGTCGTTGGCCAACAATGTGGCCGTCGAAGGCAAGCAGGCTGGCTACAGTATTATTGGTGTCGAGGGCGACGATACCTCTGAGTGGATTTTGGTCGATTTCGGCGATGTGATTGTGCATATCATGCTGCCAGCCACTCGCGCGTTTTACGACCTTGAGCGTCTCTGGTCGATGCGCCCTGGGGATTTCCCTGGCAATGCTGATGATGATCAGCCTGTGATTGGCGATCTCAGCTAGGCACTCAGGGCGACAATGAAACTAAAGCTTCTGGTGGTCGGCACGCGCATGCCCGGTTGGGTTGAATCTGGCTGTGGCGAGTACAGCAAACGGATGCCACCGGAGCTGCGTATTGAAACGCTTGAAATTGCGCTCGGTGCGCGCGGTAAAAACCAGCCTGCCAGCAAGGCGATTGAAAAAGAGAGCCAGGGGTTATTAAAAGCCATCGGTGATCAGGATTTTGTCGTCGCTCTGGATGTAATCGGGCGCTCTTTGAGCACCGAGCAGCTGGCCGGCAAACTGGCCGACTGGCAGATGAATGGCCGCGATGTATGTCTGGTGATCGGCGGTCCTGATGGCCTCTCGGATGAATGCTTAGCGCGCGCCGATATGCGCTGGTCGCTGTCAGATTTAACCCTGCCGCATCCGCTGGTGCGCATCGTGCTATTGGAACAGCTCTATCGGGCATGGACGATAAATGCTAATCACCCTTATCATCGCAGCTAGCGACACTCAATTGATGGCGGCCAAAACACATGATGGATGACGCGGCTTTTTCAGATCCAGCGCGCGAACGAAGATTGTTCGCCAGCAGGCTGTTTATCGGCAGTCTGGCAACGCTGTTCTTATCTATCGTCCTTATCGCGCGCTATTTCGATCTGCAAATTTCTCGCTACGAAGACTTTGCCACTCAATCCAATAAAAACCGGGTTTTGGTGAGACCTCTGCCCCCTTCCCGAGGCCTGATCTACGATCGTAATGGCGCACTGATCGCCGACAATCGGCCTAGCTATAATTTGACCATTGTTCCGGAACGCAGTGAAAACACTGAACAGTTGCTCGCTGAACTGGCGAAACTGATTACTATTTCCGAGCGTGATCTTCAACGCTTTCAGAAGAACCTCAAGCGCCGCCGGCCCTTTGAACAGACTACGCTGCGCGTTAATCTCAGCGAGGAAGAGCGCGCTACGCTGGCCGTCAACGGTCACCGACTCGCCGGGGCAGAGACCTCTGCTCGCTTGATTCGCTACTACCCCTATGGCGAACTGTTTGCTCATGCGGCGGGCTACATGGGGCGCATCAATGAGCGCGAAAGCCAAACTATTGAGGCGGTCAAATACAGCGGCACGGATTCGATCGGCAAAATTGGTCTGGAAAAGTTCTACGAGACGCAGCTCCTCGGCAGCGTCGGCAGCGAGCAAGTTGAAACCAATGCCCAGGGGCGAGTCATGCGGGTGCTGGATAAAACGGCTGCCGAATCGGGCGCTAACTTAACCCTATTCCTCGATCACAAGCTGCAACGTGCGGGCTTCGANGCCTTTAATGGCGAACGCGGTGCCTTGGTGGCGATCGAAATAGAGACTGGTGGCATTCTCGCCATGGTTAGCACACCGAGTTATGACCCCAACCTGTTTGTAACCGGTATCAGCCAGAAGAACTACGACAATCTGCTCTATTCCAAAGACCGACCCCTTTTTGATCGCGCCATTCGCGGTCAATACCCACCCGGCTCTACAATAAAACCACTGTTCGGTTTAACCGCTCTGAACAGCAAGACAGTTAGCTCTAGCTTTACCATCAAAGACAACGGCTACTTTTATTTTAAAGGCATTGAACGGCCATGGCGGGATCACAACTTTGCCCAGGGTGGTCACGGCGATGGTGTCGATCTAGCCAAGGCGATTATCGAGTCATGCGATGTTTATTTTTACGAGTTGGGTGTCCGCACCGGCATTGATATGCTCTCCGAACATGCCGCAGAGTTTGGCCTCGGTCATAAAACAGGCATCGATATGCCAGGCGAACGACCCGGAATCATGCCGAGCAGAGCTTGGAAAAAAGGTGCGCGGGGGCAGAGCTGGTTCAACGGCGACACCATAAACGTCAGTATTGGCCAGGGCTACATGCTCGCTACACCATTGCAACTGGCGGTCATGTCTGCGCGTATTGCCAGCCGTGGGGATGTGCGCACGCCGCGGCTGGTCAAGGCAATCAATGGCGTCGAGACCAACGCCACCGATATTGTCGGCAAAATACAAATTGACGATAAGCACTGGGATTATGTCCATCAGGCGATGCAAGATGTTGTGCACAGCGTCCGCGGCACAGCGCGCAGCATCAATACTGGGCTGAGCTACAAGATCGCCGGAAAAACCGGTACCGCTCAGGTCATCAGTATCAATGCCGAAGAACAATATGACAGCAGTAAACTCGATAAGCGACAGTGGGATCACGCTCTGTTTGTCGCCTTTGCACCGGTGAAAAACCCCAAAATAGCCATTGGTTTAATTCTTGAAAACGGAGAGCATGGTGGCTCTTCTGCGGCGCCGATTGCTCGAGCCGTATTTGATGCCTATATGCAGTCTCAAGAATCTACCACGGTGGTAAATAGGTAATGGTCGATGCATAGAAACGATTTTGTTCGTCAGTTGAGTAGCCCGGGAGGTGATCGTCGACCATCGCGGGTCATGCATCTGGATATTCCTCTTCTGCTACTGCTACTGGTCCTCTGCGGTATCGGCCTGACGGTGCTTTTCAGCGCCAGCGGCGAGAGTATTGGTTACGTTAAACGTCAGGCGACTTTTATGCTGGTTGGCTTGGTCTCAATGATAGCCGTTGCGCAATTTACGCCACGATTTTGGGAGCGGTGGTCAATCGTTATCTATGCTGGTGGTTTGCTCTCTTTGGTCGCAGTACTCTTTTTTGGGGTTGGGGCAAAGGGCGCCCAGCGCTGGCTCGATCTCGGCTTCACCCGCTTTCAGCCTTCCGAACTGATGAAAATCGCTGTGCCGATGATGATCTCAGCCTATCTGAGTAATCGCTATATGCCGCCGCGATTCAAACATGTCTTTTTTGCTGCAGTGGCAACCTCTCTGCCGGTTTTCCTGGTTGCCCGGCAGCCGGATCTGGGGACCTCATTAATTATTTTTTCGTCCGGCTTTTTTGCGATCTTTCTGGCGGGGCTCGGTAAACGCTATTTGGTTTCGACCGGACTGCTGGCCATCGCGGCGATTCCCATTCTGTGGTTTTATGTGCTGCTCGATTACCAAAAACAGCGTGTTTTGACACTGCTCTCCCCTGAGCAGGACAAGTTAGGTGCAGGCTGGAATATTATTCAATCCACCACCGCGATTGGCTCTGGCGGATGGAGCGGCAAAGGCTGGACACAGGGCACCCAGTCACAGCTCAATTTTCTGCCGGAGAGTCACACCGACTTTATTATTGCGGTGCTGGCAGAAGAGTTCGGCTTGATCGGCGTGCTCACTCTACTGGTCGTTTATATGTTACTGATTGGTCGCTGCATGCTGATCGCAGTCAATGCACAAACTATGTTTAGTCGGTTACTGGCCGGAACTCTAAGCCTGACCTTTTTTGTCTATGTTTTTGTCAATATGGGCATGGTTTCGGGTATCCTGCCAGTCGTTGGAGCACCGCTGCCATTTATTAGTTATGGTGGTTCAGCAATTGTGACTCTGTTTATCGGATTTGGTATCCTGATGGCGATAAGTACCGAGCCAAAACGCATTTAGGGGAGCCCTTTGAAAACGCATCTTGCAACAGTATTACTCTCTCTCGCGAGCCTGATGGCATTGCCTCTGGCAACGCACAGTCATGCGGACTATTCGACTCATCCAGAGGCCGCTGAATTTATCGATAGCATGGTCGAGAAACACCAATTCACTCGCGAGGACATTGTCAGCTGGTTGAGCGCGGCTCAATATCAAGAGTCGATTGTTAAAGCCATGAGTCGCCCAGCGGAAAAGGTCAAACCCTGGTACGAGTACCGCAAGCACTTTATCTCCGATCGACGTATTAATGGCGGAGTAGAATTTTGGCAGCAACATCGAGAAACGCTGGAGCAGGCTGAGCGCGACTTTGGTGTCGACCCGGCGATTATTGTCAGTATTATCGGTGTCGAGACCAACTATGGCAGTAATACCGGCAGCTATAAAGTCGTCGATGCCCTGAGCACTCTGGCGTTCGACTATTACACGTACACTGAAAAACGTGCGTCACGCAAACGCTTTTTTACTGCTGAATTGGAAAACCTATTCCTACTCGCGCGTGAACAGAAACAGAATCCGCTCGAGTTAAAGGGCTCTTATGCTGGCGCCATGGGCCTAGGCCAGTTTATGCCGAGTAGCTATCGCGCCTATGCCGTGGACTACGACAGCGATCAGTTTGCCGACATTTGGACCAATCCAACCGATGCCATTGGTAGCGTTGCCAATTATTTCGCTGAGCATAAATGGAAACCGGGCGAGACGGTCGCGGTGCGCGCCAATATCAACAGTGATCCAGCGGAAGAAACCGTCAATAAACTCATTCGCCCAACCCTGTCGCTTGCCGAACTGGACCAGCAGGGTTACAAAATCATGCAGACGCTATCGCCTGAGACCAAAGCCTTCCCAATGCGCTTTACTGCCAAGTACGGCAATGAATACTGGCTCGGTATGCATAATTTCTATGTTATCAGCCGCTATAATCCGCGCACTAAATACGCCATGGCGGTCTTTCAATTGAGTGAATTAATTCGTCAAAGTAACTGTGTTAAAGCAGACGACTGTGCGCAACCCTAGCTTTTCAAGCCATCTGCGCCGACTAACCATTGCGCTGGCCTTGATGACTGTGGGTGCGTGTAGCACAGCGACCAAGATGGTGGAAAAAGACGGTGCTGGAAAACGTATCGATACAACGGTGATACCCAATGCCACCCCCAAGTCTGAGCCGATTACCATAGCCGGCAACAAAAGCCCCTACGAAGTATTTGGTAAAACCTACTGGGTGTTGCCAACCAGCAAAGGATATAAAGAGACGGGTATTGCCTCTTGGTATGGCCGCAAATTTCACGGGCGCCTGACCTCTAATGGCGAAGTCTACAATATGTACGGCATGACCGCGGCGCACAAAAGCCTTCCAATCCCCTCTTATGCAAGGGTAACCAATACTGATAACGGGCGCTCAATCGTGGTCAGAATCAACGACCGCGGTCCATTTCACGACGAGCGCGTGATTGATCTTTCATTCGTGGGCGCCATGAAGCTGGGCTTTGCCGACCAGGGGACAACCACAGTATTGGTTGAGACAATCGACACCGAGGAGCACCCACTCTCTACTATTAAAGCGCCACTGATACCAAAGGTGTCACCAAAACCGCTGGCGCCGGCCTCACAGGTTGCTAGCAACGGCAACTATCTTCAGGTTGGCGCCTTTAGCGATGTCACATTGGCGCGCCAACTGCAGGGTAAAATACAGCCCCTGACATCTCAGCCTATTGTCGTGCGCAATCAAGATAATTTATTCAAATTATGGATTGGCCCGATTAGCGATAATATCGAACTACTGAGCCTTAAAGCTCTGCTGAAAAAAACCGCTAATCTCACTGCCTTTTCGGTCTCCCCATAAGGCTATTGATCGCTGGCGACACGACCCTTTTAAAGCATGCCAAGCAAACTCGTTAATTTTAGTGCTCTCAATGGTATCTCAGGGGGGCATCGCTGCGACTGAGGTGGTAAACTTAGTTCTCCGTTAATTTTTGTTAGGTCGTGGTTTTATTATGCTGAAACGATGCATCGTCTCTTTTGTCGCTGTTGTCCTGGGTTTGCAGAGTCTGCCAGCTGTTCAGGCGCAACAACTGATTCCTGCGTCACCAGAATTGGCGGCCAAGGCATGGATTCTTATCGATGCCAACACCGGACATATTTTGGTCGAGAATAATGCCGACATGCCGCTGCCACCCGCCAGTCTGGCGAAGATGATGACTACCTACATTGTCTCTGAGGAAATTGCCGCCGGTCGCCTTACCAACGATGATACGGTACTGATCAGTGACAACGCCTGGGAGAAAGGCGGCGCCAAAACCGATGGCTCGACCATGTTCCTGAGCCCCCGGACACGCGTTTCGGTCAGCGATTTAATGCGCGGTGTGATTATCCAGTCAGGCAATGACGCCTCTATTGCACTAGCAGAACATATCAGTGGCGACGAGGCCGCATTTGCCGAAGTAATGAACCATAACGCTGCACTCCTCGGTATGACCGGAACAGAATATTTTAATGCCACCGGCCTTCCTTATGAAGGCATGGTGTCAACAGCACGAGACCTGTCCGTGCTGGCCCGCGCCATCATTCAGGATCACCCTGAACACTACAGCATCTACTCGGAAAAATACTTTAAGTACAACAATATCAACCAGCCCAACAGAAACAGGCTGCTGTGGCGCGACAGTAGTGTCGATGGCCTCAAAACGGGACACACCAATGCTGCCGGATACTGTTTAGTGGCATCGGCCAAACGCCGGGATATGCGTCTTATCTCGGTGATTCTCGGCGCCGATAGCGACGCAGCCAGAGCCAAAGAAACGCAAAAATTACTCTCTTATGGCTTCCGTCACTATGACACCAAAACCATTTACTCAATGGGCCACGTCCTCAAAGAGAATGCTAAAGTTTGGTATGGTCAGGAAGAATTCCTTAATTTAACCATCGCCGATGATGTCACGCTGACACTGCCGCGCGGATCACAGAAAAACCTCACGGCTAACTTATTGATTGATGAGCAGATTAAGGCACCTGTTTCTGCCGGCCAGGAACTCGGCCGACTGCAGGTCTCTCTCAATGATGAACTGTTGATCGATACGGCATTGGTCGCGGAGAAAGATATTGCTCAATCTGGCCTGTTTGCACGATTTATTGATTGGATTGTATTGCTCATTACGCGAATGATGTCCTGAGTGGTCAACGTGAGCGAAGCAGAAGCCCCACTACTCGAATTCCCCTGTGATTACCCCATCAAGGTGTTAGGTAGCGCACATCCTGAGCTTCATCAACATGTTCTCCAGGTGATGGACTCTCACGCACCCGGATTTGATCGCAGTAAAATCACCATCCGCGACAGCAGTAAAGGCAAATGGCAGTCGATTACAGTCGTCATTACCGCCACCGGCAAGCCGCAACTGGATGTCATCTTTGCCGATCTTAAAACCAGCACACGAGTCAAGATGGTGCTTTGATTTTGTCAGCCAACATGCCATTAATGATTCGCCATCTCGGTCTGCAGGATTACAGCGCCATTTTCACCGCGATGAAAGCCTTCAATGAGCAGCGCGATGCCGACACCGCGGACGAGATATGGATGCTCGAGCATCAGCCAGTATTTACTCAAGGGCAGGCAGGTAAAGAAGAATATATTTTATTTCCGGGCGATATACCGGTGGTCAAAAGCGATCGCGGTGGCCATGTTACCTACCATGGCCCAGGCCAGATAACGGCCTATGTTTTGGTTGACCTCAAGCGTTTAAAGATCGGCGTGCGCGATCTGGTTACTCTGATCGAGCAGGCTCTGGTGGAGACACTGGCACACTGGAATATTAATGCCACAGCGCGTGCGGATGCTCCTGGCGTATATGTCGACAACGGCGATAAAATTGCCTCCCTCGGCCTGCGTATTCGCAAGGGTTGTAGCTATCATGGGTTAAACTTCAATGTCAGCATGGATCTGTCGCCGTGGCAGCGAATTAATCCCTGCGGTCTCGGCGTGGCGATGACCCAGCTCAGCGATCTGGTTGATCAGCCGCCGAATATAAAACAAGTGATGGACAAATTAGCCGACTCTTTACGTGCAGGTCTTGGCTATAATAACGTCCAAATCAGCAACCCTGATACCGTGTTAAACGAACTTAAATAAAGGATTGTTATGACTACAGAACCCGTCACACCTCCACAGCGCACGCGCCGTCTGCAACAGGGCGAGAAGTTGCGCAGCGCCGATAAAGTGGAGCGGATTCCAGTCAAGGTGATCCCGACAACAGAAATTCAGCGCAAACCTGAATGGATGCGTATCCGTCTTTCCGCTTCACCGAAAGTACAGACGATCAAGAATATCCTGCGCAAACATAAAATGGCCACGGTCTGTGAAGAGGCTGCCTGCCCCAATCTGCATGAATGTTTTAGCCATGGCACGGCGACCTTTATGATTATGGGCGAGATTTGCACCAGACGCTGCCCGTTCTGCGATGTAGGCCATGGCAAGCCCAACCCTCTAGACACTGAAGAGCCGCAAAATCTGGCTCGCGCCATTCAAGAAATGGGGCTCAGCTATGTGGTCATCACGTCAGTCGATCGCGATGACCTGCGAGATGGTGGCGCAGAGCATTTTGCCGACTGCATCCGTGAAGCCAAGCTACTCTCGCCGAGCCTAAAGGTTGAGGTGCTGGTGCCCGACTTTCGTGGGCGTATGGCACCGGCCTTAGAGATTCTCACGGCAACGCCACCTGATGTGTTCAACCATAATATGGAAACTGTTCCGCGTCTCTACCGCGAGGCGCGCCCCGGTGCCAACTATGACTGGTCATTAAAACTGCTCAAGGAGTACAAAGCCTTGAACCCCACAGTGCCAACCAAATCCGGTTTGATGGTTGGCCTCGGTGAGACGAAAGACGAACTCTTGCGCACCCTCGATGATCTGCGCGCCCATGATGTCGATATGTTAACGGTAGGTCAGTACTTACAGCCCTCCACCAATCACCTGCCGGTTGATCGTTTTGTCCACCCGGACGAGTTTGCTGAGTACACCGCCTATGCCGAGAGTATTGGCTTTAAACAGGCCGCCTGCGGTCCTCTGGTGCGTTCCAGTTACCACGCCGATAAACAGGCTCGCGGTGAAGAGATTAGCTGATTTGTTATTCGATAGGGCGGCTACTCCCTGAGATTGGCGAGATGCCCGTCAACACAGGATTGCGCTTACGGGTCAGCTTTGTCGCTACAGAGAAAGCTTCTTAAGCGCCGATGAGACCCGGCAAGGCTGAAAATAAAACGGCGCAGTCATGGCATCGATCATGGGGTTTTTTACTGAATTCTCTTAGCCGCCAGCAAGTGGCGAAGCCGAAACATCAACAGACCCTGGGACAATTACTTGTCGTCCTCTGTCCACACTTCACGCAACGGCTCACCGAAGTCATCATAGACAATCTTCTTGCGCGCTCGTTTGGGAGATTTACTCACCGACTTGGCAGCCGGTCTGGTGGGTTTCTTTTTGCGGCTATCCAGCGCCGAAACCACATCATTGATATAGGTTCGAGTCTGTCGCGGCTGGCTACTGACAAATACTGATTTAGCCCGAGGCTTATCCGCAGGCTCGCCGGTTTCACCTCTCTCGTGTTTTTTGATCTCGCCACCGCGCGAGAGAAATTCTTCAGTTTTACGCTGAATATCTCCACGAATTTTGTTTTTGCTAACGCGCTCTACCACAGATATCAACCGCCATTTATCCCAACTCCCAGTCTAACAGTGTCGCTCTTGCTTGCACACCAAATGATCGGACTAATGAAAAAGATCTAGCTGTAAAGCACGCCCGGACTCGCCGGCATCGACGAAGCGCACACCGAGGCCTATAAGACGAACTGGCCGCGCGCCACGCTGCCAAGCCTCTTCAAAAATAGCCTCAAAGCTATCCACGGGCAGGCCGGTGACCAACCCACGCTCCAGAGTGGTAGTGGTAAAATCGTTAAATTTTATCTTAATAAACTGCTTGGTCACGATGTAGTCACTATCGACGCGACGCAACCGACTACGCAGCTCCATCAACAGTTCAGGTAACTTGGTCAGACAAGCCTGCTGATCGGATAAATCACCCGAATAGGTATGCTCGACGCTGAGCGACTTACGTCGGCTATTAGCATTCACTGGCCGATCATCGATGCCTCTGCAGAGATCGTAAAGGCGCTTGCCAAACACACCAAATTTATCCACCAGATCTAACAATTCAAAACGCTGCAAATCGCCACAGGTTTTCACCCCGATACGCAGCAATTTTTCATTAGTCACTTTACCTACGCCATAAATCCGTTTGACCTCAAGCTGCTCGACAAAAGTAGCAATGTTTTGCGGCGTTATGACATATTGGCCATCAGGCTTATTGAGATCGCTGGCCACTTTGGCCAGAAACTTGTTAGATGCGACGCCAGCGGACGCCGTCACGCCGACTTCGTCAGCGATGGCCCGACGGATTTCCTCAGCAATCAAGGTAGCGCTGCCACTGCACTGAGTGCAATCGGTGACATCTAAAAAGGCCTCATCCAGGGAAAGGGGCTCGACCTTGTCAGTGTAACGATAAAATATTTGACGGATTTTCAGCGACGCTTCGCGGTACTTGGCCATTGTGGCGGGGACCACCACAAGATCGGGGCACAGTTTCAGCGCCTGACCGGTGGGCATTGCAGATCTGACACCGTATTCACGGGCTTTGTAATTACAGGTAGCAACCACACCGCGACGATCGGATTTACCGCCAATGGCGATCGGGTACTGACTGAGCGAGGGATCATCACGCATTTCCACCGCGGCGTAAAAACAATCGCAATCGCAGTGAATAATTTTTCTGGGAGCGCTATCCGATTCCATTAATACCCTTTGCACAAAGCTTTAAACAAAGCCTTATTGAGACAGATGCCAAGGTAGCTAGGATACTCGATACTGGTACAGGAGCCAATTAAGCACTGGTTTTTTATCCAGCACCCAAAGTTTTTTAAGCCGCGCCTTCTTCGAACTGATGGCTCGCCACACGCACACCGAAACGTTTGGAAATAATCTCGGGTAACAACAACATGGCAGGCGTTAACAACAGCGTGAGAACGGTTGAGAGCAACAATCCATTGACGATAGCACTGGCCAACGGCTGCCACCAAGTGGACACCATACCACCGGCTTCCCAGGTACGATTAATCAGATCAACGCTGTATCCGTTGGCCAGAGGTAACAAACCCACAACGGTGGTGACCGTGGTCAGCATAACCGGACGAAAACGCGATTTAGCTGCCTTAAACACCGCATCTGCTGCGCTCATACCCGTATCGCTGCGACGTAAAAAGTTGTAGCTATCAATCAGCACAATATTATTATTAACCACAATACCCGCCAGAGCGACGATACCGACGCCGGTTAAGATGGTGCTAAATATCGCCTGTGAGATCAGCAATCCAAGCATCACACCGGCGGTAGACATAACCACTGAAAAAAGAATCAGAAAGGCCTGATAGAAGCTGTTGAATTGCATTACCAGCATAATCAACATCAGCGACATCGCCAGCGAAAAAGCAATACTGAGGAAGGCTGCCGAGTCAGCCTGCTCTTCGTTTGCGCCACGGAATGTGACCTTGACCGCTTCATCGAGATCCTGAGTCGCCAGCCAGGCGGCAATTTCATTGGTCTGGTTATCCGCCAAATAGCCGTCCTTGGTATTGGCCAGAATAAACACCGTCTCGAGCATATCAAAGCGCTGGATCGCATCCACTCTCGGTTTCGCTACACGTTGGCTAAAACTGCTGATTGGTACCGGTCCGGCAAGGGTATTGACGCGCAATTCATCCAGCGCGGCCAACTGACGATTTTGCTCTGGATAACGCAGGCGGATCTCCACCTCATCATCAGCNTCGTTGGGACGGAATTCACCTAGTACGACGCCGTTGGTCACCATCTGAACCATCTGCCCAATATTGGNGACATTGACACCGAGCATCGCTGCCTGAGGTCGATCAACGATCATTTCCCACTGAATACCAGCCAGCGGCAGCGAATCTTCGATATCGCGTAGGCCCTCGACATTGAGTTTGATCCAGTCGCGAATCTCAACGGTAGTCTTGTGCAGCAATTGTCGGTCATCAGAGGAGAGCTGAATTTGGATATCCTTACCCACCGGCGGCCCTGCCTCAACTTCCTTACCGGTAACATAAATTCCCGGCATCTTAGCGGTAATTTGTCGAATCTCGGCAAAAATTTCCTGACTGCCGCGCTCGCGCTGAGCTCTTGGATAGAGCTCAACCAAAAATGAACTGATCTGATCACGACTAGCGTCTCGCGTTAGAGTCAGCGAGTTGCCTTCGCTAAACCCATACAGCTGTTGGATACCAGGAATTGAGGCCATGGTTTGCTCAACTTTAGCCGTAATTTTTCGGCGTTCCTCAACCGACAAATTTCCCTGAGCACGGACAGTGACGACGCCATAGCGATTTTCAATATCGGCGAAAAAGGCCTGACCAGCGCCAAATTGAAAGTAACCCACAAAGATAGCCACTAGAAATATTCCCGCCGCTAGAGAAGCTCTGACAGGTCGTTCAAGTACTGGTTTAAGCAATTTTAGATAGAAATTGAGTAGCGGCTGAAAAAGATTTTTTGCCGACTCTTCAGAACCGTGGTCCTCTGGTAGCTGCTTAGCCTTGCCGCGGCGGCGTGAAATAACGATACCCAGAGTGGGTGCAAAAACTAGCGCATAGGTGAGTGACCATCCCAATACGGCAAAAACGGTAATCGGCAAATAGGACATAAACTCGCCTGCAACCCCAGGCCAGAACAGTAGAGGCAGAAATGCCGCCAGTGTTGTGCCCGTTGAGGCTATCACTGGAACCGCCATACGCTGCACAGCAACCAAATAGGCTTCACGATTTGACAGCCCTTCTGAGGCGCGCGTATTGGCGAACTCAACCACCACTATTGCCCCATCGATAAGCATTCCCAAAGACAGCAGCAGGCCAAACATCACCATAAAGTTAAAGCTGTAGCCGAGAAGACTAATAACGATCATCGCGCCAAGCAAACAAAAGGGAATACCAAAGCCAACCAGCAAACCAGAACGAACACCCAGTGTCGCGACGATTAACACCAGCACCAGACACATCGCAGTGAAAATATTGCCCTGCAACTCACTCACCATCGACTGCGCGTATTGGGAGCTGTCAAAGATATAGTCAATTTTGATATTTTGAGAGAATTGTCCACTGGCACTGGCGACTGCCGCGCGCACAGCCGCAACCGTTTCAATGGCATTGGCATTAAGCCGCTTGCGCACATCAATAGCGATGGTTTTCTTGCCATTAATCGTGCTGAAACCGGTCGCATCTTTAAATGTCCGACGCACATCAGCAACATCGCCAAGGGTAATCACGCCATCAGCCGTAGAACGCACCGGGAGATTGCGAATATCTTCCGTGGTTTCGATCAGAGCAGGAACCTTAATACCAAAGCGGCCCTGAGCTGCGTCGATTTCACCAGCTGGAATCAGTAAATTATTGGCATACACAGAGCCAAGCAATTGGTCGGCAGTAATGTTGTACTGCTCAAGCCGATAGGGATCCAGCACAGCATCCACTACTTCTTCTCGATGACCTGAAATGTCGGCTTTTAAAACATCGGGAAGTATCTCGAGCTGACGCTGAAAGAACTTCGCCGTACGATAGAGTTCGCGCTCGGATACCTGCTCGCCAGAAAAAGTGATCACCACCGTGGGTTCTGGGCTGGGGCTCAACTCATTGACAATCGGTTCTTTTGTATCGAGAGGAAATTCGGCCTTAGCGCGGTTAACCGCTTCGCGCACGTCAGCGACAACTTTATCGATATTTTCACTAATATCGAACTCGACCACGATAGAGACGGCGCCTTCTCGCGCAACCGCATTGATTTCATCAAGGCCATCTAAGGTTTTGAGCTCTTTTTCGATAGGTCGAATCAGCAGTCGGGTACCATCCTCAGGGGAAATACCATCGTGCCTAACCATGATCATCACCAATGGCAGGGTAACGTTGGGATTAACTTCCACCGGCAGAGCAATGCGAGCCATAGTGCCGGCAAGTAATACCAGCAACATAATCGACAGCGTTGCTCGCGAATGATCAACAATCAGATTGAGAAATTTCATTGGTGTTTGCTATCCCTGTTACTGACTAACGGAGCCGTTTTTGTCAGCGCTGTCTTGGTCAGAAGCCTCTTGATAAAATACAGCGACCTGCTCGGCCTCAGTCACATAATTTTGCCCCACGGTTACCAACGCCACTCTATCCGGAAGTCCGGTTACCCAAACCCCGTCTTGGCTTTCACCGACATTGGTCACTGATAAAGTGACGACAGTGCCCTGGTCATTAACCGACCGAACCACCAAATGTCCGGCATCGTCTAACAATACCAGACTAGCGGGTATCAGATGTGCTGCCACAGGCTGCTCTATGATTTGCAAACTTGCTGACATTCCCGCAAGAAAACGTGATTGTCGATTGGCAATCGTCGCCTCGACGCGGTAGCTGCGGGTAATGGGGTCGGCTTGACGCGAAAGATAACTGATCTTGCCGTTGAGAGCGTCGCCGTTAACTAGCGTCATTGTAACGTCTCGATCGAGAGAAATTTTGCCAATTTCTTGCTCGGTAATCACTGCCGTTACTTTCAACGGATTGAGCTCAACAACCTGCGCGCAAAGCTGTCCAGGTTGAATGAAATCTCCCACTTCTAGCGGACGACGTTCGACAACACCGTCAAAAGGCGCTCTAACTGATGAGTTGTTTAAATCTAGTGTACTGCGTTCAAGAGCAACTCGAGCCGACTGAAGCCTGGTATCCGCCTGAGCAATCGCCAGTTCTGACTGGTAGCCGCCCTGCTTAAGTTTTTGCGCACCCTGATATTCAATCGTGGCTTGGTGCAGCGCCGAGTTGGCATGCTGTACGCGCAGCTGTCGATCTTCCACGTCAATTGCACAGAGTATGTCACCAGACTTAACAAAAGCCCCCTCATCTGCAGGCACCGCCACGATGCGACCCGCAACCTGAGCCTTTACGTCAACGGCTCGGTTGGCTTCAGTTCTTGCTCGCAAAACCAATTGTGGCGAATAGTTCTGCACATCAAACCAAGTCGCTTCAACTTTTGTCAGCGTTAACTCCGTCGCAGCGGCTTGACCTTCCTTTGAATCGGAGACAAATAAGCCACTGAGTAACCAAAAACTGATTAACAAGGTGATAATTAACGATATCCGGACATTACTGTTCAATGCTAGCCATCCACTTTTCAAGTTGAGTATTGAGAATTCAATACGATCTAAATGCCGCGATAGTTTACTTGGATTTAGCCTTTCATGTTAGAGAAGATAGATGTAGAAATACCTAAACAAGTGTTTTGGTTAACCTATAATTAGCCTACTGGATCGAGCACAGCAGGAGAAATAGCACTAATATTGAAAGGAAGTACTCTCTACTTAGCGCACCAAAATGTGACAGACATAACAAACTGCTATGGTTATAGGTGTCACAGTTGGCACCTTTGGCTTACTCGGTTGAATCAGGCTATCCCACAGTGACAATGTTTAGCCTAATACATCTACAATTATTAGAAGCGGTGTTAACAGAACCAAGGCAAAACCAAAGCACAACCAAGGGATTTGGAATAATGCGTAGACAAAAAATGGAACAGGGGCTTGAAACGCGCTTAAGCAAACTATCAGCAAAGCTATCTAAAAAGCTATCTAAAAAAAAATCCGTGCAACTATCTCTACAATTGGCCATGCAGTTAGCGTTGCAATTGGGACAGTCATCAAGACGCCTGATGGTACTCACCAGTATCGCGCTGCTTTCAAGCATTGCACAAGCCGATCTCGCTCTCAATGGCAGCAGCATTTACTCAGATTTAGGCAAAGACCAGTTTGCGGCAGCACTTTACTTGGAAACGCGTCAGCAAAACTCACAAGTCATCCAATCCATGCCCGGCGAAAAACGCATGGAAGTGCGAATTTTAAATAATTACTCCAAACGCCGCTGGTTCAACCTGTGGATGCAAAGTATCTCAATCAACAATAGCCGCGAAAACTTTGCTGACTCTGCAGAGGATCTTGTAGCGCTGATGCAGGCGCCAAAATCAGCGCCACAAAAAGGCGACTTAGTTGAATATATTTCTAGCCATGAGCGCGGTACTTCAATGCGATTTAACGGCACTGAGCTGATCGCAGGTCTGTCCAGCGAAGTGTTTGACCTGTTGTTATATACATGGATCGGTGCGATCCCACCTACGACGGTATTTAAAGATGAGATTCTCGGCTTACGACCCAACGTTCAGGCGACTAAACTGTTAACGACTGTCAATACAGCTCCAGAGCGAGTGGCTCTGGCAGCATCCTGGATGGCGCCAGCCAAACCCAAACTAGCGGCCGCGCCCATACCAACCCTAGCAGAGACAGAAAAAGCCCAGCAGACCGCGTCAGTAACCCCAGAGGAAGTAGCTCCAAAAGCAGCAACAGTAGCCGCGATAGCACCTCCGGTGTCATCCGACCAAGAATCAATAACGGCTCAACCGCCACAATNCGAAGACCAGCTCGGCACCACTGCGCAGCTAGCGGCTGGTGACGGTGATGCCATTAATGAGACTGAGGAATCTGCTAACCCTGAGACCACTCCGCGGGATGATATTGATACTGACGATGATATCGACTTTAGCGTAGAAGAGGCTCTNGCGATGCGAGATTACACGCCTCTTATCGTACAAAAGATCTNTAAGAAGATTACCTATCCGGATCGTGCAATTGACCGAGGCCAAGAGGGAACGGTCCGTNTGGAGGTGCTGATAAACAAACAGGGTGTTATCCAGAAGGTNACGGTGACGCAAAAGAGCAGATACTCAGCGTTAAACAGAGCTGCGGTACGAGCAGTTGAACGAGCGGGGCCGTTCCCNAAGATACCTGATGCGATAGATGCCAATTTCTTTGAGTTGACCGTTCCTATCACGTTTAAATTAAAATAAGATTTCAGGCGGCATTCTCTTCGCAGCAACAAGGCAGAAAGAAGCCAGAAAGAAGCCAGAAAGAAGATAGTGCCGTCAACAAATCACCCGCCACTGGCCAATTTTTCAGCAAGTGGCTATAATCCGCGGCTCATCAATTCAACACATTCTCTCGGCACTTTCACGGATCTAAAATCATGAGCTACAACGACATCCCAGCAGGCAAGGACCTGCCCAACGACATTAATGTGATTATCGAAATTCCTGCGAATCACGACCCGATCAAATATGAAGTAGATAAAGATAGCGACGCCATTTTTGTCGACCGCTTTGTAGCGACGCCAATGTTCTACCCTGCCAACTACGGTTATGTCCCGCAGACTCTATCCGAAGATGGTGACCCGCTAGATGTGTTGGTTGTATCGCCTTACCCAGTAATGCCTGGATCAGTTATCCGCAGTCGTGTTGTCGGCGTGCTCAATATGAGTGATGAATCTGGCGTCGATGCTAAGCTCCTCGCCGTCCCACACAGCAAATTGACCAAGCTCTACGATCACGTAGAAGAGTACGGTGATTTGCCTGACCTGCTGATTAAACAGATCGTCCACTACTTTGAGAACTACAAGGCGCTGGAACCCGGCAAGTGGGTCAAGGTCGACGGCTGGGATAACGCTGAAGCGGCACGTGCTGAGATCATCGCATCTCGCGAGCGCTATCTGGCCGAGTAACTTCGTCTGTTAGTGTTCGACAAGAAATAAAAAAACCGGCCGTTAACGGCCGGTTTTTTTATCCTCGCCTAATTTTACGCTAGGCCCCATCGAGCTCTTCAAACAGCACGTCGCCATTTAGCCCATGTTTACGCAACACATCTCTAAGCCTTCGCAGAGCATCTACCTGAATCTGACGAACCCGCTCTCTGGTCAAGCCGATTTCCAGGCCAACTTGCTCTAGCGTTTCCTCTTGGTGGTGGAGCAATCCAAAGCGCCTGACTAACACTTCTCGCTGCTTTTCCGGAAGCTGAGAGAGCCATTTATTGATTGCCTCTGATAGATCTTCACCTTCGACCTGCCGCTCTGGACTAAATGCGCCCTCGGCTGAAATGGTCTCGACAAGACTCTTCTCATTCTCGGCAACCGGTATATCGATAGACGATATGCGGTCGCTGAGGCTGAGAATCTTGAGTACATCGGCGACAGGTTTATCGACCTCCTCGGCGATTTCCTCTGGTGTTGGAGCATGATCGAGCCGCTGCGCCAACTTTCGCGAGGCACGCACATAGACATTGAGTTCCTTGACTATATGTACTGGCAATCTAATAGTGCGAGTCTGATTCATCAGTGCACGTTCAATCGTCTGCCGGATCCACCAGGTTGCATAAGTGGAAAATCGGTATCCAAGTTCAGGATCAAACTTTTCTACCGCGCGCATCAGCCCAATATTACCCTCCTCGATTAAATCGAGAAGTTCGAGGCCACGATTGACATAGCGACGAGCAATTTTAACCACTAATCGCAGGTTGCTTTCAATCATTCGTTGTCGTGCTGATTCATCGCCCTTGAGGAATTTTCGAGCATAGAAGACTTCTTCGGCCGCCGTGAGCAACGGCGAATAACCAATCTCTTTAAGATAGAGGCTGGTGGCATCAATAACCTGATGACTGACTTCCGATGTGTCTCCATGACCGTCGGTTACTGCTGTTTGTTGCTTTATATTTAACGCTTCATCCATAACGTCGACATCCTTTTTATGTTACTCCATGTTCCAAGTCACCAATCCAGTGACCTATCCAGAACTGTACCTCTTCCTTTTTTACTTCTTCACTTCTTCACTTCTTGCGTTGAGCTAACTCAACAAGGCTGACTATCTTGTTGCCAAGATGAACAACCCTTTACTTCAAATACGTTTGAGGATTAACCGGATACCCATCTTTGCGTATTTCAAAATACATAGTACCATTAGACCCCAATCTAGAAATAATCTCCATCTGTTTAACGGATTGCCCCTCTTTGACCATAATCTGATCATTATGTGCGTAGGCACTTAATAAAATTTCGCTGTGCTTAATAATAACCAGCTTACCATAGCCGCGTAAACCCGCTCCGGCATAAACTACGACTCCCGGGGCTGCAGAGCGCACCGCAGCTCGGCTGACGGACTTTATTTTAATTCCCTTGCGCAGTTCAGAAGGGTTGTATGACTCTACTATTTTCCCCTTTATCGGCCATTGCCACTGCCACTTGCCGGCATAAACCACCGGCGTTGAGGAGGGTTTAGGCTTATTTTCAGGGGTTTTTGTCACCTTCGGTTTGCTCGCAACCACGCTGGCACTGGCTGTTGAAGCTGCTATTTTAGGCTTTTCGGCAGGTTTGCTGATGGTTTTCGCGGCGCGGTTACTAATCTTACTGGTATCCAACGACAGCAATTGTCCACGGTTAATAACGAAAGGTTCCCGTATACCATTGGCACGGGCCAGTTTGCGAACGTCTAGGTCATAGCGCCAAGCAATGGAGTATAGCGTTTCACCCGCCTCCACCTGGTGCACTACAATACGCGTGCTAGGCGGCCCCGAGCGACTGCTAACAGGCGCTGAATTGGCGCTACAGCCAGTCAGTACCATAATGGTCAGAAGCGCTAAAATAGAGGCAATTGGGGCCAATTTGGGTGTCAAAATAGACTACCTACACAGAGTTATCTTGATATCTCGAGCCAACATATTCCAAACCTAGGACTAAAATCAAGCCCGCTAGCATAGCGGTGACGCTCAATAGGGTTTGCGCATCCATCCCAACCAGCTGCGTATATTGGCTTGGCCAAAGATTTTGCGCCGACAGCACAATAGTTTTACCGGAGTGACTAACCACGGACTCCAGCACCTGCTTCCAGGGCCAGATGATATTCAGGCTGCCAACCAGAAAGCCACACATCATGGCGATGACCGGCACTTCATAATGTGCCAACAACCAGGACAGCACTCGGCTAAACACCGCCAGCCCAATAATGCCACCGAGACCAAAAACCATGAGAATATCCAGCTGCAACTCTGCAATGGCACCAATAAATACCGGATAGAGCCCCAACAACATAAGGATAAATGACCCAGAAATACCCGGCAAAATCATCGCACAGAGAGCAATAGAGCCGGCGAAAAACATGGTTGTGAGCGTCCCCTCAAGTTGCACTGACGGTGCCACCGAGACGCCCCAGGCAATCGCAATTCCGGTGACAAACAGCAGATACTCTCGCCAGTGGGCAAAGCGATACTGGCGCAACAGATAGATCACAGAGCCAACGATCAAACCGACAAAAAACGACCATAGCGGTAGCGGATGTTCGGCCAAAAGAAACTGCATAACCACTGCCAGAGAAAACAGACTAGTCAGAATGCCGCTCAACAAGACGACCAGGAAATTGCCATTAATATGCCGCCATGCGGCGGCTAGTCCTTGCGACTTCAATACCCTGAGGGCCTGAATATTCACCGACTTGATAGTGTCGATCAACTCGATGTAAATCCCGCTGACAAAAGCAATTGTCCCGCCCGATACGCCCGGCACGACGTCGGCCGCACCCATGGCGAGTCCCTTAAAAAAAAGTATCAGGTATTGACTAAAATGACGCATAGATGCTCCAAAGAATCTTTCCCGTGACGGTTACCGACATTGAGGGCATTCGGCCTAGCGCGCGAGGCCACCGAGTAGTGGGACAAATTTAACCTGTTCGACAATTTCTTCATCAAACTCGGAAGAGGAGCCCACGCGGCGCAGCACACGCAGATCCTGAACTTCACCAGCGCCCACTGGAATCACCAGTATTCCATCCGGCGCCAGTTGGTGTAACAAGTCGTCGGGAATCGCCTGTGGTGCTGCGGTGGTAATAATGCCGTTATAGGAGGCGTGCTTCTTCCAGCCAAAACTGCCGTCGGAGAGTTCGGCTGTAATATTGCGCAGCCCAAGTTTGCGAAAACGCTCTTTAGCCTTTAATAGCAGTGGCTCTATGCGTTCAACTGAATACACCTGGTCGACCAATTGCGCCAAAATGGTCGCCTGAAAACCTGAGCCCGTGCCAATTTCTAGGACCTTTTTAAGTGGTCCTGCGGCCAGTAAAATCTCAGTCATTCGCGCGACAATATAGGGCTGTGACAGGGTTTGTGAAAATCCTATTGGCAGTGCTGTGTCTTCGTAGGCGCGATGTGAGAGTGCTTCGTCGAGAAAGATATGTCGCGGTGTTACCCGAAACACGTCAAGAATGCGTTGATTGGTAATGCCCTGATCTTTTAACCGCTGAATCAACCGCTCCCGCGTGCGCTGAGATGTCATGCCGATGCCAGCCAATTCAATCGAGTTCACTAAAAATCCTCTATTCCTTTAGCTGCGCAGAGCCAGCTCAGTTCCGGTTAAAATCCCACCACAAAGTGTCGTGCAAATATATCACAGCGGCTCTATTCCGGGGCGGAATAATTCAGCGATCTCTCGCAGTACCACGGTCGCATAACTACCGCCGGCGAGCTCAAAAGATAGCGCTAACTGGTCGACAGCCTCTCGCTGCCAGTGCATTGCCCGAGGGTGTAACACCAATGCCCGACGCTCCTGCTTGAGGCCGGCATGTTCAAGGGCATAACACCAGGGCTGCCAATCGGCCAAAATCGCCTGCTCTAATGAGTCGAGCTCACCACTGGACGTTGATCGACCACGCCCCCACAAGGGTCCACTGGGTTCGCGCTCACCAGCAAAGGGTTGTGACCAGCAGTTCTGTTGCAGACGCTCGGCAAGTACAAGATTATAAAGCCAGGATCGTGCCGCCGACAGATACATACCTGTGCCGCGGCGGTTACCTTTTAATTGATCTCGCTCTATTAGGCTTTGAGCCTGATGTAAATTGCCACAGTGATGGCCAAAACGCTGCTCACCAAAATAGTTGGGCACGCCAGTGGCGGCGATAGCATTCAGCCGGGCATCAATCTCCGGGTAATGCTCGTCGAGAGCGGCAAACTCTTTCAGTACCAGTCGAAAGGCGTTGCCTGCATGCATGCCACGGCGCAATTTTTTGTTGTTTCTCGCCATCGCCAGTATGTCGAAATCGCTGTGCTGCAACTGCTCTGAAGAGAGCTCTTTTCCGGGCAAATAGAGGCTATACCACTGCGTGGTCACGGCAAAGCGATCTTTCAACCCACAAAAGCTGACATCATTGCGCTTGATGCCAGCAAGCTGTGCGAGCAATCCGGCAACCCACTGCGTGTTTTGATCGCGCTTGCGAATATGCACAAATAGATGCTCGCCCTCACCACTGGGCTCAAAACCGAGTATTTCGTCAACCTGAAAATCTTCTGGTTGACTGCGGTAGGCGGCACGGCCAAAAGAATCTGGGAACAGGCGTGGTAAACGCTGAAAATCGAAGTGTTGAGAAGTAATAATCGTGAGTCCGAGAGAAATTATGTTTAAGCGCAGATATTACTAGCCGCTAGCCAAAAGCCTCTATCACGCAGTGATCAGCAGGACCACAGCATGACAGGCGATACCTTCCTTGCGCCCGGTAAATCCAAGCTCTTCGGTGGTTGTAGCTTTGATATTAATTTGGTCAATGCTGCAGTTGATATCCGCCGACAGGTTGAGACGCATTTTGTCCAGATGCGGCAACATTTTCGGTTGCTGGGCGACGATGGTGATGTCAGCATTCGCCAGCGTATAGCCTTTGGCCACGATCATCTCGACAACCGCTAACAGCAACTGTCTACTGTCAGCACCGCGCCACTTGCGGTCCGTATCGGGGAAGTGCTGTCCTATATCACCGAGAGCAGCGGCACCGAGCAGCGCATCTATAAGGGCATGAATTAATACATCGCCGTCAGAATGGGCGACAAAACTATACTCAAAGGGGATGGTCACACCACCGAGAATTAACTTGTCGCCGGGACCAAATCGGTGCACATCATAGCCATGTCCTATACGCATTGTTCAGTCTCCTGATAATTCATTATTGCCGCGGCGATAATAAGGTCTTCACGGTGAGTAATTTTTATATTGTCGCGGCGACCCTCAACAATCTTGCCCTGTTCACCCAGATACTCTATCGCTGATGCCTCATCAGTAGGCGTCTGACCGTCACTGAGCATGGTTTCAAGAGCTTTAACCAATAACCCGTAGCGAAACATCTGTGGCGTCTGTGCCGCTCGATAAAGGCTGCGGTCTGCAGTCACTTCCACAACATGATCGGCCGTGACTTTTTTCAGTGTATCGCTCACCGCAGTAGCAAGGATTCCGCCGACGTCATGATCTGCTAACTCGGCGATTAACTTATTGATATCAGCACCAGTAATACAGGGGCGCGCCATATCATGCACCAACACCCAGTCGCGATTATCGGCCTGCCCACGAATGGCCTGCAGCCCTTGCAGCACCGAGTGGACTCGCTCAGACCCACCGGCCACTAGCTCGACGCGTGAATCACTGGCGGCCGGTATCTCGCGCCAATAAACAGCCGTGGTATCACAGGGAACAATTATTTTTACAATGCATTGAATGCTCAACAGACGGCTGAGACTGTGCTGTGCAACCAGTTGATCGCCGAGACGTTGAAATTGTTTCGGCACCTCAGTACCAAATCGCTGCCCGCTTCCAGCAGCGGGAACAATTGCCCAGTAATTAGTCTTGGTCATTGCGGGTTGTCCTGTACTGCCGGACGCTGTGGCTTCTTGTCGATAACCAGGTAGAAGGTTTCACCCTGCTTGATCATACCGAGATCGGCGCGGGCTTTTTCTTCAATGGCATCGAGATTGGCTTTCAGGCTTTCGACATCAGTGGCGATCAACTGATTGCGCTCACGTAGCGCTTGATTTTCCGATTCCTGCTGCTGCAGCTGCCGGTTTAACTCGGCGCGGTGGGCGAGACTGCCCTCACCGACCCACAGTCGCCACTGCAGGCCAGCTAGAAGAACAACCAAGATAATGATTAACCAGCGCATGAAGGCATTCTATTCGCTTTTCGGATGTTTGCACATCAACCGCTGCTGTCTTTGTCGTAAAGATAGTAAGGCCAGTAGCGACGAACTCGTGACAGCAAAATCGTCGTGGATTACTGAGCTTTAAATTCTGCCCGACCGCGATACTGCGCCTGTTCACCCAATTCAGCTTCGATGCGCAGCAATCGATTGTACTTGGCAACTCGATCTGAGCGGCACAGCGAGCCGGTTTTAATCTGACCGGCTGCGGTAGCGACGGCAAGGTCGGCAATGGTGGTGTCTTCTGTCTCGCCAGAGCGATGAGAAATAACCGCGGTGTAACCCGCCTCTTTCGCCATAGCAATGGCGTCAAGGGTCTCTGAGAGAGTACCAATCTGATTGAATTTGATCAAAATAGAGTTGGCTACACCCATTTCAATACCACGGCTTAAGATGCTGGTATTGGTGACAAACAGGTCATCACCGACCAATTGAACACGGTCACCAAGCTTCTCGGTCTGGTACTTCCAGCCATCCCAGTCAGACTCATCGAGACCATCTTCAATGGAGATAATCGGATAGATATCACAGAGTTCTGCCAAATAGTCACTGAAACCCTCGGAGCTAAACACCACACCTTCGCCAGAAAGATTGTAGTAACCGTCCTTATAGAATTCCGAGGCCGCGCAGTCGAGCGCCAGTGTCACGTCTTCACCCAACACATAGCCGGCAGCTTCCGTCGCCTGCTTGATCACGGCCAGTGCTTCAGCATTGGAGGCCAGGTTCGGTGCAAAGCCACCCTCATCGCCAACCGCGGTGCTCAAGCCTTGACCGCCTAATACTTTTTTCAGTTGGTGGAAAATTTCGGTACCCACCTGCAATGCTTCAGCGAAGCTTTTCGCTGCCACTGGCTGAACCATAAATTCCTGAATATCAACGTTGTTGTCCGCGTGCTCACCACCGTTAAGAATATTCATCATCGGCACAGGCATGCTGTACTGACCAGGGGTGCCATTGATGTTGGCGATATGGGCATAGAGTGGAATACCCTGATCCATGGCGGCGGCTTTGGCAGCGGCCAGGGAAACGGCGAGGATAGCATTGGCGCCCAGTGTAGCCTTGTTTTCAGTGCCGTCAGCATCGATCATCAGCTGATCTAGCAAGCGCTGCTCAGCGACATCTTGGCCGACCAACAGTTGTTTAATAGTGGTATTGATATTGTTAACAGCGGTCAGCACCCCTTTGCCCAGATAGCGGCTACTGTCGCCATCTCGTAACTCAAGCGCTTCGCGAGACCCGGTGGAGGCACCAGACGGCGCATTGGCGGTCCCGANAATGCCATTCTCCAGAATTACATCAGCCTGTACAGTTGGATTGCCGCGGGAATCGAGAATTTCAAACGCTTGAATATCTACAATGTTGCTCATCTACTATTTGCTCCAGTATCTATGATGGTTATGCATAAGGGTCGTTACGCATGGTGNTTTTTAACAATTTGGTTTGCACAGCTCATCGTCAAATATGCGTTCTGTGCGCCTTGCAGAGGGCTCNNTATNNCGCTGAGGGCTCNNTATANCGCTGAGGGCTCTTTNNACCNCTGAGGGCTCTCCANCNAATATCGAGATCCGCCTGCGATTTTAGCAGATCATCGAAGGCTTTCATTTGCGCCAGAAAGGGTTCAAGCCGATCCAACGGCAATGCACTCGGGCCATCACAACGCGCCTGATCCGGATGCGGATGAGCCTCTAGGAACAATCCCGCTATGCCCGCGGCAATGCCTGCTCGACCTAGTTCAGCCACCTGGTGGCGACGACCGCCAGAGGCCGCACCAAGCGGATCTCGACACTGCAATGCGTGAGTGACATCAAAGATTAACGGCAAGCCGCCACTGACTTCTTTCATGGTGCGGAAGCCCAGCATATCAACGACCAGATTGTCATAACCCATACAGCTGCCGCGCTCGCAGAGCATGATCTGATCATTGCCGCACTCACGAAATTTATCAACGATATTGCCCATCTGACCGGGACTTAAAAACTGCGGTTTTTTAACGTTTATCACCGCACCGGTCTCCGCCATCGCCTTGACCAAGTCGGTCTGACGAGCGAGAAATGCCGGCAGTTGAATCACATCACAAACCTCGGCGACAGGCTTTGCCTGCTCGATTTCGTGCACATCGGTGATCAACGGAACATTAAAGGTGGCTTTAATTTCCTCAAATATTTTCAGCCCTTCGTCGAGACCAGGACCACGAAAAGAGTGGATCGAGGAGCGATTAGCCTTGTCAAATGAGGCTTTAAATATATAGGGGATACCGAGCTTTTCGGTCACTCGCACATAGGCTTCTGCCACCTGCATTGCCATATCTCGCGACTCGAGAACATTCATGCCGCCAAACAGTGCCATCGGCGCATCATTACTCACGCCGATATCCGCTACCTGAATAGTCACTGCGCTCATTAATCCTGCCCCTGCTGTTTGGACGACTGCGCCTGGTAATCCAGTGCTGCGTTGATGAACCCTTCAAATAACGGGTGTCCATCACGGGGAGTCGAATTGAATTCTGGGTGGAACTGACTGGCAAAGAACCACGGGTGATTAGGAAGCTCTATGGTCTCTACCAGAGTCTTATCATGGGACAAACCGCCAATAACCAAGCCCGCCTCTTTCAGCGCTGGCAAATAATTATTGTTCACCTCAAAGCGATGGCGGTGACGCTCTTCTATTTGCTCACTGCCATAGATTTGGTGTGCCATCGAGCCGGAAACAAGGTGACAGACCTGCGACCCAAGGCGCATAGTGCCACCGAGATCGGAGTCTTCGCTGCGCAGCTCTTTTTTACCTTCGGCATCAATCCACTCAGCGATCAGACCGACCACTGGGTTCGCTGTATCGGCATCAAATTCAGTGCTATTCGCGCCCTCGAGACCACAGACATTGCGCGCATATTCAATAATCGCAATCTGCATGCCGAGACAGATACCCAGATAGGGAATATTGTTTTCTCGCGCTGTTTTAACCGCGAAAACTTTACCCTCGGTACCTCGGGTACCGAAACCGCCAGGCACAAGAATGGCATCGACGCCATCTAACAATGAATGATCTTGCTCCAATAGCTCGGAGTCAATATAACGAATTTTTACTTTAGTCTTCTTGTGAATGCCGGCGTGAATCAACGCTTCAGTCAGCGACTTATAAGCATCCAGAAGTTCCATGTACTTGCCAACCATGGCGATAGTGACCAGACCGTCGGAGTGCAATTGACTCTCGACAACAAAATCCCATTCACTGAGATCAGCATCAGTCACATCGAGGTCAAAGCGATCGACAACAAACTGATCTAACCCACGCTCGTGAAGCATCCGCGGTATTTGATAAATACTAGCCGCATCGATCACTGGAATAACCGCACGCTCTTCAACGTTGGTGAACAGCGAAATTTTCTGCCGCTGACTCTCTTCAATCTCGACTTCAGAGCGACACAGCAGCACATCCGGCTGCAGGCCGATCGAACGCATCTCTTTTACCGAGTGCTGTGTTGGCTTGGTCTTGGTTTCACCAGCAGAAGCGATATAGGGAACTAAGGTTAGATGCAGTAACAGCGCACGCTTGTAACCAAGTTCTACTTTTAACTGGCGAACCGCCTCAAGGAAAGGTTGCGACTCGATATCACCAACGGTACCACCGATCTCAACCACGGCAATATCCGCGTCGCCAGCGCCGGCATAGACACGGCGTTTAATTTCATCGGTCAGATGAGGAATAACCTGTACCGTGCCACCCAAATAGTCACCACGGCGTTCGCGACGCAAAATCGTTTCATAGACCTGACCACTGGTGAAATTATTATTCTTGGTCATTTTTGAGCGCAGGAAGCGTTCGTAGTGGCCAAGATCGAGATCGGTCTCGGCGCCATCTTCAGTCACATAGACTTCACCGTGCTGATAAGGACTCATGGTTCCGGGGTCGACATTCAAATAAGGATCGAGCTTAAGAATCGTGACATTGAGCCCTCGGGATTCGAGAATGGCCGCCAGCGATGCTGCTGATATACCTTTACCCAAAGACGAGACAACACCACCAGTAACAAAAATAAAACGTGTCATAAAGACCCTGTAAAATCACGACCCTTCGCCCAAAAGGACTTCGTCCATTTAAGAGCAGAATCTTTAAAATTGTAATCGAGAAAGGCTTGATTGGTCGTGAAATTGACCGAGACCCACCCTACCAAAGATGGGACAACAGATTAACAGAAAGGCTTAATGGATTCTACAGAGAGTTTGTCTGCCAAGTGATTTTTAAGCCCTCGCTATTGGCGTCAACCTGCCAGCCCTGACAGACCCACAAATCACCTACAGCCACCAACTGTTGATCAATGTAAAGCAGAGGGATTCGCTCTCTCCACCAAGGCTCAAGAGTGTATTCCTGAAGCAATTTTTTAAGACTATTGGAGTGCTCGCGCCCGACCGGTTGACAGCGTTCGCCACCGCGGCGAAAGCGCACGGTCAAAGCCTCTATATTATCAACCCGCAAACCCTCACCAAGCACTCGCTCAGCCGTTAGCCGATTGCCATCGGGCAGCACTAAGGGCTCATCGCCACGCCAAAATAGGCATAGATCCTTATCCGCTTTCGGCCGCCCACTGAGTCTGAGCAGATAGAGTCGCTGACGAAAACGACAGAGTTGAATATCCGCGCGCACCACCCTCGGTTCACTATCCTCTCGCGCAGTCAGCAATGAGCTTATCACCTCATCAATCAATGTCTGTCCCAGCGCTGGCAGACCGTGTACCTCAGGCCAGTAGCGCAGCAGATTTTTTTGCCGCAGAGGCTCGAGCCGTTGAAACTCAACTAAATCGAACGACCAGCCACCACGCTCGGTGCGCGGCTCAAGACCAGCAAGATCTGCTCGGGCCACGCTGTCAGCCAGTTGATCGGCCTGGCGACTCTGCTGTGCGGTGCGCACAATGCCCTGAAGATAGTCCGGCCAGCGTTGTGCGAGAGCAGGAATAACCTGATGGCGCAAATAATTGCGGTCAAACTGCACCTGTTGATTGCTCTCATCCTCAATCCAGGATAACTGCTGAGCTTTGGCATAGGCTTGTAAACTAGACTTTGGCCAGCTGAGAAGCGGCCTAATTAAACGCCCAGACCCCACTGCACGGGTTTCAGGAATCCCTGCCAATCCTCTGGCACCAGAGCCACGCAGTAGACGAAACAGCACTGTCTCGACCTGATCGTCAGCGTGATGGCCCAGCAGCAACAGTCCACCTTCGACCAGACGTTTTTCAAATACCGCATAACGCGCATCACGTGCGGCAGACTCAAGGCCGGCGCCAGTTTCCGTGACCAACACGGATTCAGCAACAAGATGGACGCCCAGAGACTGACAAACTTGTTTTGCATGCTGCTGCCAATGATCGGCATTATCGGAGAGTCCATGGTGAATATACAGCGCGGTAACGCGCTCGGGCGGTAGCAGTTCGCAGAGCAAATGCAGCAACACGGTGGAATCGAGACCGCCACTAAAACCGACAAGTAACTGTGGCGCAGACTCAAGTTGGTCAAGCCAGCTGGAAAACACCACTTCGGCCGTTATGCCAATCGGCTGCTTTGAGGCTTGTCTATTCATGGCTGCTGCTGAGCATTTTCTTGCTCAGCCTGGTATTTCTGCAACTGATTACGAGTCAACAAATTGCAGTTTTCCGTCGCTGGATCAAAGGTGATCACAACCTCTCCTTTACTCAACTGGCGCTTCACTTGATCAATTTTATTGTCCAGACTCACCTCTTGGGAGCCATAATCCGTTCCCTCTCGCAAGATAAACTCTTCGATAATCCCATGCAGGATGGCTGTGGTTAACATTTCAGCGGGAATTTCTATCACGTTATTGGTTTCCTAAATCGTAATCGCAGGTTCTCTGTTTGATTGAAACATAATTGCCTAAACAGACAGTTTCAGATTCATCTGACCTGCATAATAGTGCCATAATCATTTGCAGGTAAGCCGAGGGGCAAAAAATGAGCCATTATTTAGTACTGACAGTGATCGCCGACGACCGCGAAGGTATCGTTGAGCAGATTGCAAAAACCGTGAGCCAGCGCGGCGGCAACTGGATGGAAAGCAGTATGGCGCAACTGGCCGGCAAGTTTGCTGGCATTTTGTTAGTTGAGATTGAGCCTGCCAAGCAGAGCGATCTCGAGCGGGATCTGGCAGCACTGTCCGCTCAGGGCATCAAGATTATTATTGAACAGAGTGCCCCCAGTCCTGAAAAGGACACTCAGGTTTGCTGCATCGAAATTGTTGCCAATGATCGCCCCGGCATTGTTGGTGAAATTGCATCGCTGCTGGCAAGCCATAATGTCAGCCTTATTTCGCTGGAAACCTTTTGTGAAAGTACCCCTATGTCAGCCGGTATGATGTTCTACGCGCATACCTATTTGCAGCTGCCAGAGACGATGACCGAGCAGCAACTAACCGATATTCTCGAGAGTCTATCCGACGATTTAATGGTGGAGATTGTCGACGGCTGAGTCGACTCTTAAAAAATTAATGCTCGATATTGTTCTCTATCAACCGGAAATTCCGCCCAATACGGGCAATATTATTCGCCTATCGGCGAATACCGGTTTTCGCCTGCATCTGATTGAGCCACTGGGTTTCGATCTCGATGACAAAAAACTGCGTCGCGCCGGACTCGACTATCGCGAGTTTCAGTCCTTAAAAGTGCACGCCAGTCTCGAGGACTACCAACAGAGCCAACAGCCAAAAACCATCTATGCGCTCAGTACCAAAGGGACAGTCTGTTACTCATCGGCACGCTTCGAGGTAGGAGATGCGCTCTTATTTGGCCCAGAGACTCGTGGTCTGCCAGAGGATATACGCAACAATATCGGCACAGATCAGGTGTTGCGCCTGCCGATGCAAGAGGAGAGCCGCAGTCTTAATCTTTCCAATACTGTCTCGATCATCGTCTACGAAGCCTGGCGGCAGCTGGGCTTTCCCGGCGGCGCTTGAAAGGTCATTGATTAAAAGCCTATCCCGTAAAAACAATCCCGTAAAAACAATCCCGTAAAAAACAGCCCCGTAAAAGATCATTCCGTGTCGCAGGCAGAGCAGGTATCATAGCGGCAGCTAGTTCGCTGTCAGCCAGCATAAAATTATCACTCCCAGCTTGAGATACAAAATCCATGAGTTCAGCAATCGGCTTATTTTACGGCAGCTCAACCTGCTACACGGAAATGGCCGGGGAGAAGATCTGCGCACAGATTAACAGTACCTATAACGACAGCGTCAGTCTGCACAATATCGCCGACCAACCTCTCAGCCTGATGGCAGATTACGACCTTCTGATACTCGGCATTCCGACCTGGGATTATGGCGAGCTGCAAGAGGACTGGGAAAGCCACTGGGATGAACTTGACCAAATCGATTTTTCCGGCAAACGCGTCGCGGTCTATGGTCTTGGCGACCAGATCGGCTATCCGGAATGGTTCCAAGATGCACTGGGCTATCTCTGGGCCAAGGTAAAAAATCAAGGTGCTACCATGGTCGGCGCATGGCCCAACCAGGGTTATCAGTTCGACGACTCCAAGGCGCTCACCGAAGATCAGGACTATTTTGTCGGTCTGGCACTGGATGATGAAAACCAACTTGACCTCACTGATGACTATATCAGTCGCTGGTGTGAGCAGATCTGTACTGAGTTCGGCCTCGGCCAATGAGTAAGCAGCAACCCAGTGCGATGCCCTGGTATCAAACGGGCAATCCAGTTCCACGCAGAGACAAGACCATTGCGGTTATCGGTGCCGGAATCGCCGGCTGTACCGTCGCTGCCGCACTGAAAAAACGCGGCTTTCAGGTCACCGTTATTGACCGCCATGAGCGCGCAGGATCTGGGGCATCGGGTAATCCTGAGGGTATTGTCTACCCCAAATTATCACCGCGAGATGATCTATTGCCGCGGGTTAATCTCGCTGCCATTCAATTTGCCAGCGACTATTACCAACCATTTTGGGACAACGGCCTAGGCCGCCAGTGCGGAGTCTTGGTGGTGCCGGAAAATGACAAAGCACGCAACGATTTCAAGCTGATTAGCCAGCGTTACGCCGATCAGACAGAGATGGTCGAAACCATTGCTCATGAGCAGCTGGAAGAATTGAGTGGAATCCCTTTGCAGGCAGAATCGGCACTCTACTTCCCCAAACTGGGCTGGTTGCCGCCACAGCTAATCTGCCAGACGTTGCTTGAGTTAAACAATATTCCCCTAGTGCAGGCAGATATCCAACGTCTCGAATACAACAGTCAGCAGAGTCGCTGGCAGCTCTATGATGCCAATCAGCAGATCCTGTTGGAAAACCACAGCGAGAGCGTGATTATTGCCAGCGCCTTCGACTGTAAACAGTTTAGCCAGACAAGCTATTTACCGCTGCGCAAAATTCGCGGCCAGATAACCCAACTGCCCTGTACCATCGAGAGCAACAAAATGAAAATGGTGATCTGTGGAGAATGCTATATCACCCCTGCGGAAAACGGTTTTCACGGCTGCGGCGCCACCTATAACAAAGATCTGTTTACGACTGAACTGCGCGACATAGACCATCAGACCAATCTGGCGCAAATCGCGGCAACCGATGCTGGGCTAGCGACGGTTCTTGGTCAGCCGACCAGCGACAGTTTGAGCGGGCGCGCCAACTTCCGCTGCACTACGGCTGATTACTTGCCGATTGCCGGTGCGGTGCCCAATGTGACAGCAATGCTGGAGGACTACGCGATACTGCGGCGCGATGCCAAAACACCTGTAACGACCCCAGGAACCTATCTACCCAATCTCTACGTCAATTGCGGCATGGGCTCGCGAGGCTTGAGTTATGCGCCACTGACAGCCGAGTTATTGGCAGCAGAGATTGCCGGCGAGTCAGCACCGCTGGCACAAGATCTGTGTCATGCCATGCATCCGGCACGCTTTGTAATTCGCGATCTAAAGAGAAATCGTGTCTAAATTGACGTGCCACCATGACGGTGGATATAGCTCGCCATAACTGTATCCATGGTGACAATATGATTGAGCAACCAGCCAGGGAATTCGTTACTGGCATAGCGTCTCAGATGGGTAATAGTCTCAACACTGTGGTCTCTGTCCCAGCGGCTATGTTCATCTATCATCCACTGCAACACCCGCTGATGCTCTCGATAATGGTCCGCTCTAGCGGGAAATAGATACTCCTCCATGCACTGCTGTTCCAGTTCAAAGTGGGTGACAGTGTCCGCTAAAAGTGTTTGCAATAGATTTTCAATATCAGCTGCCACCGGCCCGCTGGCGTCCAGAGCGCTGTCGAGGAGTATTTTCAATGCGTTGGCATCATCGAAAGCTTTTTGATGCTCTCGATTCATAAATTCCAGAGCCACACGAGGGGTACATTCAAAATCAATCATGGACAATAGGCTATTATTTTTTTCAACGTATAACGCTAACAGATTTCGCCTGTGATCTGATTGACAGTCATCAAGGCCATTGGACATTAGTAATGTTTACCTTATGATCGTCGAGATCACTCATCAGTTATCTAACGCACGAGAAACCATCCCTATGAAATACATTGGAGCCCATGTTAGCGCTGCTGGTGGTATCGAAAATGCACCGCTTAATGCCCACGCAATAGGCGCCACAGCCTTCGCCTTTTTCACCAAAAATCAGCGCCAATGGCAGGCCAAGCCGCTGAGCGAAGAGAGCATTGAGAAGTTTAAACAAAACTGCGAGCGCTACGATTTTTCGCCAGAGCAGATTTTACCCCACGATAGCTACCTGATTAACCTTGGCCACCCGGAGGCCGAGGGGCTGGAAAAATCCCGTGAGGCGTTTATTGACGAAATGCGCCGCTGTCAGCAGTTGGGACTCAAGTACCTCAATTTCCACCCTGGCAGCCATCTGCGCAAAACCTCCGAAGACGCCTGTATTGCCACCATTGCCGAGTCGATTAACCTGGCATTAGAGGTCACGTCCGGGGTCACTGCAGTTATCGAGAACACCGCCGGTCAGGGCAGCAACCTCGGTTTTCGCTTTGAACAGCTGGCGGCCATGATAGATGGTGTCGAAGACAAGAGCCGTGTCGGTGTCTGCTATGACACCTGTCATGCCTTCGCCGCGGGCTACGATATGCGCAGCAGCGATGGCTGTGAAGAAGTATTTAATGATTTTCAGCGTATTGTCGGCTTTGACTATCTCTGCGGCATGCATCTCAACGACTCACGCTCGCAATTCTCAAGCCGCGTTGATCGCCACCACAGCTTGGGGCAAGGCCATCTGGGACTCAATGTATTCCAGTTTATTATGCAGGACCAACGCTTCGACGGTATCCCGCTGGTTCTGGAGACCATCGATCCGTCAATCTGGGCCGACGAAATAGAGTTGTTGCGCAGTTTTCAAACAGCCGTTTAGCTGCGTCGCAATGACCTCTAGCTCTGCTCTTCTTTTAACGCGCTGATCAACCCCTGCCGATAAGCCTCTGCGCTGGCTTTACTGTCACCCATTTTTTCCAGCACCGCGGCGAGACAAATAGAACCCTGAATTGAGGGGCGCAAACGGACCGCTGCGGTCAGATAATCTTTCGCTTTGCCCCAGAACTGCAGGCGCTGGCAAATTTGCCCGAGCGCTAATAACAGGTCTGCATCTTCCCTGTGTTGCACAAACCACTTCTCAGCCACCAGTAACTGCTTCTCAGGACTCGGTGATTCAAGTTCGCCAAACTGCTTAACCAATTCCGGGTGCCACTGTCGGTTTAACGCTTTAACCAGCAGTGCCTGTTGTTTGTCCGGCGACTGAGCTCTGCCAAGGCTCGCGGCATAACTGGCGATAACCTGTGGATCTTTGTGGCGCTTTTTTGGCGTCAGATACCAAATGTCCTCGAGTTTCGCTCTCTGCTCGGCAATTGGCCGAGCACTATCAAGTACAAAACTGTCGAGTAGATTGCAGTAGACATCTTGCTCTAGGCTGTCCAGATCTTGCTCGCTAATAGCCTTGTAGTGTTTTAGGTCACGCAACAATTTTTGTAGGGAGACCCAGTCGTCCGCGAGATAGTAGGCATCGGTTAAGAGTCGCAAAAGCGCTTTATCACGAGGGTTTTTAGTGTATATCGTGTGTAGAATTTGTAGTGCCTCGAGAGGCTGATCCTCCAGCAGATGCAATTCGGCCAATGCCTTGTCGGCGATAAAGCGACTCTCGGGATAGGTTGCTTGAAGTCGCTGTAAAATGGTTCGTGCCTGCTCGAACTGCTCATTGTCAGCGGCGGCACGAGCGGCAAAAAGCAAATTCACCACTGGCATCACCGACTTGTCCGCAGACTCTGACAAAAGCTTTGCTGACTGCTGCCAGTCATCACTGGCAAACAGCAACAGGCCCTCGGCAGTCTGGTTGATCTTGCGCGCACTGCGACGCGTGCTCCACCACAATCTGAAGCCACCTGCACCGGCTATCCAGCGCCAACTTAACAGCAGCCACAGCAGCAACACAGTCGCTGCGAGGTAGATCAGCAATCCGGTCCAGGCACTCATTTCAATGGTAAATTCGGCAAAGCTAAAGAGGATATAACCGCTGCCAAACTGCAATAGCCAAACCGCCGTCGCACCGACGAGCAGCGCCAATACGAGTAAAAATAAAAGCTTTCTCACTAATCTGAGCCCTCGTCAGCACTGCCACCATGGCGCAAATTTAACGCCGTCTGGATAGCCTTCTGCGAGCCAGAGATATCTGGCAGCGATTGACTAACCGCGCGTTTACTGAGCGCCTGTAGTCGCGCTACCAGCGCTTCGGACTCGTTATTTAGCTGGAAGTAACGGCGCAGCAATGTCTCAGTTTTATCGAGACTACTGCTGTAGATCAACTGCTCTTCACGCAGTAATGCACTCTGTGCCTGTTGCAACAGCAAATACAGATTTTGTCGCACCATGGTTTGCTCAGCCTGAGTTAGCAGCGGCTCAATCGGCTGTTGGCGCTTTTGCACAATAATTAATCCAGCAAACTTTGTTGCCAAGCGTTCAAAGATTTCAGCCAGCGTGGCTGGACCCCGTTCGGCACTATTCGAACGTTGAGGTACCTCTGAGTCAGCAGTGGGCTCAAGCACAGTCAATGTCTCGAGCGCGGCTGAGATTGCCTGTAATTCGAGGTATATCCCGTCGCGATCGACTCTTTCAGTCATGCGCAGAGCGGCAATATCGACTGCCAGGGCATTGCGAACGGCTAATAATTCCGCATCATTGAGTTGAATGAAAATGTTGTCCACATTTTGCAGAATCGCCAACGGATTTTCGATGCTGCGCTCTACCTGTAGGCGCTGGTTGGCCAGTCGGACGAGGTAGGCCGCCTCCGCCAACAGCCAGTCACCGCGGGTGGCTGTGCCAAGGGTTAGTATCTGCTCTGCCTGACGATTAGTCAGCAGACGCAGAGAGTAGAGCTGGTCTTGCAAATCATTAATCGTCTGCAACTGCTGTTGCTCAACACGAACACTCGCTTGCCTCTGCTGATCAATTTTGTTGTCCAGTGCCACTAAGCTGGCCTGCAAGCTGTCAGCTAAAACCGTGCGCTGCTGCCACTGCATCCACCCAAACCAAGCCGACCCAGCCAGTACGGCGATCAATAACAAAAGCAAAAGGGTTTTAAACCAGGAGAAGGATTGCTTAGAGCCACCGACGGGTTTAGAGCCCTCAGCCGATAAAGAGCCCTCAGCCGATAAAGAGCCCTCAGCCAATGAAGAACCTTTAGCCGGTGCTTTCCCTCGACTCGATTTATCAGCCGCAGTGGTCGTTGCCGATTCGGTTTTGTCGCCCGCCGCGGGCGCAGCTGGTTTTTTCTCTGTCACCACGTTTCCTCTTTTGTCGCCGAACTATTAATGTCTTCGCTATTATTCTCTGAGCTATTATTCTCTGCGCTATTAATACCTAAAATCATTATCGAAGGGTAGCCGGTCAGCAGCTTTTGTTGCAATCATTTAAACGATGCTTTTAACCGCCGCCAGCATTGCCTCAGGCAGAGCATTCTCGGCACTGACAATATGCTTGTATCCCAACGCGTCGGCAATCGCCGCCACTCTCTCACTGGGAACTACCACAGCAGTCTCAGCACCCGGCTTGCCAGCAACATCACCCAACGCTTGCAGTAACTCGCCGCTATGAGCCACCAGACAATCGCTGTGCAGTAACTGTTGGCGCGCCAGCAGCACCTGCTGTGGATTAATAACTCGCTGATAGAGCTCACAGTAATCGACTCGCGCACCGCGCTCCACGAGGGTATCACCGAGTATTTCCCGACCACCACAGCCGCGAAAGATAATCACCCGCTCATCGGTCAGGGTCTGCAACTCTGACAGTGCCAAGAGTGCCTCACTATTTTGTCGCCCGCTCGGCACCAGCGCAGCAATATCAGCGGCAGCGAGAATGTTTGCCGTCTGTTGACCTACGGCAAAATATTCTATCCCCAGCGGCAGCATCGGCCAGTAGCGATCGAGCCATTCAATCGCCAATTCCGCAGCATTGCCACTGACAAAAATTGCCTTATCAAAATTATCTACTTCGAGGATCAGGTTTTTAATCGACTGGCCATCGATAATCGCTTCGATCGACATCACTGGCGTGTGGATTATCTCTGCACCAGCCTGTTCAAGCAGCGAGATAAATTGATCACTCTGACGCGACGGCCTAATAACTAGGATGCGCTGTGACATTAGTCTGCCCCGTAAACCTCAGCGAGAATGTCACCTGCACCTGCCGCCAGTAAACGCTCAGCCAGCTCAATCCCCAACTGTTCCCCCTGCTGTGCCGGCGCTGAGAGTTGGTCCTGTAAAATGCGCGCACCATCGACGCTGCCGACCAGTCCGCGCAGGTGCAGAGAATCGGTGGATTCATCCAGCTCAGCGTAACAGGCGATCGGTACCTGACAGCCACCCTGCAAACGCCGATTCAATGCCCTTTCCGCAGTCACACGGCTGCGAGTCTGGGGATGCTCAAGAGGCTGAAGCAGATCAATTGTGGCTTGATCTTCAAGACGACATTCAATACCGACCGCGCCCTGGCCACCGGCTGGCAGGCACAATTCAGAGGGAAGGCGCGAGGCAATTCTCGACGCCATCTCCAATCTGATCAGCCCGGCACTGGCGAGAATAATAGCGTCGTAGTCGCCATTATCAAGTTTCGCTAGACGGGTATTGACGTTGCCGCGCAGGTCACTGATCTGCAGTTGCGGGAAGGCGGCGCGAATTTGACATTGACGGCGCAGGCTGGAGGTTCCCACCACGGCTCCGGCTGGCAGCTGTGACAGAGTGCTGTAATGATTGGAGACAAAGGCATCGAGGGGGTCTTCACGCTCGCAAATAACCGCCAAGCCAAGCCCCTGGGGAAATTCCATGGGTACATCTTTCATTGAATGCACGGCAATATCGGCGCGATTCTCCAGCATGGCCACTTCGAGCTCTTTGACAAACAGGCCCTTGCCGCCCACTTTGGCTAATGGCGTATCCAACAACACATCACCGCGGGTGGTCATGGCCACTAGCTGCACATCAAGATGCGGATGATGTTCCAGTAATTTAGCTTTTACAAACTCGGCCTGCCAAAGTGCCAGAGGGCTCTTTCGCGTCGCAATTCGGATCGTTTGAGGCACTGACATTCCATCGCTGTAATTGACAAGACCGACATTATCGACCATTTAGCCGCGCTTGGGCAGCTCTAATGCGGGGAAATTTATCGCTGCCAGCAACCCTCAAAGCTGCGGCAACAACTGCCGTAGTTTTGGCTCAAGGCGACGGCTGACAATTGGCTGAATGGTTATATCGCGCAGTTTGATCGAGAGGTGGCCGTCAGTGTAGGTCAACCCCTCTATGGCATCCCTTGCCACCAGTGCGCTGCGGTGAACGCGCACAAAGAGCTGTGAGAACTCCTGCTCTATTTCCTTGAGCGTATCGGAGAGCACCACCTCACAATCAGCGGTGTAGGCCGTGACATATTTCTGATCAGCTTGCAGCAGACGAATTTTCTCGACCGCGATTAACTCAAGGCCATTATGGGTCCTGCTGCATAGGTGGCGCCTGTGACTGCGGGTTTGGTCATCAAGTTGCGCTCGGGTCGCGCATGTTGCTCGCTGCAGCGCCGCGTCAAGCTCGTCTGCTTTAACCGGCTTAAGCAAATAGGCAAAGGCCCTGGCATCAAAGGCGCGCAGCGCGAAGTCTTCAAAAGCGGTGCAAAATATAACCGCCGGAGGCGGAGTCATCCGAGTAATCTGCTGCGCCGCCTCAAGTCCATCCATCTCTGGCATGCGCACATCCATCAATACAATACTGGGCAACCACTGGCGCGCCATCTGTATTGCCTCTCGCCCATTTTTTGCCTCCCCGACAACCTGCACATCGGATCTATTACCGAGAAAACGCTGCAGGCGAACCCGTGCCAGTGATTCATCATCTACGATCAGTACCTTGATCATCATTAACCCTCCAATGGTTTGAACCGAATCCTCGTATGGTAGTGATTTTGCAATACAGCTTCTTGTAAGTCGGCTTGACCATTAAAGAAAGTATCAAGCCGACAGCGCAGGTTATTTAATGCCAGATGATGCCCTGAGGTCGCACAGGAATACATTGATTGTTCATCAGTGGCGTGAGGGAGGCTGTTGACCAGGTCGATATAGATTTCATCGGCCTCGCTATAAATAGTGACGTAGAGATAACCACCCTCGCTGGCGGGCTGGATACCATGAAACACCGCATTTTCAATTAGCGGCTGTAACATCAGAGCGGGGACGCAAATAGAATTGAGATCGATTTTAATGTCCCAATGGTATTCAAGGCGTTCGTCGAGGCGCAGCTTTTCGATTTCCAGATAGCGCTCGCAGGCATCCACCTCCTCGCGCAGCGTGACTGAGGTGGTATTTTTCAACGCGTAACGAAACAGATCGCAGAGATTTTCCACGGTTTTTTCCGCTTTATCGGCATCAAGGCGAATCAGAGTGGCGAGACTGTTCAGGCTGTTAAATAAGAAATGTGGCCTGATAGTCGCTTGCAAGGCTTGCAGTCGCGCCTCAAGAACGGCCCTCTGCTGTTGATGCAAGCGTTGCTGCAGATAGTACAGTTGCAACACTACACCCGCTGGAATCGCGGCAATCAGAACAGTATTCAATATGGCGAGGAAATCGGCCTGCCAAATCCCCCGCAGAAAATAACTATTCCAGTATTCTGCAGCAATGGCACAGAGAGCCGCCGCGAATAAAATCAATAGATAATTAATCAGCGTCACACGCGGAAGAGTGAGGTGAAGCATAAAGGGCCGCGCTCGGCACAAAAACACGGCGCTGATTGATGCAATCCAAAATATCAACAGCGCCGTTTTACCCAGCCAGAGAAAATCGAAGGCGGCGATACTACTGTAAACCAGCGCCATCAGTACCGCTAACAGCGCAGCCATGACGAACAATCCCAGTAAACCCTGGCCGCGACAGAGGTTGGGAATAAAATAATCGTCTGTTTGAGCCTGTTTTTCTCCTGAATCACTCATTCGAGTTATTGCTCATCCCTGTGATTAGCTATAATCCTAGTCGCGATATAACTACCGAGCAACCAAGTCGATGAGTAAAACCGAAAACAGCGATACCAATCAGGCATCCAATGTGCAAACCAATCAAGCATGGGGTGGCCGCTTTAATGAACCAGTGGACGACTTTGTTGCGCGCTTTACCGCCTCGGTGACCTTTGATCAGCGACTGTATCGTCAGGATATTCAAGGTTCTATCGCCCATGCCAGCATGCTCTGCGAAGCTAACGTATTGACTGCCTCTGAACGCGATCAGATTATTCTCGGACTGCAGGAAATTGAAGCGCACATCGAAGCCGGGGAGTTTACTTGGTCAGTGCCGCTGGAAGATGTACACATGAATATCGAGGCAGCACTGACCGATAAAATCGGTATTGTCGGTAAAAAACTGCACACCGGACGCTCGCGCAATGATCAGGTGGCGACCGATATTCGCCTCTGGCTGCGTGATCAAATTGACCATATAGCGCCTATTTTAACGCGCTTACAGAGCGGTTTAATTGATCTCGCCGAACAGGAAGCAGCGACTATCATGCCTGGCTTCACCCATCTGCAAACCGCGCAGCCTGTAACCTTTGGCCATCATCTGCTGGCCTGGAATGAAATGCTCGAACGCGATTACAGCCGTTTGCAAGATTGTCGCAAGCGACTCAACCAGAGCCCGCTCGGCGCGGCAGCTCTAGCGGGGACAACCTATCCAATCGACAGGCAATTTACCGCTCAGGCGCTGGCCTTTGATAAGCCCACCGAGAACTCGCTCGACTCGGTGAGCGACCGAGACTTCGCGATTGAATTCTGCGCCTTTGCCAGCATATTGATGACCCATATGTCGCGCATGTCTGAAGAGTTAGTGCTGTGGACCTCAGCGCAGTTTCAGTTTATCAACCTGCCAGACCGTTTCTGTACTGGCTCGTCGATTATGCCGCAGAAGAAAAATCCTGATGTGCCCGAACTGGTGCGTGGCAAAACTGGCCGGGTCAACGGTCATCTGATCGCTCTGCTGACGCTGATGAAAAGCCAACCGCTGGCTTACAACAAGGACAATCAGGAAGACAAAGAACCTTTGTTTGATGCCGTGGATACAGTGCGTGACTGCCTGCGAGCATTCGCCGACATGATCCCCGCCATCGAATCGCGCAAAGATATGATGTACGAAGCGGCGCGACGCGGCTTTTCAACCGCTACCGATCTGGCAGATTATTTGGTGCGCAAAGGTATCGCCTTTCGAGACTCCCACGAAATTGTCGGCAAATCAGTTGCCTATGGGCTGGCTGAAAATAAAGATCTCTCGGAAATGTCACTTGAGGAACTACAGCAGTTCTCCAGCGAAATCAGCGCCGATGTGTTTGATGTGCTGACATTAGAGGGATCTGTTGCCGCGCGCAATCATCTCGGCGGCACAGCACCAACCCAGGTTGTGGCAGCGGCTGGCCGCGCAAAAGGACGGCTTACCCAGCGTTAAAACTGGCTAGAGACAATGCTGGGGCCGCGCCTAAAGGGGCAGCAGCTAGAAGTCGAAACTGATCGATTCACCAGATTGGGCGAGACATGCATCGCTAAGCATAGTGCTGAGCAACTCGCCGCTGACGGTATTGCGCCACGCATCCTCTTGCAGCTTAAAGTGAAAGCCTCCGGATTTCGCTGCCAGCCAGATTTCACCTACCGCGGCCTGGCGTGACAAGATAATCTGCGAGCCGTTGCTCTCGCAGGTGATGGTTAACATGCCGGCACTGTTCTCATAATCGATATCGGCACCGCTGTCATCAATGCTCTCTTCGATGGAAAACATCAGCTCATCTACCAACTGATTAAACTGCGCTTCATTCATTCGTTATATCCACTGTCGGGCCAGTGCCAAAATAAGTATAGATTGGGCTCTGGCCGCATATTTGTTTGAGTGTCATCCGCTACTGCCGCTATACTGATCAGCTAAAAGTGGAAAGGCGCAGTGTTGCGACCGCGGCAGGAATTATAAACCATGTATCGTTATTTACTTGCGCAATTATTCAGCAAAATATCGCTGATCAATCGATCGGCGGCAATTCAAACTGCAGTCGCCATTGCTTTGGCCACGGTCTTATCTGGCTGCGGCAATAAGGGCGATCTGTACCTTCCCGAAGATACCGCGACCACCTATCAAGCATCACCCGAACAGAGTCAAAACTGAGCCATTATGCACCAAGCCGTTAGCTCCCATGATGGGAATCTGTTTATTGAGCGCACGCCGCTCTCCGCTATTGCCAGTCAATTTGGCACCCCCTGTTATGTCTACAGCAAAAGCGCAATCAGCGATAATTTTCTTGCCTATCAAAATGCGCTGGCCGAAAAAGAGCATCTGATTTGCTACGCGGTTAAGGCCAATTCCAATATCGCTGTGCTACAGACCCTTGCCAAACTGGGCGCAGGCTTTGATATTGTCTCGGTCGGTGAGCTTGAGCGCGTGCTGCGGGCCGGTGGTGACCCTGCCAAGGTAGTTTTTTCTGGTGTCGCTAAGACTGCCAGCGATATGCGCCGCGCACTGGAGCTGGGCATCCACTGTTTCAATGTCGAATCTGAAGCCGAGCTTGAACTACTCAATGACACCGCAGCGAGCTGTGGGTTGAGCGCAGCAGTGTCCCTGAGGGTAAATCCCGATGTCGATGCGCAGACGCATCCCTATATTTCCACTGGGCTGAAAGAAAATAAGTTTGGTATCGACATCAACTTGGCATCGCAGGTCTATCAGCGCGCCGCTCAGATGAGTCACATAAACGTAGTCGGTGTGGATTGCCATATCGGCTCACAATTGGTCGATATCGCGCCCTTTGTTGCGGCACTGGAACGATTGCTGGTGCTCGTCGATCAACTGGCAGAGCTCGACATACCATTGCAGCACATTGATATCGGAGGCGGACTTGGTGTTCGCTACCAAGATGAGCAACCACCCAGCCCGCATCATTATATGGCAGCTATTCTTCCTCTACTGAAGGGTCGCAGTGAAACACTGGTACTCGAGCCGGGTCGCTCGATTACCGCCAATGCAGGAGTGATGTTGACTCAGGTGCAGTATCTGAAAAGCAACGGTGATAAAAATTTCGCCATTGTCGATGCCGCCATGAACGATATGATTCGGCCTGCACTCTACCAGGCATGGATGGATATCCAAACAGTTGCTGCGAACAGTGCTGAAGCGGCCCTTTACGATGTGGTTGGTCCGGTCTGTGAGACTGGTGATTTTCTGGCTAAAGATCGATCGCTATCGATCTGCGCCGGCGATTACCTCTGCCTCATGTCAGCTGGAGCCTACGGTTTTGTTATGAGCTCAAATTACAACAGTCGCCCTCGCGCACCGGAAATCATGGTCGATGGCGACCAGGTCCATTTGGTCAGACGCCGCGAGACCGTCGAAGATCTAATCAGCGGCGAACATTTGCTGCCCTCGGCCGAGGGATAATGCCGATGTTACTAAAGTTCACAAAAATGCATGGTCTCGGCAACGACTTTGTGGTGATCGATGCGGTCACGCAAAATGTCCGTATTACCGCCTCGATGGTACGGCGCTTGGCTGATCGCAAAACCGGTATCGGCTGCGATCAGGTGCTGGTTATTGAGCCGCCATCTGATCCGGATATCGATTTTAACTATCGCATTTTCAATTCCGATGGTGCTGAAGTTGAGCAATGTGGTAATGGCGCCCGCTGTCTGGCGCGCTTTGTTCACGACCGTCAGTTGACCGGCAAAAATTCGATCCGCGTAAAGACCTCAAACCGCGTGATGACGCTAGAGTTGATCAACAAGACTCAGGTGGCGGTCGATATGGGTATTCCGGAACTCGATCCGGCGGCTATTCCCTTCGAGGCCAGCGAGCAAGCAATGCTGTATGACATCGAGGTCAATGCACAGGCAGAGAACATCTTTGCCGTCTCTATGGGCAACCCCCATGCGGTGCTAAGCGTGCAAGACCTAGCGACCGCGCCAGTCGCAGAGTTGGGCGCAGCGCTTGAGTCGCACCCGCGCTTCCCCAATCGTGTCAACGTTGGCTTTATGCAGGTTATCGACCGCAATGACATCAAGCTGAGAGTATTTGAGCGCGGCGTCGGCGAAACCGAAGCCTGTGGCTCTGGTGCCTGCGCGGCAGCAGTCGCTGCCATCCAACAGCAGCTGGTCGATTCTCCGGTAACCGTTCACCTTACCCGAGGGTCTTTGAAAATAGACTGGAAAGGAACCGGCCATCCACTGATAATGAGCGGACCAGCGAAGACAGTTTTTCACGGACGTATCCGAATATGAGCAAACAAGTAGAAGTCGATCCAACCGAAAAAATGGTCCGCGAATTCCTTCGCGACAATCCGAGCTTTCTGGATAAGCATACTGATATCCTCGAAACTCTAGTGCTACCCCATAATAGCGGTAAAGCGGTGTCGTTGGTTGAGCGTCAGGTTGGCGTGCTGCGCGATCGAAATAAAGAGATGCGATCACGGTTAGACAATATGCTGCAGACCGCTCACGACAACGATCTGTTGTTCGAAAAAACCAAACGTTTGGTGTTGAACCTGCTTGAGGCAAAAACGCTGGGGGCGCTAGTAGAAGCCGTCTACGATAGCCTCGGAAAAGACTATGGTATTGAATTTTATAGCCTGACTCTGCTCGGCGATGACAAAAAGCTCCCTCGAACGATGGCGCGAATCGCTAGCATGGACAAGGCCAACGAGCGCGTGGGAACGCTGCTCGGCGCCAACCGCGCAGTATGCGGCATACTCCGCGAAGACGAAATGGTGTTTCTGTTTGGTGAGCGCGGTCACCAGGTCGGATCAGTGGCCGCAGTGCCTCTGCGCTACGACAGCCTCTATGGTATTTTGGCGGTCGGCAATAGCGACCCCAACTTTTACAAGAGCAGCATGGGCACACTCTTTCTCAGCTACATCGCCGAGATCCTCAACCGAGTATTGCCCAACCACCTAAAATAGCCGTATCTACACCTGCCGAATGCAATGCAATCAGGTTTTAGATTTTTTCTTGCCTGCGGCAACAGCTCCTTTATGTCCCTGTCCAGCGGCCTTTGGCGCGTTCCGACGCCGCTTCGACCCAGAGCCTGAGCTTTTACCTGCAGTTCCAGATCGAGCACCAGCAGCGCCGTTCTTTTTGCCTTTATGCTTGCGTTTTGGATTTTTCTCACGGAGCTTCTCAGAGGCTTTTCCCGATGGCTTTTTAGCCTTCGAATGATTGGCAGATTCGCCCTGTCCAGTCAATTCAAAATCGATTTTGCGCTCATCAAGATTAACGCGAACCACTTTCACCGTCAGTTTGTCGCCCAAACGGAATACGCGACCAGTTCGCTCGCCAACCATGCGATGCTGTGAGGCTTCGTGATAATAATAATCTTTCGGCAGACCGGTGACGTGAATTAACCCTTCGACATAGAGCTCATCGAGCATAACAAACAAGCCAAAACCGGTTACCGCAGTCACTACACCGGTGTACTCTTCACCAACCCGATCGACTAGATATTCACATTTAAGCCAATTGACGACATCGCGGGTCGCCTCATCGGCGCGACGCTCAGTGACCGAAAGATGTGCTCCGGTCTCGTCGAGACGCGGCAACTCATAGGGATATATTTGCTCTTTGGTGAGCTCAGTGGCTCCCTCGACACGCACCACATTGGCCACTTTTTTGTGGCTGCGAATCAGGCTGCGAATAGCGCGGTGCAC
>JGI20156J14371_10000218_pt1 | contig 50430 bp, 29 predicted proteins | sample COG_06_FD_14371 | JGI IMG/M metagenome (IMG submission 14371)
GCAGTGACCTATGCGCAGCCCTTGGTGACCACAGACTACGAAGTGGTGTGGACCGATGTTTGCGGGGACGTACTGACCGAAGAAACAACGGTAGAAGTCCTGCCGGTTCCCCAGCCGACCCTTCCCTCGACGGCTGAGTTCTGTCCCGGCGATGAAGTCACGCTGTCAGTGACCGTACCGATGGGGGGGACTGCAGAATGGACCGATGGTACGATGGGCGGAGAATGGACCGGCGATGCGACAGGAATTCAAACGGTCGTAGTCACCGGAGACGGGGGCTGTTCGGGTTCGGCCAGTACAACAGTCGCCGCACTCTACCCGAATGTGGCGTCACTCCCCGCTGTGGGCCCTTTGTGCGCGGGTTCGGCTCAGGATATTGTGTGGCCACCCGAGGCAGAGAATTGGACGGTCAATGGTGTCGCCGTGGCTTCGCCGTGGGCCGCAGAAGCAGGGGCGTTTGATTTAACCTACACGGACATTGCAACAGGGTGCCCCCTCGAACTTGAGTTCACCATTGATCTCCTCCTCGCAGAGGTTCCCGTGCTGCCCGATGCTTTTGCAGCATGCGCCGGATCCGGAGTGAGCCTTTTGCTCAATGCTGGGGCCGGTGCTACAGTGAGTTGGTCACCTGTCACAGCCCTCGATGACGCTAGCGCCGAGCAGCCTTTTGCAACACCATCTGTGACCACCGTATTCGATGCAGAGGTGACCGATGTATGTGGAAGCATCACCACGTTGACCACCACAGTGTCGGTGTACGAAACGCCCAATCCTGGATTGCCAGACACCGTCATTGTTTGCCCAGGTCAAGAAGCGACACTCGACATCGTGCCGCTGGCTGGGGTGGCTGCACCTCTATGGTCTGATGGTTCGACAGGATGGTCGTGGACAGGAGACGCTGCGGGATGGCAGACAGTGACTGTCGCCCCGTTGCCCGAATGTCCTGGCGAGGACAGCACTTTCGTTTCGCCTCAAAATGCGGTCGCTCCAACCTTCGAAGTGCCCGCGTTGTGTCCCGGTGATTTCACCTTTATCCCTTGGCCTGCGGGCTGGGATGGATGGGAAGTGGACGGCGCCGTTGCTGACCCCGCCGGGCTCACCGTGACCGATCCCGGTGTCTATTTCTTCGTGGCCAACGAAGCGGCCAGCGGATGCGATGTTGCAGGAGCCATTGCAGTGCCCACAGGAGCATTGTCACCCATGGGTTTGCCCGATTACATCGAGCTCTGCGAGGGTCAGTCCCAAACCGTGAATACGGGCACGCCAGATCCGGTCTATTGGGATGACGGAGAGACGGGGAGCATCCGGGTGATTTCGCAGTCAGGGCTTTATGTAGCCACCCATTCTACCGACTGTGGTACGGTGGCAGATTCCATTCTCGTGGTGGAGGTTCCTTGTGGGTGCGCCGTCTTTGCTCCTTCAGGATTTACGCCCGATGGTGACCTCATAAACGATGCTTGGCGTCCTGTTTTTGAATGTGAGCCCGAAGAGTATCACCTGAAGATTTTTGACCGGTGGGGAGGGCTGATTTGGCAAAGCCAGAACCCCGAAGAGTATTGGACGGGTGGATTCCGAGAGGATGACCGGCCCTTGGATGCGAAACTGTTCTATGTGCGCGATGGGATCTATGCGTTCCAAGTCACCTACCGAGATCCAACATCGGTGGTACGCCGCATCATCAGGAAGACGGGACATATCAAAATGCTGCGCTGAGCGTCGCTGTCCACGATACGTGATGTGGAAAACTATGAGCACCCGCGCACATGAAAAGCTGAATCAGATGCGTTCGAGCTGTGGAAAGAGGTCTCTGCCTTTCTGTGTAGAGCGTCTTTCAATCATCACAACCCGAGCCTACATGCGCATTCGCCGCATTATGAGTGTCTGTTCTGCCCCCCTTCAGTTGACCCTGGTCTTCATCGGCCTTTGGGGGTGTTCTATGATGGACCCACAGCAAGACATTCCGGCCTACCTCATTGTGCCAGGGTTGTCTTTTGAACCGACTGAAGACCAAGGCACGTCGTCTACCAGCATCACGGACCTATGGGTATACAGCGCCACCGATGTGTTGGGGGTGTTCCCATTGCCTGCAATCGTGCCCATTCTGCCTGCTGATGCGGGCAGCAGTCCGGTCACTTTACTCGCGGGTATCCGCGAAAACGGCATCAGCAACAGCCGTGCTCCTTACCCATTCTACACAACGGTTGAGCACATGGTCACGGGTGGACCCGGAAGCCGGGACACGCTGTCACCATCTATTGCCCTGGTCGAGAATGTTCGGTTCATTCCCATCGAGGATTTTGAGAACTCTAACGTCTTTGGCAGCCTCGTTGCGGGCAGTGCTCTTGACCGGACGGGGCTAGAGGGCGAGGTGTTTGAAGGAGAAAAGTCAGGGCGGATTGAAGTCAACACAGATGCGCCGTTGGTCAGGGTGAGGACAGTGGAGCAGGAGTTTGATCTTGAATCGGGTTTGCCCGCATTTTTGGAGCTCGATTACCGCTGCGATCAGTCTTTTGCCATAGGTCTCTATGGTTACCGAGATGGACAAGAGACCAAGCACCTCGCCTTGATCATCAACCCGACTGAGGAGGTCGGAGGGGCAGCGATGTGGAACAAGCTGTATGTGGATTTGGCCCCGACCATTAGCGCACAAGGGCCCGCGGACCATTTTGAAGTCTATTTTGAGTGCATCCTCGAAGCTGAGCGCGACATGGGTTCTGTAGGGTTAGACAACTTGCGCATTCTGACATACTGATGAGCGTTGCGCCTCCAGAACAGGCCGTGCTGGCCAAGCCGATCACTACCCGCGCGCGCACTTGGGCGGCGGTCCGATATGCCATGGGGGATGTATTGGCTTCGGCCGCTGCATGGACTTCTCTGTATCTCTACCGTAAGCAGCAGTTGGAGTTGGCACCAGCTTTCCTGGAAACATGGTTTCCAGAGGCCATGTGGATGGATGACAACTTCAGGTACGGCTTGGTGTTCGTGCCCATGTTCTGGATGGGCTTGTACGGCCTAGCTGGCATGCATGGAAACCCTTATCGTCGACACCGGTCCATGGAGGTGGGACAGGTGTTGTTGACGACGTTGGTAGGGTCGTTGATTTTGTTCTTCGTGTTGATTCTGGACGATGCCATTAGCAGCTACACACAATACTACCAGTCGCTTTTGGTGCTGTTCGCAGCCCAGTCTATGCTGGTGATTGCGGCGCGCTTGCCACAGACCACCAGAACCGTAAAAAGGGTGCACCGTGGCGAATTGGCCTTCAATACTTTCATTGTTGGCTGCAATGATCAAGCTGTTTCTACGATTCGAGAAATCAGGGCGCTGCGCAGAAATCCTGGTTTCAGGTTCGTCGGGCTCATTCAAGTGGGCAAGAACCCTGCAGGACCTTGGAAGGCATACCGTGCTTGGGGACGGCCGAAGAAATGGTCGGCTTGATCACTGAGCATGCCGTAGAGGAGGTCATCCTTGCGGTTCGAAGCTCTGAACACGGCGAGTTAGAATCCATTATCAACCGGTTGGAGGGCACTGGAGTAGGCATCAAAATCATTCCTGATATCTACGATATTCTCAGTGGTCTGGTGCGCATGCAGAGTCTGTTTGGCGCCCCGTTGATTGCGATTCGAAAGGACATTATGCCGGCCTGGCAAGTGGCGGTGAAGCGCGGAATGGACGTGGTGATCAGCATCGTGGCGCTGGTTTTATTGACGCCGCTGCTGTTGGCCATCGCGCTGGCTGTAAAGCTGTCGTCCAGGGGCCCTGTTTTCTTTCACCAAGAGCGCGTAGGACGCTGGGGAACTCCCTTCATGATCCATAAGTTCCGGTCGATGTATGTCGGGTCCGAGCGCAATGGCCCGCAGTTGTCCAGCGATCACGACCCCCGGATTACTTCAGTGGGGCGCTTTCTTCGCAAATCCCGTCTCGACGAGTTGCCTCAATTTTTTAATGTGCTCATCGGTGAAATGTCTTTGGTCGGGCCGCGCCCGGAGCGCCAGCATTACATCGATTTAATCTCGGAACGGGCGGCACATTACCACCACCTGCACAAGGTGCGCCCGGGCATTACCTCTTGGGGGCAGGTCAAGTACGGCTACGCAGAGAACGTAGAGGAGATGGTCCAGCGCTTGCGTTTTGACCTGATTTACTTGGAAAACATGTCCCTGGCGCTCGACATTAAAATCCTCACTTACACGGCGTGGATTGTCTTGCGGGGGCGCGGAAAATGACGCCCTCGGTTTCGTCTGCGGAGAGGGCAGTGCGCTCATAATGAGTTAAATTGCAGTTGCCATGTTGCGCTGCTCCACTTCTAGATTGCTGTGCGTTCTGTTGCTGACAGGACTGTATTGCTGGGGGGGTATTTCGGGTGCTGCAGCCCAAGAATATGATCCGTCTGAGGTGGCCCGCAGGTACGAGCAGGTCGTGATGGAAGTCCTGTCCGAGCGGTTGGCTTCAGAGGTCACATTGGAGCAGGGTCAAGTGGCGCTTAGAACGCCGGCATCTCGAATATTGAAGGACATGCGGAGCATTGTGCAGGCTTCGGTGCCGTATTACCTCGAAGGAGCATTGGTCGGGTTCAAACGGTTTAGACCCCGCGTCAAGGATGCGGTGACAGCCTTTGGATGGGTGGGAGGTGCCCGATGCGCCGCGCGGCTGGAACGCAGAAGAGTGGAATTACTTCCAAGTGCAGGGTGCCTTAGAAAGCGTTTTGCTGTTGGTCGCGCTGGATATGGGCGTGTTTAGCAACAAGGCGCTGGCCCAAAATGTGAGGGCACGGGCTGAGTTGAACACGGACTGGGACCAAATCCGCGGTGGCAGAGACCCGCTTGAAGCCCAGCCGATTCCTGATTTTGGAGAGCCGGGAGAAGATTTTAGTACGCTCGAAGGCCTGCTTGACAACCGGAACGAAGGAGCAGGAGAGGGTTCTGAATGGGGCGGCGACGCACTTTTGGAGGCTTTGAGGAACCTGACTGCTAGGATCGATGCCCTCGAGCGCAGGTCGGGCAATGTTTCCGGAGGCGGCCTTTCTGGGGGCTTCCCTTCGGAAGGGGCAGACGGACAGTGGTTGCCAGGGCGCTCCTCATCAGGCCTTCCTGACCGCCTTCCCGAGTCCCTCACCATACAGTTTCCTGCTGGCAGTGCCGCCTTGGGGCTGAGCGCAGAATATGGGCTCAATACGTTGATGGAATGGATGGCGGCGATGCCTACCCTGCGGTTGCTTGTCACCGGGCACAGCGACGCGACGGGTTCTGAACGCGCCAATATGGAGCTCAGCCGCAGGAGGGCTCAGGTGGTGCGCTATTACTTGCTTGAGCGGGGCATTGCCAACGAGCGTGTGACGGCGGTACACTTTGGTGAGCAGCGGCCTGAGTATGGCGCAGGGTTTGACCGAAGGGTTCAGATTCGCTTGTTGAACGATTGATTCGGGCCGCCAAGTCGCTTTGGTTTTCATGGCACACCTTTGCCGTATGAAGATTGTGTGCATTGGACGGAATTACGCAGACCACGCCGCGGAATTGGGCAATACCGTTCCGTCTGAACCTCTGTTTTTCTTCAAGCCCGAAAGTGCCGTCCTGCATCAGGACCATCCTTTCACCATTCCTGAATGGACACAGGATTGCCATTACGAGGTAGAGCTGGTCGTTCGATTGGACCGCGCAGCCAAGTGGATTGAGCAAGGACATGCCAGCCGCTGCTACACCCAAATTGGCCTTGGCCTTGATTTCACCGCGCGCGATGTTCAGCAGCAACTCAAGAAGGCAGGCAAACCTTGGGAAAAGGCCAAGGCATTCGACGGAAGCGCTGTGCTTTCCAGGGAGTGGGTGCCTCTAACGGAGCTGGGCGGAGACGTGCAAGACCTTCGGTTCAGTTTGCTCAAAAACGGAGAAGTAGTGCAAGAGGGCCACACGGCGGACATGTTGTTTCCCGTGGATGCACTCATTGCACATGTGTCGCGTTACAGCACCTGGAAGACGGGAGACCTTCTGTTCACTGGCACGCCCGCCGGGGTTGGCCCAGTGCAGTCGGGTGACCACCTCGAGGGCCGCCTCGGCGGGCGCACCATGTTTGCTTTGGACGTGCTGTGAGCGTCAGCTTACGGCGATCAGCTGCTCGTCTTCCAAGGCCTTTCTAAAGACCACCTTGCCGTCGAAGATGTCCATGACTGAGGGTTGTTTGGAGTCGATTTCACCTGCGAGCAAAGCGCGCGATAGGGGATTGAGCACCGAGCGTTCAATCAAACGTTTCACCGGACGGGCACCAAACTCGGGGTCGTGTCCCTGCACGGTGAGCCATTCCAAAGCTTCTGTTGTGGCCTTGAGCTGAATGCCCGCCTGTTCGAGCCGCCCTTTGAGTCGGGCGAGTTGCAGGCCCACAATGGCCTGGGTGTGGGACCTTTCGAGCGGATGAAAGACGATGATCTCATCGACCCGGTTGATGAACTCCGGCCGCAAGAATTCCCGCAATGCTTCGGCAGCGACATGTCCCATCGCATCGGATCCGGCCGCATCTTCGGCAGGATTTCCCCGCATCTTGAGCCGCAATAAATCGCTCGGTCAAGGCAGCATGTCCAGCGTTCGAGGTCATGATGATGAGCGTGTTTCGAAAGTCCACCAGCCGCCCCTTGCCATCGGTCAGTCGTCCCTCGTCGAGCACCTGCAGTAGAATGTTGAAGACGTCTGGGTGGGCCTTTTCGATTTCATCGAGCAAGACAACGCTGTAAGGACGGCGCCGCACCGCCTCGGTGAGTTGTCCGCCCTCGTCATGGCCCACATACCCCGGAGGTGCGCCCACCAATCTGCTGACGGTGTGGCTTTCCTGGAATTCTCCCATGTCCAGACGAACCATGGCCTTCTCGTCGTCGAAGAGGAAGTCGCTGAGGGCTTTTGCGAGCTCGGTTTTGCCCACGCCGGTGGAGCCCATGAAGATGAAGCTGCCCATGGGCTTGTCCATATCGGCAAGGCCTGAACGGGTGCGGCGAACGGCTTCGCTGACCGCGGTGACCGCCCCAGATTGGCCAATGATGCGGCGACCGAGTTCGGCTTCTAACTCGAGCAGTTTTTCACGGTCACCTTTGAGCATGCGGGACACGGGGATGCCGCTCCACAGGCTGACCACCTCGGCAATCCCTTCGGCGTCGACTTCTTCTTTGACCATGCGAGATTCGCCTTGCATGTTCAACAGTTTGGCTTTGGCCACATCGAGTGCGCGCTCGTGCTCTCTGGTCAGTCCATAGCGGATCTCCGCCACTTTCCCGAAATCGCCTTCGCGCTCCGCCCGTTCCGCTTCACCTTTGAGGTCCTCCAATGCTGTTCGCAGTCTTTGAACTTCGTCAATGACATCGCGCTCTGCGGTCCATTTGGCCTGGAGGCCATCGCGTTCTTCGCAGAGGTTGGCCAGGTTGATGTCGAGTTCTGTGTGCCGCACAGGATCGTCTTCGCCTGAGATCGCGGCTTTCTCGATCTCGAGTTGTGTGATGCGCCGCTCCAAGTCATCGAGTGCCTTGGGTTTAGAGTTCATTTCGAGCCGCAGCCTGGAAGCGGCTTCGTCCATCAAGTCGATGGCCTTGTCGGGAAGGAATCGATCGGGCAAGTACCGGGACGAAAGCTCCACAGCACGCACCAAGGCCTCATCTCGGATTTCCACCTGATGGTGAACTTCGTACTTCTCTTTGATGCCCCTTAGAATGGCCAGGCTGCTTTCGCGATCGGGCTCGGCGACCCGAACCTTTTGGAACCGCCGTTCCAAGGCCTTGTCTTTTTCGAAAAACTTCTGGTATTCTGCCAAGGTGGTGGCGCCGACTGCACGAAGCTCTCCCCGGGCCAATGCAGGCTTGAGGATGTTGGCCGCGTCCATGGCCCCTTCGCCTCCTCCGGCCCCCACGAGGGTATGTATTTCGTCAATAAACAACAGAATGCGGCCCTCGCTTTCGGTCACTTCTTTGACCACGGCCTTGAGGCGCTCCTCGAACTCACCCTTGTATTTCGCGCCGGCAATCAAGGCCCCCATGTCCAGACTGTGCACGGTTTTATCGAGAAGGTTTTCCGGAACATCTCCAGAGACAATGCGGTGGGCAATGCCTTCAGCAATGGCGGTCTTTCCCACGCCGGGTTCTCCAATGAGAATGGGGTTGTTTTTGGTGCGGCGGGTGAGGATCTGAAGCACCCTGCGAATTTCCTCGTCACGGCCGATGACGGGGTCCAGCTTGCCATCGCGCGCCAGGGCGTTCAGGTTTCGGGCATATTTCGACAGGGATTCAATGGCGTCCTCATGGCTGGCACTGTCTGCCGTCCGTCCTTTCCTGAGTGCTGCAAGCGCTGCATCGAGGTCGCGGGCTTTGGCTCCTGCGTCTTTCAGGATTCGAGAGGCCGTGCTGTTGACAGTGAGGATCGCCGAAAACAGCCGGTCCAGTGCCACGTATTGGTCACCGCTCTTGCGGGCTGCTTCTACGGCGGTGCGCAAGGTGGTTTGGGCCTGCTGGGACCAAGGTGTTTGCGCTCCAGCGGAATCTGAAGTCGCCAGTTGATCGAGCGCTTTTGTGGTGGCGATTTTGACGGCACCAAAAGGCACTTCCATCCGATCCAAAAGACGTTCTGGTAAGGGGTCTTGGCTGTGAAGCAGGCTGTTCAAGATGTGAAGGGGCTCCACTTGGGTATGCCTCCGGTCCATGGCCAGTCCCTGCGCTGCTTGCAGTGCGGCCTGGGTTTTGAGGGTAAATGCGTGTTGTTCCATAGATCGTGGTGTTGGTGTTGAGCCGTGAGCGATTCAACGTGGGGGAACCCGCGAATACGGTGCCAGTCCAAATTCCGGGGTCGTAAACCGACATTTTGTCGGTAAGGCGGGTTTTTGGGTGACGTTTTGACAGTGCAGCGCCTATTTTTGAGGCATGGCCAAAGGCAGCATTTTCATCGTGGGCTACATGGGATCCGGTAAAAGCACGGGGGGCAAGCGCTTGGCCAAAACCATGGGGTTGCCCTTTATCGACTCCGATGCTGCCCTCACTGAATCCAAGGGGCAAGAAATCTCCGCCCTCTTCCAAGATTTGGGAGAGGAAGGCTTTCGGAAGGCAGAGCAGGAGACGCTGCACCAAATTGTGCAGTCGGAGGAACGAAAGGTGATCGCCACGGGGGGTGGAACAGCATGCTACGCCGACAACATGGCCTTCATGCTGGAGCAGGGCACCGTGGTGTATTTTCAAGTGGACCATGCGGCGCTCATGCGCAGGTTGTCTATGAAACGGAAGAACCGGCCCATGTTGGATGGGATTTCCGATGAAGCTTTGCCAGGATTCATTCAAGCGCACCTCGCAGAGCGAGAACAGCACTATAAACAGGCGCACATTACCGTTGACGCTGATGCCCTGGATGGGTCGCGGCTCGCATCGGTCGGACGCATGATCGACAGCAGAAAGGGCTTTAATCTTTAAGCAATGCCACATCGGGCCCCGGCCCACTCAATTGCACCGAGATGTGGGCTTTGAGGTTGGTAGATAGGCTTTGTCCCACATAGTCAGCCCTCACAGGGAACCTCCTGTGGATGCGGTCCACCAGCACGCAAGTCCCTACATGACGCGGGCGAGATGGCAGGAAGTGGGCCACTCCGTGCAACAGCGTGCGGCCACTGTTGAGGACATCGTCCACCACAATAACCACGGCACCCGCCATGAGTTGGTTGTCAAATGCAGTGCCGTCGCTCTCCTGGAGTTCCATGGGGTGGTCCAATGGGGCGTCTTTGTCCATTCCCAAGACGCAGAACAAGGTTTCCGGAGCGTCAATGTTGCGGAGTTCGGCTGCGATGCGCTCAGCCAGGACGCGGCCTTGGCCTTCGATGGCGGCCACCACAATGCGTTCAGCGTTGTGGTGGTCTTCCAGAATCTGCCGGGCGATGCGCTGAATGCAACGGGCAATCCGCTGGGCATCCAAAATGACGGCTTCACCGTTGTTGCTGTGGGTAGAGGCGTTCATGACGTTGCAATTTCGTCTTTTGGTTCTTCCGCGCGCACTGTGGAGGGATCGAATTCCAACAATGCCACTGCCTCAATGTGGGAAGTGTGCGGGAATTGATCCACCAGTTTGAACCCTTTCAGGACATAGCCGGCGTCCCGTAAGGTGACCAGGTCGCGGGCTTGGGTGGCCGGGTTGCAGCTCACATAAACAATGCGGTGGGCTTTGAGGCGGATGACCTTCCGAAGGGATTTGGGGCTAATACCGCTTCGGGGCGGGTCGAGCACAATGGTTCCAATGGTCCCCCTGTATTCCGGGTGATCCAGCAGGAAACGGCCCACATCGGCCGCATGAAATTCCAGTCCATCCACGCCGTTGCGCTCTGCGCTCTTACGGGCATCTGAAATGGCTTCTTCGATGAGGTCCACGCCCACCACACGGGTGCTGCTGTTTCGGGCAAGCAATTGCGCAATGGTTCCAGTCCCGCAGAACAGGTCCATGGTGACGGACTGATCGGAGTTCGCCTTGGGAATGGGTTCTTGGAAGGCATACGCCAACACCTGTGCATAGAGCCTTTCCGCGCACAGTGGGTTGGTTTGGAAGAAGCTCTTCATCTGAATTTCAAACGACAACCCATGCAGCCGCTCAATGACGTGGCTCACCCCTGAAATCAGGGTGGAAGCCCCTTCGCGCGCTTCGACCCGTTCGCCTGTATCGTCGTTGAGGGTGTGGATGAAGCCCGCTAACCTTTCGCCCAAAGCATTGCCCAATTGCCGGCCAAAGTCCTGCACGTCGAATTGCTCCAAACCGTGGGAAGTGGTCACCAGATTGACCAGCAGACGGTCCGCGTCCAGGCTTTTTCGGACCACCAAAAAACGGAAGAAGCCTTCGCGCTTTGGTGCATGCCAGGCCGGAAGGCCTGACGCCTCACACCACGACCGAATGTGGGGCAGGAGTTGCTCGAATTGCTGGTCAAAGAGTCCGCTGTCATCTTCCAAATCTTCCACTGCCCACCACGTACCGCGGGCCTTGAAGCCGAGGTGGAATCCATCCCCAAATTCAGCATCTGGATCGGCATCTGGCCCACGACCGATGGCCGCAAAGCTGTATTCCATTTTGTTGCGGTAGTGGAATGGAGACGGCGCATCAATCCATCCCTCGTAGAGTGCTTCGGTGTTGTGTACCTCTCCAATGCGCTGGTAAACATCGAGGGTGACCCGCTCCTTGAATGCCCGCTGTTCCGCCAAAGGAAGGGTGATGTAAGGGGCGCCTGGGATGGCCTGATAAGGCACTTCGATTTCCTCCGGGGCCCTGCTTAAGACAGCGGTGATGCGGGCTTCGGCATGGCGCCTTTTGCACAACGACACCCGGGCGCGAACCTTTTGTCCTGCGATGGCATTCGGAACAAAGACGGTGAAATCGCCGTCATCGGTGGGAACCTTTGCAATCCCCTTGCCGCCAAAGGCCACATCGAGGATGTCGAGTTCGAGCATGGCGCCCTTGTGGAAGAGCCTCTTGTTGCGTGCCAATGGAGTGTGGTGAAAAATTTTGGTGCGCAGATTGCGCAACCTCGGCGCAAAAATAGGCCCCGCATCGATGCTACCTTGCCGTCATGATGAAGGGTGCAATTCGCGCGATGGCTGCCATGGGAGCAGTGGTGTTGTTGATGGCAAGTCCGGCTTGGGGTCAGCATCCCGAAGAGATGGCGGTGGTGACCTTTAACATTCGGTACGACAACCCGAACGACCCTTTGACTTGGGCGCAGCGCAAAAACAAGGTGGCCGCAACAGTGGGGTACTTTGACATTTTGGGTTTCCAAGAAGCCTTGGTCAACCAAGTCGATGACTTGGTCAAATCCCTTCCCAACCACAGTCACTACGGTGTGGGCCGCGACGATGGCCGTTCTGCAGGAGAACACTGTCCCATCTTTTGGAACCGAGACAGGTTTGATTTGCTCCACGCCGAGACCAAATGGCTGAGTGCAACACCGGATGTGCCGGGTTCAGTTGGATGGGATGCGGCCTTGCCCCGGATCGCGACCATCGTGTTGTTGAACGACCGAAAAACGGGCAAAATCATCCGCGTGGTCAACACGCATTTTTCTCACATTGGTGAAGAGGCGAGGGCCTTGGCCGCCCGGATGCTGTCGCTGCAGTTCGCCATGAGCGGTGCCGACATCGACGTATTGCTCGGAGACTTGAATGCCGAACCAGACAGTCCGTCACTGAACATCTTGGAAGGGGGTGGGCTGAGCGACGCCTATGATGTGGCGGACAAACGCTGCCGGAAAAACATTGGAACCTTCACCGGCTTTCCCACAGGAGGTTTGCGCGGCGCTCCAAGGATCGACCACATTCTGGTGCGTGGTGCATCGGTATTGTGGTTCTGTGCGGAGGAGCAGATTATTGACGGGTATTACATCTCGGACCACCTTCCTGTGTACATCGCACTCGTGCCATGATGCCCAAAGCGGCCATCGCATTGTGGGGAGGTCCCATCGGCTTTGTCGTGGCATTGTTGGTGCTGCCAACGGGCGGAGAGGTCAACGATGCCGCGCTGGCAGGTACGGCCTGGTGGATGCTGTGGTGGTGGCTGAGCGGTGCGGTCTCGATGGGGGCTACAAGCCTTCTTCCCTTGGTGTTGTTTCCCACTTTTGGCGTGCTGGAATTGTCCGCCTCAGCCGCCCCGTTTGGCTCGCGTTTCATTTGGCTATTTCTCGGGGGATTTGTGCTGGCTTTGGCCCTCGAGCGACACGGTTTGCACCGCAGGTTTGCCCTGCGTCTTCTCGGAGCCTTGGGCGGTGGCCCGCGGCGGACCCTTTTTGGTTTTATGCTCGCCACGGCGCTGTTGAGTATGTGGATCAGCAACACGGCCACCACGCTCATGATGTTGCCCATGGCCACTGCGGTTCTTGGACTGCTTGAGGAGCGCGGGGGCGCTATCCGTTGGGGACGTGCGCTCATTCTGGGCATCGCTTACGCCGCCAATGTCGGGGGGATGGCCACCTTGGTCGGAACCCCGCCCAATGCGGCACTCGCCGGGGTTGCCTCAGATCGTTTTGGGTTGGACATCGGTTTTGCAGAGTGGTTGGCGGTAGGTGTGCCGGTGTCGGCTGTCTTGTTACTGACGGTATTCGCTTTGCTTGTTGGTCTGCACAAGGTTCCTCGGGGCGGCGACAGCGCTGCAGCAGAGATCGTCACGGCCGAGCGCGCTGGTTTGGGTGCCATGAGCACTGCGGAAAAGCGGGTACTTGTTTTGTTTTCGGGTACAGCGGGCTTGTGGATGTTTCGGGTGCCCCTCAACATATTGCTCGAGGGCTTTTTTCAGCTCAACGACACGTCCATCGCAGTGGCGGCTGCGGTGGCCTGCTTCGCGGTTTCGACTGGCGATCGGTCAGACGCCGTCTCCGCTCCCGCGCCGCGCCTGTTGAGGCAGGGTGACTTGGGCAAGTTGCCTTGGGACATTCTGCTGTTGTTTGGAGGTGGCTTGGCACTGGCCAAAGGCTTTGAGGCAGCGGGTTGGGCCAGCGTGATGGCCGATGCAGCGGCAGGGTGGGGTTGGTCCGTGGTCGCGATGCTCGCTTTGGTTACCGTCATGGGGTTGTTTGCCACTGAATTGATGAGCAACCTGGCATTGACGCTGTTGCTGACCCCTGTGGTGGGGGCGTTGGCCATCGGGATGGGCATGCACCCCCTTTATTTTGCCGTTCCTGTGACGTTGGCTTCGAGTTGTGCCTTTATGCTGCCGATGGCGACGCCACCCAATGCCATCGTGTTTGCCTCGGGCCGGATCGGGATGGCCACCATGGCGCGCACAGGCATTGTTCTCAATCTTGTGGCGTGCCTCATCATTCTGATGATGTGGTGGGTTTTCGCTCCTGACGCTTGGGTTTAGCCCATAAAGTTGCGATAATGAGGGATGTGGCTTAATTTAAAAGGGCCAAATCGTTGATGCGTGCCTCATTTATCCAATAAAACCCTGCGAGGGGTTCCCTGTTTCGTATTGCTCTTGCTGTGCCCTTTTGCCGGCGCGCAGAATGTGTGGATGCCCGATTATGATGGCAATGGTTTTGTGTCTACGCCTGATCTCACCGGATTCCTGACCGCTTGGGAGATGTCCGTAGACTCCATTGTGAAAGGGGCCTGGGAGTTGGAATGCGATGCCATCATGGAGGGCTTGGTCCCCCTCGATAGCGTCGAGTTTCACCTCGCTGCCATGGACATACAATTGCGCACGGACAGCATGGGTGCAGAGCTTCTCGATACGGCGTGGGTGGACCAGCGTTGGATGATCACCAATATTCCAGTAGAGCTCAACCACGTTCGCTTCTTTGGTCCCACACCTTTTGTGACCGGCCAAATCAGTTACCATCCTGAGGACGACAGCTACATCTGGTACATGGAGTTCTATGAAAGCCTATTCCTGACACCCACGAACAATCCGTTGGGTGCGTTACAAGAGGAGGGGTGGTTCCAAGATCTTTATGTCTTCGAAGAGCTACAGCCCAGGGAACAGTCGATCCTGTTGCCCTATGCAGATACTTGGTATTTGGCGCCCCGTTATGCAGGCGGCACATATGGTACGGAGACTTGGACAGTCCTGGACTTTTCGATCCAATTTCACGGAACCCCTTGAGGGCACGCAACAAGGAGTAGCTTTCTGCGGTTGCATCTTTGATACAATGAATCGACTCGGTATTCTTTCTTGCTGTTTGAGCGCGGCCCTCGCCTTAGGGGGGTGTCGCCCCAATCCGCAAAAGCCGATTCCGAACGGCCAGAACACCGATGATTTCATTCAGATTCCTGAGGGATGGGCCAATCCGGAATTTCCCGAAGACAATGGGTTTACCGATGTCCGCTGGGCCTTGGGGAAGGATTTGTTTTTCGATGTGCGCCTTTCGGTCGATGGAAGTGTGAGTTGCGCGACCTGCCACCTTCCGGCCAAAGCTTTCAGTGCGCCGGAGTCCGTGACTCCAGGGGCTTTGGGGATGTTGGGCACCCGAAATGCTTCGACCCTGACCAACGTGGCCTATCAACCGCATTTCATGTCGGAAGGTGGGGTGCCCACTTTGGAGATGCAGGTCTTGGTTCCCCTCCAAGAGCCTTCCGAGATGGGGCACAACATCGTAACGGCCTGTGACGAATTGGCCCTGGATTATGCGGTACAGGCCCAAGCGGCATACGGAAGGGATTTCGACCCCTTTGTCATGACCCGAGCATTGGCCACGTTTCAGCGCAGTTTGATCAGTGGAGACAGTCCATGGGACCGCTGGCAAAGAGGAGCCTCCATCTCTGAGTCGGTCCAGCAGGGGGCGCAGTTGTTTGGCGCAGATGGTTTGGGGTGCGACCGCTGTCACACGCCACCATTTTTCACCAACTACGGCTTTGCCAACAATGGCCTCGATGCGGTATCCACGGACCCGGGGCGGTGGGTGTTGACCGGAGATCCTTCGGACAGTGGTTCCTTCAAGGTGCCTACCCTCCGCAACATTGGATTCACGGCACCTTACATGCATGATGGCCGGTTCCAGAACCTGGATGAAGTCTTGGAGCATTATGCTGCTGGCGGGGCAGGGCACGCCCAACAAGACAGTGCCCTCGTACCCTTCACCCTGTCTCTGGAAGAGAAAAACGACCTCATGTCTTTTCTGCAAGCATTGAACGACACCGGATTTGTGAATGATGTCCTGTGGTATCCATGACAGAGCGTATTTTCAGACTGCCTTGAAGAACCATCCATCTCCCGCCTTGGGCGCCCTTTGTGCCTTGCTTTTTGTACCCATGTTCACTTGGGCGCAACCCGATGCCCCTGATGACCTTCAGTTGGAACCATTGCGGGTTTGGGTCAAGGCAAATTGGTACGACGGTCTCTTTGACAATCTGGGTTACAACGAAGCCCGCAGCCAGATGTATGGTTTTGTAGACGCCTCCGGGGGTGAGATTGAGTGCATTTACACAGGGTTTCAACAGGCCAGCGGCTTTGTGACTTACCCCAACCCGATCAATGCAGAGCATTTGGTTCCACAGTCATTTTATGGCTCGGCATCTCCCATGAAATCCGACATTTGGTCGATTCGACCTTGTCACGGATCGGCCAATTCTGCCCGCTCCAACGATCCTTATGGGGAGGTGCCGGATGGCAGTGCTCAGTGGTATGGTGTCAATGGCTCAGGCGAATACTTGAGCACGGGGTCACAGCCGTCAAATGCCGATGATTTCAGTGAAAGCACAGGCAGCATTTGGGAGCCGCGGGAGGAATTCAAAGGGGACGTGGCCCGCAGCGTTTTCTATTTCTACACGATGTATCCTACCCAAGCGGGGGACATCTCGGGTGTCTGCGACCCGCAAATCCTATACGATTGGCACCTGCAGGACCCGGTGAGCGGTGTGGAACAGACCAGGAACGACCGAACAGAGATCGCCCAAGGCAACCGCAATCCGTATGTCGACCACCCGGACTGGGTGTACCAAGCGTGGTTTTGGGAGCCGCCCACGGACATTCCAGGGTGCACGATAGTGAACGCCTGCAACTATGACGAGGTGGCCACGGTCAATAACGGTTCCTGCGTTTTGGTCGGGGACGGTTGCGATGACGGAGATGCCACCACGCTGGGAGATGTCTACACCGATTGCGGACTGCCTGATTATGGCTGTGCGGGGACCCCAGCGCCACCTACAACGCCGGAAGGTCCCATTCTGTACCGGGCATCCTTCCACACTACCGGACTTCAGTATGGTTTCGATGGGGTGGTGGACGGCGCTGTGGCAGCAGGAGAAACGGAATGGAGCCTTGATCCGGCCGCCACGACAGAAGCGATGTGGACTGAGGTGTATCAAAACGACACGGTGATGGCGGTGCGCAACTCCGATGATCTGGTCACCTGGACCTCCCGTGAAGTCAATGTGCAGGGAGTTGAAGACTTGGCAGTATCCGGAGACTTTACAGGGAGCGGAGGCATGACGGGGCCAACCGACTATTTGGAGTTTCAGGTGTTGATCGATGGTCAGCCGCTCTTTCTGGACGGCCAAACAGGCGATGGGGCCACCACCGTGTTGCCCTTGCTTTTGCCGCCAGCTTCGACCGTGCAGCTCCAAGTTCAGATGCGGAACAATGCACCGGGAGAGGTGTGGCGTCTCGATGAAATCATAGTGTGGGGCACTCCGCCCGTCATTGAAGAATGTGATTCCGACCTCGACGGAGATGGCATCGTCGCCGTAGGGGATGTGCTGCTCCTCCTTGGGCAATTTGGATGTCTTTCAAATTGCAGTGCAGACATCACAGGGGACGATGCGGTGACCACCGCTGACATGCTTGCTATCTTGGCGGAGTTCGGCATGACCTGCCTTTGAATTCCACTCAAGAAATGAAGACGACAACCGCTTTTTTGGTGCTGATCTGCTCGGCACTGTGTCTCCAGTCTCAAGTATCTACGCCTTCAGAATTTCTTGGCTATGAACTGGGCGATCGGTTCACCAGACACCACCGCGTGGTGGATTATGCGAAGTCGTTGGCGGCCGGTTCAGACCGGGCCATTTGGGAGCCCTATGGACGCACTTCAGAATTCAGAGAGTTAGGGGTGCTCGTGGTCACTTCTGAGGCCAATCAGGCCCGATTGGAGGCGCTGCGTCTTGCCAATATGGCCCGTGCGGAAGGCAAGGGCTTGCCCACAGACGACCCTGGAGTGGCTTTTGTGTGGTTGAGTTACAACGTCCATGGCAACGAAGCCGTGTGCACCGAGGCAGCCCTCAGGAGCATGCACGCCTTGGTCACCGGTCAGGACGCAGGTGATGGAGATGTGGCGGCTTGGTTGGACAACACGGTGGTCATCATGGACCCCTGCGTCAACCCCGATGGGCGCGACCGCTATGTGGCTTTCCAAGACCGGACTTCGGGGTTGACCCCCAATGTAAATCCCGGCACCGTTGAGCATGACGAGCCGTGGCCAGGAGGACGCAGCAATCACTACATGTTCGACATGAACCGGGACTGGGCATGGCAGACCCAAGTCGAAACCCAAGGACGGGTGACGGCCTATCGCCGTTGGTTGCCTCAGGTCCATGTCGACTTCCATGAGCAGGGGGTCAATTCACCGTATTATTTCGCGCCTGCCGCAGAGCCTTACCACAAGATCATCAGCCCTTGGCAACGGAAGTGCCAGGAGCACATTGGGGCCAACAACGCTCGGTGGTTTGATGCACGGGGAGCCCTGTACTTCACACGGGAGGTGTTTGATCTGTTCTATCCAGCCTATGGTGATACCTGGCCGTTGTACAATGGTGCCATAGGAATGACCTACGAGCAGGGGGGGAGCAGCCGCGCAGGCCGGGCCATTACAACGGCTTTGGGCGACACGCTGACTTTGGCTTACCGGATTTTGAACCACCACGAGTCGGGCATGAGCACGGTCGAGGAGAGTGCGCGCCGGCATAAGGAGCTCATCGGCCAATTCGCAGAGTACTACAGCAAAAATGTATCCGCCCCTTTTGGTGAGCATGCCGGTTACGTGTTCCCCGCGGGTCAAGACGCGTCCAAAATGGCCGAGCTCCTCCGCATCTTGGATGCCAACGGCATTGTGTACGGAAAGGCCCCTGCGGTGTCTTCTGTGCAGGCTTATGATTACGTCTCGGGCCGCACCTCAAAAAGGACGGTCAGGGCAGGGGACTTGTTGATTGATGCGCACCAACCCCACGGGGGCATCCTCCAAGTATTGATGGACCCAGATCCTGAGCTGTCCGACAGCATGACCTATGACATCACTGCATGGGCTTTGCCCCACGCGATGGGGCTGCAGGCCATGGCATTAGAGGCCCGGGTAAAAGTGTCTGCTGAATGGACCGAAGCCCCCCAGTCTAAGCAGGCGTCAGGTGCCCAGCGGCCCTATGGTTGGGTGTTGCCTGGCAGCGGAGCCGATGCCATCCGAGGTTTGGCCTCCATGCTGGCCGAGGGGGTCACGGTGCGACGGGCAGACACGGGATTTGCACTCGACGGCAAGGTGTTTTCTGCCGGAGATTTTGTGATCACCCTGCGCAACAATGAAACGGTGGCTGATCTCGCAGGTGCCGTTGCCCGAGCCGGGGTGGCCAGCCATGCGGCACCCGTGGCGGTGACGTCGGGCCGTGTGACCTCGGGATACGACTTTGGAAGCAGCCATTATGACGCCATCCAAGCGCCCCGCATCGCCACTGTAGCGGGTGAAGGGGTCAGTTCGTTGAGTGCAGGTGAGATCTGGCACCATTTCGAAAACAAACTGCGCTACCCCATCAACCGTGTTGGAGCGTTGGGGGACTTAGACTTGGACAACCTCGATGTTGTGGTGTTGCCCAGTGGCTGGTACCGCATGGACGACGGCGACCGGAACGACCTCGCTGCTTGGGTGCGGGGCGGCGGGCAGCTTGTCGCCGTAGGTGGTGCCTGCAGCGCCTTTTCTGGCCAAGAAGGGTGGGGGCTGAATCGCTACGCTGAAGGTGAGCGGGCCGATATCCAAGCCGAAGAGGACCGCATTCAGGAGGCCGCAGATGAGCGCAATGCCCATGACAATGCCGCTCAAGGGCTTGACCCCTTGCCATTTGCTGCACAAGGCCGTGACCGATTGCGTTATGACTTACCCGGTGCCATTTTCCGCGCAGCATTAGACGACACGCATCCATTGGCCGATGGTTACGGCAGTGAATACATGACCCTGCGCACATCCGGGCGCCGCTTTGCAGCCCTCGAGGATGGCAACGTAGCCGTGCTTCCCCCCGACGATCAGGGCCGCCCCTTTAGTGGCCATGCCGGTGAGATGTCGATTCCCGGTCAGAAAGGGTCGTTGGTGGCCGGCGTCCACAATATGGGCCGGGGCAGCGTCGTCTATCTCGTCGACAATCCGCTCTTCCGCGCTTTTTGGAAGTCGGGCCACCGCCTCTTCGACAACGCCGTCTTCCTCGGCCCTTCGATGTAATTCGTAAGGCAATTCGCATACGGCAAGGCTGTCTTCGTACTATGTATTATATTTCTATGTCGAAATATATGCCATGCCATCACGCCCAATGAAGAACCGGTGCTGTGCGTCCGTGGGGACGCCCATGTCCGGGCTGCATACTTTTCGCAAAGCGGTGGTGAAAGCCCCCTATTCAATCGGGCCTTTGTTGCTTTTCCTTGGGTTGCTTCTGGGCAATCAGCAACCCCTCATGGGACAACCCCAGTTCACGATGTCCACCGCATTGGAAAGCAGCTACCACAGTGGCGGAGTGGTGGGTTTTACCGATGTGGACAACAACGGTTGGGACGACCTGGTCATTTTTGACGATGGCCACGATGTTGTCGTGGAGTTTCAGGGGCCGGAGGGGTTTCACGCTGTGGAAATGGTGACGTTGAGCAGCAGCAATCAGTGGGGAGCGTGCATTGGCGATCTGGACAACAGCGGTACCAAAGATGTTGTTTCCGGGGGGAGTTATGACGGGGTACACCACCTCCGTATGGGGCCAGGAGGAGTTGCCAATTTCGATGACCTTGACAATGGCGCGATGTTCATGCAAGGCTGTGTGATGAGCGATCTCGATGGCGACGGAGTGCTCGACCTTTTTGCCTGTCACGACGACGGGCTGAGCAAGCTGTGGAAGGGCGGCCAGATGCAGACTCCCACCCCCGACGATAGCTTGATGCCCCTGGCCGATTATGACTTTTCAAATGACCCATTTACCGACCACAGTGGCAACTATGGCGTGGTGACTGCCGACATCAACGGGGATGGTCATACCGACGTCTACATCGCCAAGTGCAGGCAGTTCGTTGCGGATCCTTTAGACCCACGGAGGGTGAACCAACTGTGGATGTCCGATGGAAGTGGGGGTTGGACAGAAGAAGCCGGGCCCAGGGGGTTGGTCTTGCACGAGCAGAGTTGGACTGCTGACTTTGGTGACATTGACAACGACGGCGATATGGACGCGCTGGTGACCAACCACAGTGCGGCAATGGCCCTCTTCGAAAACGACGGCAACGGATATTTCACCGACATCTCGGTGGGCAGTGGCCTCAACATCACGGGCTTTTTTCTGCAAGCCAAGATGGCCGACTTCGACAACGATGGACATCTCGATGTGATGACTTCTGGGGGAGGAGGTGCACAGCATTTCTTGCTCGGTCAGGGCGACGGCACCTTTGAAGCTGTCCCTTGGCCTTTTGGCTATCCCGATAACATCCTGGGCTTCGCGGTCGGCGATGCGGGCCGCGATGGGGCGCTCGATGTTTATGCGACCCACGGAGGTGTCTACGTTTCCCCAGACCCGAACAATCCCGACGTCCTTTACCTCAACGAAGGGAACAGCCACCATTGGGTGGCTTTTGACCTCCAAGGGGTGTCGTCCAACCTCGACGCGGTGGGGTCCCAAGTATCCCTCTATGGGGCTTGGGGAATACAGGTTCGGGAGGTGCGCGCTGGCGAGAGTTATGGAATGACCTGCTCGCATCACGTGCACTTTGGTTTGGGCGCTGAAACCGAGATTGACAGTGCGATCATCCGTTTTCCAGGAGGCACTGAACAGGTGCTCATTGCGCCTGCGACAGACACCTACCACGATGTCATTGAGGCGCCCTGCACCTTGCCCCCCTTTGACATAGAGTGGGCGGGTGAAACCACATTGTGTCCCGGTGAATGGGTGACGTTGTCGACCCCATATTCTGCTGCGGGTCATCGATGGAACTCTGGCGAAACCGACCCCATGTTGACCGTGAGTGAGCCTGGGTTTTACCGCGCCATGGTCACCACAGTGGAAGGGTGTGTGGGCCTCTCCAATCCACTGAGAATCTACCGAACGGATGAAGTCACAGCAGCCATCTCCTATGAGGGCGATTTGGTGGGGTGCGCAGGCCGGTCTTTGATACTCCGCGGGGAAGCGGGGGGCGAGTGGAATTGGTCTGATGGTACAGCAGCCGATAGTCTCGTGGTGACCTCGGATGGTGCATTTTTTATCGAGGCTGACAATGGCTGTGAGGGGACGGTGCGATCGGATACACTCGAAGCGGTATTCTACAATGTTCCGGCACCTCCCGTTCTAGATGACGTGGTGGTGGCATTGCCCGATGAGGTGGTGCTGATGGGCAATGGGGCATCCCTGAATTGGTATGACGCGCCCGGGTCCATGGAGCCTGTCGCCTTTGGAGCCACCTTCAATGCTGGTTTGGTCGATACGACCACCACTTTTTACGCCCAAGCGGTGTCCGAATATGGTGCGGCTTCTGCTTCTGCAGGCCCTGCTGTCCAAGACGATGGTGGCTATTTAGAAAACGAATCATATTGGCTAAAATTCGATGTGCATCAGGAGGTGGTCTTGGACTCAGTACTTGTGTTTTCTGACGCGCAAGGCGCTTTTTTAGTGGGGTTAATCGACGCAGAGGGGACCCTCTTGGAGCAAGTTGCAGTCTCTGTCCCGGAGGGCCCATCCTACCTCCACCTCAACTTATCGATTCCCGAAGGTGAGGATTACGGATTGCGCACCTACGACACCAATGTGGCGTTGTGGCGCGATGGCTCGGGTTCTTCTTTGGCGTTCCCCTATGCTGCTGGAGAACTGTTGACCATCACTTCAAACAACCTGAGCAATCCGGCCAACAGCACCAACTATTACTACTATTTCTACGATTGGCACGTAAGGAGCGTGTCCACGGTGTGCACATCAGAACAGGTGGGTGTCGATGTCATCGCCTTGATCAATGGGTGCACCTATCCATCGGCGTCCAACTTCAATGTTGCAGCAACCCACGAGAACGGAAGTTGCTTTTGGACGGGCTGTATGGATCCCGAGGCGATCAACTATCACCCCTTGAATACCACTGCCGACGAGAGTTGCATCTACACCATGAATCCACCGGGCGAATGCCCCGCGGATTTAAACAGCGATGGCCTCACCGGCAGTGCTGATTTGTTGATGTTGCTGACGGATTTCGGAACCCCCTGTCAGGAATAAGTTTGACCACCGGTAGCGGTCACCAATAGAGGGGTCAGTTGCAGAAGTTGCCAAAGGCACCCAAGACCTGAAGTCCATCCGCTACGGTCACCGTCCCGTCGCCGTCCAGGTCTCCGATGCAGGTGTTGCTGCAGCCGAAATTCATGAGGACCAGTAAGATGTCTTCAATGTCGACCAAGCCGCTTCCATTGACGTCCTCAGGACAACCATTTTGGAAAACCAGGCTCAATTCGACCACAACAGGAGTGGAACCGTCGGGCTCCCTGTACTGAATGTTGCAATCGAAAACGACCGTTCCATCGGTGGTCAACTGTGCGATGAGCACGCGTCCTTCGGCATCGGGAGAGGTCCCAGAAACATTGCCGGGAATGGCCAGCCAACTTCCGCCCGCCACGTCATTGGAAGTCACATCGTCACCGTTTTCAAAAGCTTCGAGGTCCAAACCAACGGTTTGGATGTCTCCGTCTGAAGCAGACGGGCCTCCAATGGTGAGCCAACTGTCGAAGTTCAACGATGGGAATTCACCAAAGAGCGCTTCGTTGATGTCATTCGATGTAGCGCCGCCGAGTGGATCTTGGAACCAGTCCGTCGACGTCGAGATGTCGATGGGGCTTTCTGGTGTACCATACACCGACAGCAGGTCTGCTCCCGGGTTGGAGAAGTTGGCATAGACGCGCCATGTATTCAGGCCAGGACCTGCTGATGATTCTGCAATCAACTCTGCAGAGAGGCCAGAGAAGCTGCCCTGGATGTAAGCACATGAGCCGTCGTTGTCAGTCGCAGATTCGTCAAAGTTGGCCGCATTGGGATCGGTACACCCGGGGATTTCATCTGAATCACAAATTCCATCTTCGTCGGCGTCGCCGGCACAATCTCCACCGCAGATGCCAAGCGCATCGAGCTGATTGCCATCGCAGTCACAGTCTCCTTCAGGGATCTCCGTGCAGCCGCAGGCGTAGATTTCACCAGGGCCGTTGCAGATGCCGCAAGCATCGGTCAGGCCTACACAGGGGTCAATGTCATCGCAGATGCCATCGCCGTCTGTATCCGCCGTGCATGTGCCTCCACATTCGCCCAAAACGTCCAGTTGGTTGCCATCGCAATCGCAATCGCCTGCAGGTATTTCGGTACATCCACATGCATAGATGGCTCCCGGTCCGTTGCAGACACCGCAGATGTCCAGCTCGCCCAAGCATTCGTCTTCGTCATCACAAATGCCATCGCCATCAGAGTCGGCAACGCAGTCGCCCCCACAGATTCCCAAAGCGTCGTCTTGGTTGCCGTCGCAATCGCAATCGCCGGCGGGGATGTCATTGCAACCGCACTCCAATACCGCGCCCGGCCCCCCGCAAATGCCACAGGCATCATTGGTCAGGCACTCCGTAGCAGATAAATCGTCAAAGTTGCATGCCGTCACATCCGAGCAGCCATCCTGTGCATCACACAAACCATCGCCGTCAGAGTCGTCACAATTGGGGACGCCGATCAGGCGGACATCATCAAAGTATGAGACCTCGCCATTGGCGTTGGTTCTGGTGACCACCCTCAACTGGACAATGTTGCCTGAGTTGACAGCAACAGGGCTCACTTGAAGCGACCCAAAGTCGTTGGATACGCTAAAGAGCTCTTGGGTGGTTCCGTCTACTATAGCCTCAAACCGAATGAAATCAGCGTTCTCCCAGTTTCCAGTTTCGGAGAGGTTGACCGATGCCTGCAGATCCGTAAAGCCCGAGACATTGATGGCCCTTGAGGTCCAAGTGCAATCAAAGTCGAGGTCCTTGCCTGCAAAGGCTGTGTCCCCGTTCAAGGTGGAGGTATAGAAATAGTCGGTAGCACCCCCGTAGTTGATGTTCCATTCTGTTTCGGCCGCAGCACTGTTGATGTTGCCGTTATAGCCGTAGCCCAGGTTGGGAAACCCACCAAAAGTTTCCTCCCAAATGGTGGTGGGGCCAGTGCCCTGACAACCGAAGTTGGGGGCGCTACAATTGGTGTAAACGTCTCCAAGGGTCAATGCGTCCCCGTCGTCACATGCACCGCCAATCACAACACACGAACCGTCATCCGCAGTGGCGTCGACGTTGTAGTTGCAGGCAGCCGCATTGGTGCAGCCACTCACCGCTTGGGTGAAGTACCACGCACGGAACACAAGGTTGGGGTCGTCTACGTAGGGGTTGCGGTTCCCTTGGGCCGCTTCAATCCTGTCGTTACGCTGCAATTCAAAGGCACTTACGGGGTCCGCAAGGTGCCAGCTGTATAGCGTTTGTGGGTCGCAGACTCCAGCAATCGCTCCCGCTTGAGTGGGGTACATGGTGTAGAAGTAATAGACCGCTCGGGCCACATCTCCTTTTTGCGACTCCCGGGGCTCCCAGACCCCGTTGGACAATTCGCTGAAGTCATCGGCATTGGCGGGAATGGTACCGGTGCTGAAATAATTGCCTTGGGCATCGACCCCATACCATTGGGCCGAAGCATCGTCCACTTCACCAAAGGGGTTGTTGGATCGCGCTGAATTCGGCGACTGGTGCGATGGGCGCAGACTCCATATGTCCGAGCGCATTGGACTCAGGGAACCATAGAAACTTTGCGGCACCAAATGCTCTGCGTTGATAGGGTCCGGGAACGTGACAAATTCAGAAGCTTGCTGAAAGCCCGTGTACACGCATTCAATTTGACCGCTGGACTCGTCCACTGAGCCATACATCTGTTCACGCGCTCCATTGTAACCCAAGTCATTGTGTAAGCCGTCGTACCAGTTGGTTTTGAGCCAATTCCGCAGCGGCTCCAAGGTCAAGTCAGCCGGTGGCGTTGGAGGGGCGTTTGACAGGTTTGGACGCAGTACGAACAAGCCTTCCTCGATGTGGCTCACAATCACATTGCCCGAGGCAAAGAAGGGGTAGACGCTCCACGCTCCGTTGAATTGCGCGGAATTCGATGAGGGATACACGTCGAAATAGGCCACTTCTGTCAGGGCTCCATTCGACACATCTTCCAGGTCCAAAATGCGGAGTCCAGCGCGGTAATTCGCTTGATAGCAGTAGCCTTGGTGGTTGTACAGGTTGTGGTCAATCGCCAGCGATGACCCCACGTGGGTGCCGATCAACACCGGAGCATCCAAATCGAGACAGTCAAAAATGTACGTCCGCGTATTGATGGTACCCTGGTCGCCTTCGTCATTGACCAACAAGTAGCGTTGGTCCTCGGTGAGCCATCCTTGGTGCGTGTATTGGGCCGCGCCATAGCTGGTGTTGCTCAGCATCAAGGGGTCTGTGGCATCCGTGACATCGACAATGGCCACGGTATTTTCGTTGAAGCACAAGGCAATTTCCTTGCCCACATGGGTAGCATCCGGACCGCTGTAGTTCACGATTTGAGCGTCGTGCGTGTAGCCGTCCTCAGCAAAACTTCCAATGAGGGTGGGGTTGGTTGGCACCGAGATATCGAGGATGTGCAGGCCGCCGCTAAAGGTGTTCGATCCAACCGCATAAGCGCGTCCACTCTGCTCGTTGATGGCGATGTTGTGGGCGTTGCCAAACCCGTCATAGTGGGCATCTTCGGTGAAGTTGGCCGGAGGATTCGTTACGTCTCTCAGGCGCGTCAGGTCGAACACCTGCAATCCATGATCGGTGGCTTCAGAAACGATAAAAGCGTGGTCGTTGTGCACTTTGACATCGCGCCAGAGTGAGCTTCCTGTGTGGGATGGCAGAATGCCCATCACCACCGGAGAGGTGGGCGAGGATACGTCTACAAAAGCCGTGGACGCCGCCATGCCAACGATGGCGTATTCCTTGCCGTTTTCAGGGTCTGTCCAGCCCCAGAGGTCCTCAGCATCTCCACCCCCCATAGAGGAAGAGGGGACGAAGCCCATCAGATCGATCAAGTCACAGGGGTAGCCTGCGGCGAACCCATTCTCACAAGGCGTTTGAGCCAGTGAGAACAGGGGAAGGGCCGCAATAGCAACCACAATATTTAATGTGCGCATTCGGAGATTCGTCACTTATATCACAAGAACAAAATCAGAAGCACGACAAGCTGAAGGATCCCAAGACATCCAAGATGTCAGAGACGCCAACTACGCCGTCGTTGTCGATGTCACCCGTGCAGGTGGGACCAACGCATCCAAAACTGGAGAGCAAAATCAAGATGTCGTCTACCGCAACCAACCCGTCTCCATTGATATCCTCCGGACAATTGTTGGGGAATACCAAGGTTAAGTTGGTGGCCTGAGGGTTCGTACCGTCTGATGCCCTGTACTGAAGGTTGCAGTTCAAGGTCACGGTTCCCGAAGTGGTGAACTGGCCAATCAAAACGCGACCATCCGCGTCAGGGAAGGCCGTGGGCTGTTGGTCGGGGAAAACAAACCAACTTCCGCCGGTTATGGGGTCTGAGTTGATCGTCCCTCCGGATTCAAAGACGTCAAAGTCTATGCCGGCATTTTGGATCATAGCACCTGTATTGTCTGAGGAGCCGATGGTCACAAAACTGTCCCACTCCAAATTGGGGTAGGTGGGGAACAGGATGGGATTCATAGCCGCTGGTGTAGACCCGCCTAAGGCATCTTGGTAGAACGCTTCAGTGGACGTAATGCTCAGAGGATCACTGGCTGTTCCGTAAATCGAAATCAATTGATCGTTCGGATTGCTGAACTGCGCATAAACGCGGAAGGTGTGGGTGCCATCCGCTACACTGTTCAATGCATAGGCTTCGGCTACCAAGCCTTCGAAGGATGCTGGCAGATAGGTGCAGCTGCCGTCGTTGTCGGTGGCCAATGGGTTATAGTTGTCTGCGAGGGGGTCGTCACAACCCGCCACTTCGTCCGTATCGCACACCCCGTCCTGGTCCACATCAGAGGTGCAGTCTCCTCCGCAAACACCCGCAGCATCGAGCTGATTGCCATTGCAGTCACAGTCGCCTGCTGGAATATCAGAACAGCCGCATTCGTAGATCGCTCCTGGTCCGTCGCAAACGCCGCAAGCATCTGGAGTTCCCACACAACTGTCTACGTCATCACAAATCCCATCGTTGTCAGCATCCGCCGCACAATCGCCACCACAGACGTCAATGGCATCCAATTGGTTGCCATTGCAGTCACAATCCCCCTCAGGGAGCTCGGTGCATCCGCACTCATAAATCTCACCTGGGCCGTTACAGACGCCGCAAGCATCGAGGCCTCCAATGCAGCCGTCGACGTCATCACAGATGCCGTCGCCGTCGGCATCGGCTGCGCAATCGCCACCGCAGTTGCCGATGGCGTCAACTTGGTTGCCATTGCAATCGCAGTCACCTGCAGGGATGTCAGAACAGCCGCAGTCATAGACTGCACCTGGTCCATTGCAGACCCCGCAAGCATCGAGACTGCCTACGCAGTCGTCGATGTCATCACAAATGCCGTCGTTGTCGGCATCGGCTGAACAATCGCCACCGCAGACGTCCAANGCATCGAGTTGGTTGCCATTGCAGTCACAGTCGCCTGCTGGNATNTCAGAACAGCCGCATTCGTAGATCGCTCCTGGTCCGTCGCAAACGCCGCAAGCATCGTCAAATAGGCAAGCGGTGGCTGCAGGGTCACTGAAGTTGCAAGCAGACTGGTCAGAACAGGCATCGTCCTCATTGCAAANGCCGTCACCATCGGAATCGAGGCAGTTGAGAACACCAAACAAATAAACATCGTCAAATGCGATGCGCTCATTGTTCGCATTGGTGATGAGTACGACTTGCAGTTGGATGGTCGAACCGTCGGGAATAGCGGTCAATTCTAGGTCGCTGGTTCCGAAGTCGTTGGACAGGGTTTGGATCTCTGTGGTCTGCCCATCAAGGATGTATTCGATGCGGACGAAGTCCCCATTCTCAAGTTGTCCTGTTTCAGAGAAAGCAGCGCTGAGTTGCAGCTCGGTGTGGCCGCTGACATCAATTTCTCGAGAGGTCCAGACACATTCGAAATCGGTGTCCCTTCCTTCAAAAATGAGATCCGATCCGGAAAGTACCGTCTTGAACCAGTCTGTATTTCCACCGTATTGAATGCTCCATTCCGTCTCTCCGGAGGCGGTATTGCTCTGGTTCTGTGTCCAGCCGTAATCCGCACCATAATCCTCAAAAGTCTCCTTCCAAATGACCTCTGGACCGACACCCTGACACCCGAAGTTTGGAAGTGCACAATTGGTGTAGACATCACCCAATGTCAAGGCATTGCCGTCATCGCATGCGTCACCCACGAAGAGACAGGATCCGTCATCGTCGGTGGCCGCGGGGTCGAAGTTACAGGCTGATTCATTCTGGCAGCCGGGGATTTCAGCATTGTCACAGACGCCGTCACCGTCTAAGTCTGCCGGGCAGTTTCCATTGCACACACCCAGTGCATCGAGTTGACCGACGCAATCGTCTACATCGTCACAAATGCCATCACTGTCCTCATCCGCTGTGCAATCTCCATTGCAAACGCCCAGGGCGTCTTCCGTTCCCACGCAATCGTCTACATCGTCACAAATGCCATCACTGTCCTCATCCGCTGTGCAACCTCCACCACAGACGCCCAATGCGTCCAGTTGGTTGCCGTTGCAATCGCAGTCTCCAGCAGGAATGCCGGGTCCGTTACAGACGCCGCATTCATCCACTGTGCCCACACAGTCGTCTACATCATCACAAATGCCGTCATTGTCGTCATCGGCAGCGCAGTCGCCACCACAGATGTCCAATGCGTCCAGTTGATTGCCATTGCAGTCGCAGTCTCCAGTAGGAATGCCGGGGCCATTGCAAACGCCGCATTCGTCCACTGTTCCCACGCAGGTGTCCACATCGTCGCAAATGCCATCACTGTCGGCATCAGCGGTGCAGGTGCCACCACAAATGCCCAGTGCGTCGAGTTGGTTGCCATTGCAGTCACAATCGCCGGCAGGAATGCCGCCGCCACCGCATTCGCCGCACTCGTCGAGCTGGTTGCCATTGCAATCGCAATCACCAGCGGGAATGTCGGCGCATCCGCAGTCGTAGATGGCACCAGGACCACCGCAGATGCCACAGGCGTCTTCAGTCAGGCAAGATCCGTCATCGGTGGTGGCAGAAGGGTTGTAGTTGCATGCATTGGAATCGGTGCATCCTGCAACATTGGTGGGCTCCACACAAAAGGTGGATACATCCGTGTTGGTGAACGTCGCTCCAGAGGCCACGACCTCGCCACAAACGGTGAAGGAGTAGTCGCCCGATCCATATTGACAGCAGATGCCATCACCATAGCTGTCGTTCACCGTCAAGGTGTAACAGCCAGCCCCAAGGTTGGCGCTTACTGAAATGGGGGTCGTGTTGGAATTGACATAAGGACCGCCTGACATCACGGTGGATCCTCCATCGTCCACCAAAGTCCATGTGGTTTCGCTGCCGTAGTTGTCTGGGGTCAAGTTGAAGGTGAAGTCTTGCAATTCACCGGATGCACAACTGCCATCGTCCAATGTGGCGGAAGGATCGTAATTGCACGCGGCGGCATCGGTGCAGCCATAACAGCTGAAATCGCATGTGCCGTCATCATTGAGGGCGTTGGAATCAAAGTTGCAGGCCGTGTCGTCGGTGCAGCCACAGCTGACTTCGCAAGGAGGAGCACAGCCATTGGATTCCAGCAAGCCTGCGCGGAATCCACCGGGCTGAAACAGCGCCAACATGCGGTCGGTCTGGCCTTGGGTGAACAGGTTCATACACGCATCGTCCGAATAGTCCATGTAGTTCTGGACCATGTCGGTGGTGTTGCAAGCGACATTGCCCAAGGCGCATCCGTAGTTAGGGCCGTCTGAGTCAGGCGTGTCGTCTACAAAGTCAGAAGCTCCGCATCCGCCATCACCCCAGATGTGGCGAAGGTTGAGCCAGTGACCCACCTCGTGGGTGGCGGTTCTTCCAAGGTCGAAAGGAGCGGTTGCTGTGCCGGTCGTTCCGGTGTACTGGTATCCGCACACCACGCCATCGGTGCTGGCTGAACCGCCAGGAAACTGAGCGTAGCCGAGGATTCCGCCTCCGATGTTGCACACCCAGAAGTTCAAATATTCATTGTAAGGCCAAGCGTCTGAACCACCAGAAGAAGCCGATTTGACCGCGTCATTCGTTCCAAATTCACTGACTGTTGTTGGCACACGAAGAATGCCGTCCGTTGGATTCCCTTGGGGGTCGAAGCTGGCCAAGCAAAATTCGATTTCCGTATCCGCGGCTTGCGGCCAAATGTCGTCCACGTCGGAATTCAATCGCCTGAAGTCGTCATTGAGGACGTCGAGTTGGCTTTGGATCTGCTCGGCAGAGATGTTCTCGGTGGCGGTGCGGTACACCACGTGGAAGACCACGGGGATGGTGACCACGGCGTTTTGGTTGGCCGCCCGTTGCTGTGCCACAATCGGTGCCCATTGCGCAGTGTGCTGCTCAATGCGCTCGGCTTCAGCGGCGTATTTCTGCAGCCCCATCATTTGAACGTGCTTCTCATGGGCGAAACAGGTCCGTTCCATTGGAACGGCAGTTACACCATCTGAGGAAGTAAGGTCATTGCCTTGGGCTTGGACGGTACTCAGGCAAAAGAGTCCGAACAACAGGGTAAAAACTTGGGGAAAGCAGCGCATATAGTGTCAGTTAATTCCCACAAATTAAAAAGAATACGCGCTCCGAATGCGCTTTTAAAGTGATAATTTCTTGTTCTTTTGTATATGCGCCGAACGGTGAATTCCATACACAATGAAGAATGCTGAAACCCACAAATTCTGGCTGAATTGATGTGTTTGAGGCAAAGAATTTGTGGGTCTGTACCCATATCGAAGCAACAGTATAATAACTGTATAATACAGACAGATTGAAGCCGCTTGCGAAGTGTGCCTGCTTATCTGGAAAATATCACCTTTCGGGCAGTAGTTTTGAGGACAGGGCTAGACCAAATGCTACACTGGACCGTCATTATCGTTGCCCTCATTTTTGGGGGCTTAGAAGAGGAGAATTCTTTCGACTCTCCGTGGCTGAAAGTGGAGGTCTCCATGGCGGAAGATGGTTTCATGTGTCCGTTCCTGACACCCATGTTCATCGGGATTTTGGAAGACAAAGGAGCAGACTGGGTGGTGTGCAGGCCGCAAGAAAGCGAAATCGCCTTTTGTGTCCCTCTAGAATTTGCCCAGAGTCAAGAAGGGTACATTGATTGGCTGGAGAAGCTTGGATATCAGCGACACCAAGTCAGTTTTCTTCAGTTCGATACACTTACAGTGATGCCTCAAATACCCGCGCCATGAAAAGGTGGTGCGCTGTATTTCTGGGGTTCGCGCTGATCGGCCTTGCCGAGATTGCTCTTGGGCAGGGGACGCTGAGTCAGACTTTTTTGCGGAGGTACAACCTGGATGCCATGCAAGGTGGGTTGGCCATTACCACGGCACCTGATGGGGGGTTCATTGCCACAGGCCAACACCAAAACAATGGGAGTGCTGGGGGGTGTGACATTTTTGTCTACAAAGTGGACGCCTGTGGCAACAGAGAATGGTTTAACCTCTACGGGGGACCAGAATCTGAAGGTGGCAAAAGCATTGAGCCGACCTCTGATGGTGGTTACATCATTGGAGGGTCGAGGGCAACCTTGATTGGCATCGACACTTTTGGCAATAACATTACTGAGGATCAGGGCTTTGTGATGAAGGTCGATGGCGACGGTGTACTGGAGTGGTTCACATTTTTGACCGATGTGGCTTGGGTGTTTGATGTCCAGCCGCTGGCGTCGGGGTTCATAGCCGTTGGACAAGCGGATTCAAGGCCTATTCTCGTCAAGATGAATGATTCGGGAGGCGTCATTTGGGCAAAGCGATATCCTACGTTGAGCAAAAATGCGTTGACCGTTTCTGAGTTAGATGATGGGGGCTTCTTCTTTGTCTCCAACCAGCCGCTGAGTGGAAGAGATGTTGAAGTCGCCCGAGTAGACGCCTTCGGGAATCCAATGTGGATGAAGAGCTACGGCGCTGGTTTTACCGAAAATGAGCACATTGCTTGGGGGTGCAATGCCTTGGTTCAGGAGGAGGAGGGCGTCGCCTATGTCATGGGGCCGACCACGACGGGTGGCATCGGGGGTGAAGACATTCTCTTGATGAAATTGGACTTGGACACGGGCTTGCCCAATTGGTCGCGGACATATGGCAGTTTTGGAGATGATTTGGGTAGGGACCTTATTCCTGTTCCAGGTGGCCTGGCTTTTTTGGGCAGCAGCGATGGTTTCGGAGGTACGGTGATAGACCACCCCGAAGCCCTGAGCCAGAGCTTGGAGGAGCAGGACATCCTACTGGTCAAATTGAATCCTGCAGGTTTCGTTCAATGGGGGCAGTCTTACGGGGGCAACGAGCGGGATAAAGCGGTTGGCGTGAGGTACAGCAACGACTTGGGCTATACAATCTCGGCTTACACTTCTTCCAGTGTTTTCGGTAATGAGGGGGGGTCCATGGACCCGTTGTTCATTCGGGCAGATTTTGATGGCCAAGTGACCTGCCAAAACATTCCTGTGAATGTGGTGAGTCTTCCGGTCTCTGTCAATATGGAGGATCTGTCCTCATCGGTGAATTTCTCGACCACTGCATTTTCGGAAACGATCACAGTTTCTGCATTTGAGCCAGACGACGTGTACCAATGTCAGCAGTGTTTCAATGAACCTCAATTCGAAATCAATGCGACCGATTTTTGCCTGGGGGACACTTTGATTATCGTGAATACCACNGAGGTAGGTTTGCGGTGTCAGCAGCTTTGGGAGGTGGTTGGATTGCCCAGCGGAGCCCAGCAACTGGTCGGAACTGAAGACTCCCTCAAGTTTGTTTTACACCAACCTGGATCCGTTTCGGTGTCCCTGTCTTCGCCTTGCAGTGGTTCGGTAGAGTTGACTTTAGAGGCCCACTGGCACGGTGTGCAGGCGGAAGCTTTTGCGCCGGCGAATTATGGTGGTTTTGAAGTGTCCTGTGCAGGAGCTTCGGACGGTAGCATCACGGAAGTTGCCGTTGGAGGGTTCCTTGAAGGCGGTGACTATGTGTGGCAGTGGCAAGCTTCCAACTTGTCCTACGTAGACACTTCGGGCTTGCCGGAAGGATGGTACAAAGGGGTCGTCACGGATATGCTGGGGTGCACCGACACCATCACTTTCGAATTGACGGCTCCATCAGCTTTAAGTGTCGCGGCCACGGTCATCTCCGATTTCAACGGCTATGCCGTTCGGTGTTTTGACTCCCAAGACGGTGTGGTATCGTTGGATGCGAGTGGAGGCATTCCCAACTATGCGTTCCCCGACGAAGAAGGCGTCTCTACAAACGACACTTTTGAAGGCTTGTCCGCTGGAGAAAACGTATTCACCGTAGTGGATGCCAATGGTTGCATAGCTCAAGACACCGTCTATCTGTCTGCACCTTCACCTCCACTGCTCGTGCTCGAGGCGGATGCCGATACCTGCCTATCGGGAGAAGGTGCGCTCCGCGCAAATTTTGCAGTGGATGTCCCGCCGGCTTTGGTCATTTGGCCCGACGGCTTTGATCAGCCGACCCCCCTGACGGCATTCTCTGAACAGCAGTCCGGTTTAGAAACTGGCGTTTATGAAGTCGAGCTTTTGGATGGCAACGGTTGTTTGACGACGCTGGACGCATTGGTTCCCGCCACTTTCCCGTCGGAAGTTTCATTCATTACAGGTCCCGCTGAAGTCTGTTTTCCGGGCGCTGACGTAGAATTTTTGGACCTGACAGCAGGTGTCATAGGCTTCCGCCGCTGGGATTTTGGTGACGGTGCAGCCGTGAGTTTTTCAGGCGATCTGGATGAAGCCGCACACACCTACTTGGCTTCAGGCAGTTTCGAGGTAGAGCTGACTGTTCTCAATGACGAAGGCTGTTTTTCCTCAGGATCAGAGGTGGTCGAAGTCACCGACGGTATGTCGGTGTATGTTCCCTCCGCTTTTACCCCTGACAACGACGGTGTAAACGACGGCTTTGGACCCGTAATAACAGGAGTAGAGTCCTTCCATTTTTGGATTTATGACCGGTGGGGTCATCCCGTTTTTGAAACGGAAGATCCCGATTGGTGGTGGAATGGAAGCCCGGCCAATGAAGGCCTGTCCAGCAAAACGGAGATGTTCGTCTGGAAGCTAGAGGCACAAGGGCGCTGCGATGCCTTTGATGTATACACGGGGACTGTCGTCGTTCTGCGTTGAGGCCCATTTAGGTGTAGTGTATTTACATTGCAGTCATGCGTCACCTGCTGACTATTCTCCCAGTGCTCTTTGCGGTCTTCATTGCCGTCAATTTTTCTGGCTGTACCTCTGGAAAACGCCTCGGCGAGTCAAGGGTAGAGGCCCGGCGATTCAGCAAGGGTTATCATGTGAATACTTCGGGAAATGCTGGAGCCTTGGCAGGCGCGGTCCATGCCCATCATGCAGGCCGATTGGTCTCTAGTGAAGTAGGCGCTGAAAATGCATGGGCGGTCACAACCGACGAAGTGGTCCTCGCCGATGCGGGCGCTGATGTAAAAGAGCACCCGGAGCTTTGGAAGCTGACGATGACTGAATCATCGGTCGACCGAAATGCTGGGGAAAGCCATGGGTTTTGGGCGACAGAGGCCTCAGCAGGTTCGGTCATGCCGCATCTGAACATGCGTGAAGACATTTCCGTGGGACAGCCTTCACGCTTTGTCGTTCCTGATCACCGGTCTGCAGGGGCATTGCCGGAGGCAGTCGCTGGCCGCCATCCCGATGCCATCCTTGGGTTTGTTCTTTCCCTTGGATGGGTCGCAGGGGGAATCGCCGCTCAGGTGCTGGGGAGCCTGGGAGTCAGCAACCCAGCTGGGGCTTTGACATTGGGTTTTTTGATGAGCGTGGTCGGGTATTTTCTTTCCGTCAGAATTTACCGCATCTCAAAGGCACACCCCGAGCTTTATCCGAGATCCGGGATGTCCGCGGCAGCCAGATGGATTGCTGCATTTCTGGTCCTCCTGCCATTGCTGTACCTCACGGTGATTGTCGTGGCTGTCCTTGTTTTTGCAAGCAGCTTATTTTGACGTGAAGCTGGGCCCTTGATATCAAGGGCACGGCTCTCCAAACCCAGACAGCATGATCAGGATGTCCGTGACTCCAGTAATGTTGTCGCCATCCAAGTCGCCCTGACATATTCCGCTGCATCCAAAGTCTCCCAGTGATACCAGGACATCACTTACGGTAATCAGCCCGTCTCCGTCAAAGTCGCCAGGACAGGGTTCAGTGAATTCGCAGGACCCGTCGTCTTGAGTGGCGCTGGGATTGTAATTGTCTGCTTCTTCGTTCGTGCAGCCTGGTATTTCCGCATCGTCGCACACCCCGTTTTGATCGGAGTCTGAGTCGCAGTCGCCGCCGCAAACGCCAAGGGCGTCGTCAAACAAACAAGACCCGTCGTCTACAGTGGCATCTGAGTTGAAATTGCAAGCTGTAGGCTCGGTGCATCCCGGGGTGTCGGGGTTCCCATTGGGGCAGACGTCGTTGAGCGTCCAAGTGGCATCATAGGTGACCGCACTGCTAGAGCTGTAGCCGTTGTAGAGCACAAAACTCCAGTCGCCGCTGCCGCTGAGCGAAGTTCCGCTCAAGTCCACCACTGCAGAATAGGTCCCACTGGTCGACGTGTTCCAGTCAGTTGGCCAAATCGCAGAGTAATTGCCCAAGCTGCTGCATCCCGCTGGTGAGTCATTGTATCCTCCAAAGGATACACAGACGCCATTGGGGTCGGTAATGGCAACGGCCATATCTGCGGGCCAGCTGCCTCCCGCACCTGTGAAGTTCAAGGTGATTTCAAAGGTGGAAGGAGACGGGTTTCCCGTGGCGTTCAGCGTGAGGGGAGTGCTGGATTCAGAGGCACTCAAAGTGGCTGTCTGAGCGCCGTCCAAAGCGCAATCACAGCCGAAGTTGGGGTCAGGCGCGATGCACGAACCATCATCGATTGTGGCAGAGGGGTCGTAGTTGCAGGCACTGGATTCCGTGCACCCATAGCAGCCGAAGTCACAAGACCCGTCGTCGTTCAAGGCGTTGGCGTCGTAGTTGCAAGCTGTTGCGTCCGTGCATCCACAAGCGACTTCGCAAGGAGGTGTGATGTTGGGGCGCAAGACGTAAAGTCCATCTTCGATATGGCTGACAATCACATTGCCAGACCCGAAGTAGGGATAGTTGCTCCACGTGCCGTTAAACTGCGCAGAGTTGCTGGCAGGGTAGACGTCAAAGAAGGCGACCTCCTCGAGCACGCCTTGGGCGATGTTGGCCAAGTCCAAGATGCGCAATCCAGCGCGGTAGTTGGATTGGTACACCAAACCCTCATGGGTATAGAGGTTGTGGTCGATGGCGGGGGTGGATCCTACGTGGGTGCCAATCAGGCTCACGTTGTTCAGGTCTTGCACATCGAAGATGTACGTCCGGGTATTGACGCTGCCTTCATCGAGCTCATCGTTGACCAGCAGGTATTTGTGGTCCTCGGTCAGCCAGCCCTGGTGGGTGTAGGCGGAGGTGCTGTAGCCCGTTGCACTCACCAAAACAGGGTCTCCCGCGTTGGTGACATCCACAATGGTCACGGTGTTCTCATTGAAACAGAAAGCCATTTCCTTTCCAGCGTATTGCGCATCGGGACCGATGTAGTTCACGATTTGGGCGTCGTGGGTGTATCCGTCCTCCGCAAAACTTCCGATGAGCGTTGGGCTCAGCGGATTGCTGATGTCAATGATGTTCAGGCCACCGGAGAACGTTCCGGCGCCAATGGGATAGGCGCGGCCCGATTCTTCGTTGATGGCGATGTTGTGGCAATTTCCAAAACCACCGTAGTGCGCGTCAGAACTAAAAGTGACCGGCGGGTTGGCCACATTGCGCAAGTTGGTCAAGTCGAACACCTGCATGCCATGGCCGCTGGCTTCCGATACGATGAAGGCATGGTCGGCATAGACTTTGATGTCGCGCCAGCTAGAGCTGACCGTATGGGTGGGAAGTTCTCCGAGGTAAACGGGATTGTTTGGATCCGTGATGTCCACAAACGCGGTACCCGTCGTCTTGCCCAAAAGGGCATACTCCTTTCCGTCGAGGGGGTCAGTCCAACCCCAAATGTCATTCATTTCGCCCCCTCCCACAGCGGTAGGGTTTAAGTGGGCCATCAGGTCTACCTGATCGCAAGGGTAAATCCCTGCAAACCCATTAACACAGGGCTCTGTTGGTGGCGTAGAAGGATCACAAATGCCATCTCCATCGACGTCAAACGCGCAATCTCCATTGCAGACTCCGATCGCGTCCAGTTGTCCGACGCAGTCGTCCACATCGTCACAAATTCCATCTGCGTCGAGGTCTGCTTCACAGGTTCCTCCGCATTCGCCGATGGCATCGAGTTGCGTGCCGTTGCAATCGCAATCGCCTGCGGGGATGTCTGAACATCCACATTCCAAAACAGCACCGGGGCCGTCACATACGCCACAAACATCGACCGTGGCACACGAGCCATCGTCCACTTCAGCGGTGTTGTCATAGTTGCAAGCGTTAGGATCCGTGCACCCCTCAAGGGTGGAAGGTTCTACACAGAAATTGGTGGATTCCGAATTGGTAAAGCTGCCTCCAGCGGCCACCACTTCTCCATTGACCGTGAAGGAATAGCTGCCGTCACCATAACCACAGCAGATGCCATCGCCAAAGCTGTCGTTGATGGTCAGGGTAAAGCAACCCGAATTGGCGCACACCAGCTCGCTGGATGTATACGTTGTTCCGCTCGTGCCATAGGGGCCTCCGGACATCACAGTTTCGCCAGTGGCATCATTAACCACGGACCACGTTGTTTCACCGGGGTACTGGTCTGTGTTCAAGGTCATCTCGAAATTCTGAGGAGTCCCGGATACACAGGAGCCATCGTTGATGGTGGCCCCAGCATCATAGTTGCAAGCATTGGCATCGGTGCAGCCATAACAGCTGAAATCACAAGTGCCATCGTCGTTGAGTGCATTCGGGTTGAAGTTGCAAGCCGCATCGTCGGTGCAGCCGCAAGAGACCTCGCAAGGAGGGGCACAGCCACTTGAGTTTAACAGGCTGGCACGATCACCGCCCGGTTGAAACAGCGCTTGCATCCGCACAGCTTGTCCCGCCGTAAAGAGGTTCATGCATGCGTCTTGCGAGTAATCCATGTAATTCTGGACCATGTCCACCGTGCCACAGCTCTCGTGGCCAATGGCACAGTTAAAGTTGGATGCATCGGATTCCGGCGTGTCAGAGACACCGTCGTCTACGCTGCAGCCGCCGTCGCCCCAGATATGGCGCAAATCCAACCAGTGTCCCACTTCGTGAGTGCCGGTGCGTCCGAGGTTATAGATGCCCGCGCCAGGACCGTTGTTCCCCACAAAGGGATAGCCACAGACTACACCATCCGTTGCGGCTGGTCCTCCAGGAAATTGGGCATAACCGAGCAGACCACCACCCAAATTACAGACCCAGAAATTCAGATAGTCAGAAGCAGGCCATGCGTCCGAACCACCTTGGGCGGTGAACTTCATGGCGTCATTGGAACCAAAGCTGGACACCGAAGTGGGCACCCGCAGGATGCCATTGGTGGGGGCCCCGTCGGGATCGAAAGAAGCCAGGCAAAATTCAATCTCTGTATCCGCAGCCTGAGACCACACATTGTCCGCATCGCTGTTCAAACGGCGAAAGTCATCGTTCAATGTTTGGAGCTGTTCAAGGATCTCACTGTCCGCGATGTTCTCCGTGCTGTTCGCATAGAGCACGTGAAAAACGACCGGAATGGTGACCACAACACTTTGTCCAGCCGCCCTCTGTTGCGCGACAATGGGCTCCCACTGGGCGCGGTGACTGTCAANGCGTTCGCGTGCTTCAGCATACTTCTGAAGNCCCATCATTTCGACATGCTTCTCGTGAGAGGCGCATGTGCGGGGCATAGAAGTTGGATTGGAGGNGTCTGAGGAAGACAATGCATTCATTTGAGCGANTGACGTCAATGTCAAACAGCACAAAAGGGNGGTGAAAAGCTGCTTCATGGTTGCGGTCTGNTAATCCCCGGTAAGGGTTATCCTACAATTTACGGTTGCATACAGCTTGGGGAGGCATTTACTGCGATGAGATTTGTCATCGCAAAGAATGCTGGCACGGTGGCATTTCCAGTGGGTGGTGGCGCTATTGGGGGCCTTCGGGCAGGAGGCCTTCAGGGCTCTTGGTACATGGTGTTATTCGCCTGTGTTGCTCTGCGTATTGGGTGCCGCGCTGCGGGTCCCGTATTGCATGGTCGAGAGAACGTCGCCACGGATGTCAACAAGACGCAAAAACAGCATCCCATCCGCTGGGAGTGCCCATGTGGTCCAAGGGCCGGACAGGGTCACTGTGCCCACCCTGGGTCCCTCGTTCGTCAAAAGCAATCAGTTCTACTGGGGTTGCGCCTTCCCATTTGAGAAGCACTTGTCCGTCGGCCTGACGGGTGATCAACAATGGTTCAAAACCTTCTTTTTCAGTTATTTGGGTTGTTCCGTTCCAAGCGTTGAATTCCTCTTGGAGCGCATCGATGGGCTCCATACCAAAAGGGGTCAGGGACACCACGAGATCGAGGGTAAGGTCGTCAGGGCTGTCCCCCGGGTAGGCCACGCGCAAAAAGGCACTGCGGCTGCTCACGCCTTCTTCGAGACACCGGGTGTCGGCACCGGCTACATTGGCACCTTGCATGGCGGCCATGAGCTTTTCTGCAAGGCTGCCTTCGGTGCCCAAGAAGCCCTCCTCCATCTGGGTGAGAATCTGCTCCCCCAGCAAAATGTTGCCTTGGATGGCGTAGTTGGCCCCTACGATGTGCCCCTTCCAATCCATACAGTTGTCTCCAGTAAAGGCTGCAGCTCGCGCTGCGCCGGTCACCAGGTCAGCCATTCCGTATTGGCGGACAGCTGGGTTGCCCTGTACATCGTTGGCCTCGAGCCAAGCCATCAGCTGCTCGGGAGAAAGGCCGTTGTCGACCACTTGATTGTGGGCGGCGTTCTGATTGGCCGGCACCCAAAAGCTCTGTGTATGGATGGCGCCCACGTCGGGGATGACATCGCTGATGATGAGTGCCCCGCCTTCGATTTCCGTGTCGTCCAAACAAGTGGCGCCGGCACTGCCTACTTGCCCAGTCTCTATGTCAACAGCGACGATGCTAAAGGTGTCTTGGGCTCCAGCAATCCCCATGAGGCTGCACAATAGGAAGGAGAAAAGCGACTTCATGGTTTGAATGTAGGGGCAAAACAGGTCCAGCAGAATACAGGGGGGGCGTAACATTTTTCGGCGATGGCGCGTAGAGGGAGCAGCGCAAGCTCCCGTTTCGTTCGCGGGCCTCGAACGGTCATTTAAAACCCCGAGGGCAACCTCACAATTGATCTGCGCCATGCGCATTGCACTTCCCTTGGCCATTGCGGCCGCCATTGTTTTGTTTGGATGCACCAAGGATGCCGCCTTTCCCGATGCGGGCGCTGGCACAGTGCTCGAGTTGGGCTTCGATTGGCTCACTCCGGTTGGGGTCTGCATTGATTCAGATGACCATAGCGAAGCCGTCTGCGGCACATTGGAATGGCTCGACGGCGAGCGGCTGATGTTGGACTTAGAGCTCGTTGGAATGGCGGGTTGGACGGGAGAAGGCGATGTGCACTTCCTCAAAAAAGCCAGCCAAAGCGTGACGTTGCGCTACCTCTACAATCCAGCCATGCGAACGGTTACGCTGTACTTCACAGGCGCCGAAGTGACGTTGGATTGGAACGAGAACAGCCGCTGCCTGAAGGGGGACTTGTTTGAACAAGACTTCCTGACAATCTGCGCCGGTGCATCTGCAACCTCGGGCGCAGGCATTTGACCGCTTCGGCCAAATAAACCGGCTGCTCTGCCCCTGCATTCAAGGTGCAATCACCCAAGTTGCCCGGGCAGTGTGTCCGGAAGCATCGATGGCGGTGATGTGGTATTGACCTGCAGGCAAGCGGCCCCTTTCAATGCGCCATCCCCCAGCGGAATCTGCCCATTGAACGGTCACTTTTCGCCCTGTGTTGTCGACCACCCTCAAGTCCAGTATGGGCCGCACGCAGCCGGGCCAATTGACCTCCAAATCGGCGGCGCCTGGATTGGGGTAGATGCTCAATGGGGCGGGAGACCCCAAAGGAGTGGTGACCAGGGTGGGCAGTCCGTCGCAATCTGTTAAGCTGCCCATCCTCAGCGAGAGGTTGTCAAAGTAGCTGTCGTTGTCCTGTCCCGCGATCCGGGTCCCCTGCATCTCAAACCGCACAAAGCGGCTCAATACCGGCAATGGGCTTTCGATGTTCGCCGCGGTCCAGGTGGCTACGGGCAGCTCAAACCATCCGGTTTCACCCAGAATGTCGAGGGATTCATCCAAAAAGCGCATCCGTATGGCAGGGATGTCGGCTCCACTCCAATCGCTCATCATCGCGCTGGCATAAGCAGCTTGGACACCGGCGTCGATGGAGTCGGACCACGCCGATACATCCACATCTTGGTGCATGCGGCCCAAGTCGCTTTCGGTGCAGAGTCCACCAACAGCAAAGTATTGGTCGCCAGCAAAAGGGTTGACCCCATTGCATTCGCCCGCGGTCAGGGCCTCGGCCACGCCTTCAGTGATCACCCAGCCATCGAGGCCGTTCTCCGCACCCGGGTTTACAAGTAGGTTCTCGCCTTGGAGCGATTCGGAAGTAAAGAAGGGGGTCGGTGCCGTCCAGGGACTCCAATCGAGTCCACGGTCCCGGTAACGCACCCGCCAAAAAAGTTCGGCGTTTTCTGGCAGCCCCGGAATGGCTTCGGTGGTCAGGGAGGCACTCGCTTGGGTGTCCTCATTGAAGTAAACGTTGCGGTGCCGCTCCCAAACATTGGCCAACGGGCTGTCAAAACCGTTGATGTTGTCAGCGACCTGCCATTGGCTGGCGCCGTGCTGGGATCCGGTGGGCCCGGCCCCAAACGGGGTGGCCGCCAAAACAATGCACTCTGGTGGTTGCGTGTTTCCAAGAGGTGCGACCGCGATGGGCGGCGGCGGCGGTTGGTTGGCTTTGGTGACCATCAGGCTATCTGTGCACACATTGTCGAGCGTCTCTGCATTGTCGCCACGGCTCAATCGCTTGACCGTGAACTGGGGCTCATCACCGGCCACCACGTCTACTGCCACAAATCCCCAGTCATCGGTGGTGATCTCGAACTCCTCGTAGTCGAATTGGGGCCAGCTTCCCCAGTAGTCGATGGCACCACCGGCCGTGGCCACATTGATCCACAGGTGCTTGTGGTCCTGTGATTGACCCCGGGAATATCCGTGGGTATGTCCAAAGAAATGGATGCTGGGTTTGCCGCAGTCTTCGGTGAACCCTTCGAGCGCGGCGACGACCTCTCCCGTAAAGTCACTTTCTCCCGGCGTCCACAATTCACTTTTGTGGGGATGGTGCAATTCGGCAAAGACAAAATCGATGTGTTCCAAGGTGCAGGTGGCTTCGAGCACGCCCGAAAGCCAATCCAATTGGTCGTCCCCATCGTAAGGCGAATTGGAGTCGAGTCCCATGAACCGAACGTTGCCGTAATCCTTGTACCACCAATGTTCTTCGTAGCCTGCACTGCCGTTTTCTGGCAAGTGGAAATACTGGAAATAGTAGGTGGAGTTGACCTCGTGGTTGCCCAAAACGGGATAGAGGGGGACTTGCGCAAAGAGATCGTGTGAGGGGGCAAAAAAGTCGTTGGACCATTGCTCGTAGGCGTTGCCATTGACGACAAGGTCGCCGGGGATGAGCACCAAAGCGATTTCCTCCGAAGTCTCCCCTCCGAAATAGTCCAAGACACCTTGGTGAACAATGTGGTCAAAAACGTCGGGGTCGGCGCCGCTTTTCTGCATGTCGCTCATGGCCACGAAGGAAAAGTCGGCCTCAGCTTCAGGAAGCGGTGGGGTCTTAAACCGGTAGGTGAGGGTGGAAACTGCCCCGCTGGCCACGCGGTAGTAGTAGGGAGTGTTGGGAGCAAGACCGTCGATGAGAACGTCGTGCATGGCACCCCCCAAGGATTCCACCCCTGCTGAAGTCACTGTGTTCCCTAAGTTTTCGTCGGTTCCCCACTCCAGGGTAGCCGGTCCTGTTGATGCGCTTTCCCACATCACACGCATGGCGTGAGGTGCGCCATCTTGCAAGTAGGGCTCCACATTAAACTGGGCCTTGGAAGGGTGGCAGAAGAGGAGCAGACCTGAGGCGAGAAAGAAGGTAAAACGCATGTCGCACAAGTTGGCGAAAAGAACAAAACAGCCCATTGGATGGCTTTCTAAGTTGTGACATCTTAAAAAACCTGCCTTTCCCCGTCTATTCAGGCACATATGGTCGGACCTTCGCGCCCAATTTCCCCACGTTGAATTCATTTGCCAGCCTCGGCCTCTCGGCCCCGATCCTCGAAGCCATCGGCAAACTCGGTTTTGAAAATCCCACGGAAATCCAAGAGCAGGCCATTCCGCGCCTCATCGAGGGAGACCGAGATTTTATTGGACTTGCCCAAACGGGCACAGGTAAGACCGCGGCCTTTGGTTTGCCCTTGCTCGAGCACCTCGATGAAGATCAGGCCCATGTTCAGGCCTTGATCCTCGCCCCAACGCGCGAGCTGGGTCAGCAGATTGCCGAGCAGATCGCTTTGTTTGCAGGGCGCATGAAGGGCATTCGCACAGTGGCGGTGTACGGCGGTGCCAACATAGTCACGCAGATCAACCAGCTCAAGCGCCCCTGTCAGGTGGTCATTGCAACACCTGGCCGTCTGATTGACTTGGCCAAGCGCAAGGCGGTAAAGCTCGATCGGATCAAGTACCTCGTCTCGACGAAGCCGACGAGATGCTGAACATGGGCTTTAAGGAGGAGCTGGACACGATCCTGAGCTTCACGCCCGACAAAAAGAAGACCTGGCTGTTCTCGGCCACCATGCCAAAGGAAATCCGGCGCATGGTCAAGGACTATATGGAGGACCCCTTCGAGGTCCGGATCGACCCGAAGACCGCCGTCAACACAAACATTGATCACCAATACGCCATGATGCGGCACGGGGACAAAGCCGAGGCTTTGACCCGCTTCATGGACTTGGACCCCGATATATACGGCGTCGTATTCTGCCGCACCAAGCGCGATACCCAGAATTTGGCCGAAGGGTTGATCAAACAAGGCTACCGGGCCGATGCGATACACGGAGACCTCTCCCAGCATCAGCGCGACCGGGTCATGTTGCGGTTCAAGCGCAAGGAGCTCCAGGTGCTGATCGCGACAGACGTGGCGGCCCGGGGCATTGACGTGAACGACCTGACACACGTCTTCCATTTCTCGCTCCCCAACGATCAGGCATACTATACTCACCGTTCCGGGCGTACCGCCCGCGCGGGAAAGAAAGGGGTGTCGCTGGCATTCGTTAGCCGCAATGAAAAAGGCAAGGTGAACCAGTTGGCCCGAGGCCTCGATGTGGAGTTCACTTCCGTAGATGTGCCCAAGGCCGACCAGATTGTGGAGGAACGCTTGCGTGGATGGGCCCGCGGATTGGTAGACCAACAAGACCAAGTAAAAGCGCCCGAAGGCCTGTTGCAGGAAGTGGACCTGCTCCTTGGACCACTGTCCAAAGAAGACATCATTGCCCGCCTCGTTTCCCGTGAGCTTGCGCGCCTGAACCTGAGCAACCGCAAGGACCTCAACGAGAAAGGCGGCAAGGATGACGATGGCTATCGCGCCAAGAAGGACTTCAAGAAAGGGGGCTTCAAGAAAGGCGGCTACAAGAAGGACTTCAACAAGGGGGGCTTCAAGAAAGGCGGCTACAAGAAGGACTTCAAGAAAGGCGGCTACAAGAAGGAAGGCGGAACGTCAGACGGAGGGTTCAACACCGGTTTTAATGACGGTGGGTTCGCCGATGGAGAGACACGCGCCGACGGTTTCCGCCCACAGAGAGGGGGCTACAAAAAAGGCGGGGCAGGAAAAGGAGGCTTCAAGAAAGGGGGGTACAAGAAATCGGGGGATTCGGGTAGCTTCAGCAAGCCCGGGAAGCGCAAGTACTGAGCGTTCCTTGGAGGGGTGCGAGGGCATGGTTCACCATCGGTTCAGACGATCCAATGGGCCTAAGTAATCGATGGGCGCACCGCAACGCTTCAATGGAGCAGTGACAAGGATGGCGCGTTAGGGTTGTTTGGAAATGATGTCCGGAATGGACTTGACAACAGGGCGTCACACTTTTTTCTCACCGTAGGTCTAGAGGGTTACCCGCCCGGCGACTATACCCTGTAACTCGAAGGCGAGCGCTTTGGCCAGACGATATTTTCGCGCGACCTGCATGTGCAGGACCACGGTTAAAGCGGGTCAGTGCACCTGAAGTTTCAGTTGCTGGAAGGCGCCGCTAGGCTGATGTGCAGACATGAGAAGAAGAGGTGCACAGCCATTGAAGGGGACCGATTGTCCGGCCATCATGGGCCGATCGAACACCGTTCGGCCTGACATGTCACAAACCCTCACGCGGCAGGACTCCAAGGCCGTGAATTGTGCGCCGTCCCAACGCACGAGTTCGGTTTGCAGGCGGTCGAATTCCTCTACGGCAATGGCAGAACCACAGAATTGGCTCCAGAAGCTCCACATCTCCGCGGCGCTGATGATGTCGAAGTTGCCCCAGGAGCCGAACCAATCGTGGCCACCGCCGTTGACCCGGTACACCCGGGCCTCATAACCGTAGTCGCCCCCCGAATGTGTGATCAGATCAACGGTGCTTCCGTCGGTTGGGTCCAGGTTGGGTAGGGCGATTTCCGTCACTTCTGTGCAGTTGTTCCAATCCGCCCATGCGCTCACAATCTCTTCGACACCGGGACTTCCTCCCCAATCGGGTTCGGAAGAATTGCCCAAGTATGGCACAGTGTTGTCGTTGGTGCCGTGGATGTGGACCACGGGGACCGGCTGGGAGGGGGCGCAGGTGGTCCAATCGTTGCCTCCCATTAAGCCACCGACAGATCCGATGCCGCGAAAGGTTTCCGCATTTGCACAGGCCAGGGAGTAGCTCATGAAGCCCCCGTTTGAATAGCCGCAGCTGTAGGTGCACTCTGGGTCGTGGCCGTGCGTCTCTTGAAGGTGCACCGCGAGCTGGCTCAGGAAGGCGTGGTCGTTGACGTTGGTGAAGTTAAAATTGGCGTTCCAGTGGTTGGTTCCGCTGCCATCCTGCGCCCCTTGTGGGAACACCACGGCAAAGCCTTCCTGATTCGCCACCTCAAGAAAGCCACTGAAGGTGTACATCCCGAGCGCATCGCCTGAATATCCGTGCAGTACAAACACCAGTGGGGCTCCCAGTTCCATCCCTTCCGGCGCGTAGTAGATGTACTCGCGCAACAGGCTGGAGCCTTCATCGTTAACAGCAAAAGTTTCTACATAGGTGCAAGACCCATCATCCACCGTGGCGCCTTGAAGGAAGTTGAGCGCCTCGGGGTCTGTACATCCCGGAAGCAGGAAGACACAGTCCTCTGTTCCCAGCGAGAAGGATTGGAATCCGTAGAATCCATCGGACAGAGAGAATTCAGACCCAAATCCGTCCAATGCTGCCGTGGCGTCCAAGGCTTCTGCCAGCAACGATCCGCCATTCCATCCATCGCCCCAAGAGTCCGTAGCGAGGAGGATGTAGCAACCGTCTTCAAGGCAGAGGGTATCTGCGGTCAAGGTGCCGTCCGTCAGCCCCTGAAATTCGCCAACGAGCGCTGTATCACCCTCTCCGATGAGGTACAGTTCCCATCCCATTTCCTGGCTCCAGAGACCAGTATTGGAGGTGAAGACAACTTCAGTGTCTGCGCATTGTGCCGTGGCAGAAAGCGAGCAAGTCAGACTGAAAAGAAACAGGATGTGGCGCATGGTCATGCCCCGAAAATAACAACATGAAATTTCATGGGGCCGGTCGACTATTTTTAACCCGATGACATCCTTCCGCCCAACCGCGCTCGCAGTCGTGTTGACCCTGTTGAGCACGCTGTGCGCAACCGCGCAGGAAGAGGGCGGTTCGGACAATTTCGTCCGGCGTTATCTCAACAACATACTCGGGGAAGGCCAGGATCCTGCGGCGCCCAAATTCATCCACTATCCCGTTGTGGCGTATGCCCCAGAAACGAGTTGGGAGATTGGGGTGTCCAGCCTGCTGGTCTACAGCGCCAACCGCGACCTCAATAACCGTTTGAGTGAGCTCAAGGCTTTCACTTTTTACACGCTGGAGAACCAATATGGCCTGTGGCTGGATCACACGGTTTACACCGACCGCAACGAATGGTTCATCTACGGAAGGGCGCGGTACCAAAGCTTTCCACTGTACTACTACGGCATTGGTAGGGATGCTCCGGAGGAGGTGCAAAGCGTGATCGACGGGGAGTACATCCTGTTGCGCGAGCGGCTGCTCCGCCAGACATGGCCATCGCTGTATGTGGGATTGGAATTGGATTACCAGGCCCTGAACCGCATCGACTATGTGGACTCCGCTCCGGGCTTCAACCGACCGGCCATCGGTGGCGACGGATCGCGCAACCTCGGTATTGGTCTGGGCGTGCTCTACGACGACATCCACAACGCAATGAACCCGCGCGAGGGCCTCTACAGCGAGTGGGCTTTCCTGCGCTATGGGGCGGGCAGCGACTTCGACTTCACCTCCTATATCGTCGACAACCGCATTTACCGCCCTTTGCGGGAGAATACTGTCTTCGCCGCCCAGCTCTACGGCCAGTTCACCGCGGGCGATGCCCCATTTAATATGCTGTCGCTGATGGGGGGAGAGAGCCTCATGCGCGGCTACTACTTGGGACGCTATCGCGACCGCAACATCCTCGCCGGCCAGATCGAGTACCGCATCCTGCCGTTCTCCTTCTCGAAGCGCATCGGCGCCAGCGCCTTCTTGGCCGCCGGGCAGGTCTACGGCGACGATAACCCCTTCTCTTGGCAAGAGTTTTTGCCCACGGGCGGGGCCGGCTTGCGCTTTCTCCTTTTCCCAGAAAAGGACATCTACACGCGCCTCGATGTCGCCTACACCCGCGAGGGTAGCGGCATATACTTCTTCATCGGCGAAGCCTTCTGAGGCGAGGTCGCTCTGTTTTTGGCGTCTTTGTTGGCTCTAGATGGTGGGGGTGTGCTAACATGGGCGTAGGTTTGCGCCATATTTAGAACACATGCCCCAAGGAACGGTTAAGTTTTTCAACGACGACAAAGGCTTCGGCTTTATCACTCCCGATGAGGGAAGCAAGGACGTCTTCGTCCACATCAACTCGTGCAACGGCGATATCGCCGAGAACGACGTGGTCACCTACGAAGTAGAGGAGACTCCAAAAGGCCTTAGTGCCGTCAAGGTATCGGTCGTCTGATCGTCTCCTTGCAACGCAACGAAAAAGGCCGGGTTTTCCCGGCCTTTTTCATTTTCACTATTTCGCCCGCCCTCATCTAAGGCGGCAGCAACCAAGCTGCGCTGCAGCTGCGACCGCATCCAATCCGGTGCAGGGTCCAGAGCCAGATCTAGCAGGTTTAATACCTTGATGGAATCAACAATCCAAGACATGGCCTTCAACCTCGGCTACCTGCGCGGACTGGAGGTGTGTGAGCTCAGCACCGATTCAATGCCTGAGCTTAGCTGTCTTGACTCCTAGACAACTCCTCCCGTCGATCAAGAACTGCTTTATAGAACGCAGCTCTTTCCGTTCGAAGTAAGTCTAGCTTTCCTGTGCTGTTGATGGCTTTCAGTTTCGTCGAGTCTACGCCAGTGTGCGCGCTCAACCTACTTAGGCTCGTTGCCTCTAAATCAGATGGGAGCTTGTCCCGCTTTTCGCGATTGAGATCATCGTTAATGGCCACCAAGTTGAAGGGGGCATTGGTGAAGCTGGAATTTGAAGCTTCAAGCCTTGATTTTGGTATGATGTGATCAATCTCGCAAGAAGCTTCTGGGGCATTGGGTTTGCCATTCAGCATTGCGCAGTGAAGAGCAATCTTTTGCGACGTCTTGAGATCAATAGGCTTGCCGCCAAGTTCCCCATGCGTGTTGGTGGTCTCAAGCAAGGATTCCCAGTCCTCTCGAGTAACCAGAGTCCAATCTATATCCGAAGCATTCTTCAGTCTTCTGGCGAGCAAGCTGTCTCCTGATCCTTTCCATTGGCCGATAATGGACTGGAAAATCACCCTGTCGATCAGAGCAAATGAGTCGTTGAGCCACTTGTAGTATTTCTCTCCGCTTATGGGATGCTCATAATGATCGTAACGCTTTCGAATGGCTTCGAGTAGGAAAAAGGAGGCGTTCTCGGAAGTCATCTTCGCGAGATTCACCTTCCAACTCTTGAGCATCTTGAAATACTCTGTGCCTTTTAGTTTGTCCAAAATCAGGTTGTAAGCCTGATAGGCGTTCAATGGAGAATTCCAGAACTCTTCAGACATTCCCACAGCTTGAATTCCTTGTTTCGATACGGAGCCACTGGAGTAGAGGGACAGTAGCTTGAATCCAACTTTGAGCTTTTTGTCCTCGCTGCCCGTTTGGTCTTGGCCATCGATAAAAGCACTCAGATCCACTTGGTCTGGCGCGCATGCCGCAACATCCCACCTCACTGCATTCGGGCGTG
>JGI20156J14371_10000220_pt1 | contig 50252 bp, 46 predicted proteins | sample COG_06_FD_14371 | JGI IMG/M metagenome (IMG submission 14371)
TCGGCCAATCTTTCCTGGTTGGGAATGGTAAAAAAGTTGGAGCAGTGGGTCAGGGTTGTGGCTTGTTCGGCCACCGCTTTTGCCACGGCAGGGTGGGAGTGCCCGAGACCACAGACAGCGATGCCTGAGAGTGCATCCAAATATTCATTGCCCTCTGCGTCCCACAGTCGAGCGCCAGCGCCTTTAACAAGGGTCGCTGCTCTAGTGCCATAGGTATTCATCAGTGCCTGGTTGGTCATCGTCGCTCTCGCATCCTTTGCATATTTAAAAATAATAAAAAAAGGCAGCTATGCTGCCCCTGATTAATACTGTATTTTTTTGAAATTACATTGGAATGAGGTAAAAACCCATGCCAGAGCTAAATAGTAGCGCGGTTTATTTAAGCTGGCAACGCTGGATTACAGTCTTTACGTGGCTTAGCTAGCGGCGTTTCATCCACGCGATCAATCCAGTGATGGATAGAATGCACACCAGAAGGCCAATAAGGTCGATAAAGAGCACGCCAAACTGGCCGAAGAAGCGTCCGCTATGAAGGTCGAGAATCAGGGTCTCCAGGGAAATACTCGGCCCTGCTGACTGCTCTCTAAGCTTTTGCTGCAGAGTCTTGGGCAGTGGCGCGGCTGTTTGTTGGCCATTCATAAGAGTCTTAGGGGTTACATCCGCTGCTGTCAGCTCTAGGCTATCTGGATTGAATTCCATAATGGCGGAGGCAGTGGTGAGATACACCCTATTGTCGAATACGGTAACGGCTTGGGTGTTGATCGGTAGCCCGTCTACAGCACCAAACTGTTCAATGAATTGCCCGTTATTGGAGAGCAGGTTTAGGCCATCGGCGCAGAGAGCAAAAATACTATCGGTTGTCTGAGCAACGGCACTAAGTGGTGCAGCGCATGGGCCGACACTGTCGCCATCAACCAATAGTGATTTATTACCATCCTGATAAAACCATTTTCCGCCAACTTCAAATCCTTCGGCGATCGGTACTTCAAAGCCATACCAGCTGAGCAGCCAGTTGCTGGAAAGATTGATTTGATTAAGCTTTAGGCCTGGCGAATGGTTTAGGGCAAAACCACTGATAGCGAGAAAAATTAATACCACAAAAGTCGACAGGCCAAGACGGCGATGCCAGAGCATATTGGTCTTGATTCCATTGATGGATTTGCTATTCAGGTTGGTCTTATTTCGCATGAGTTCTATGATTTACTAGGGCTGGTGGGTGGCACTGCTCTGATTCACCACAGCATGATAGTACAAAGCCAGTGCCGCGACCTTATTAACTGCCCACATGGACAGGGTAGCCCCGGTAATACCATCGATATTTCGATTCAGCTGATAATCCTCTTGCAGAGCTGCACCTTTATATTGCGCCGTGTAGGCCGGGTAACGCACTTCGCCGCCACGGCTCTCGCGATAGGCGAGAATCTTCACCAGCTGTATAACATCCTCTTCTACCACCACGCCGATGGTGATGGGCATCTCCTTGCCAATCTCTTCAAGAATCCAGGCNGTTTTGTTGTCGCTCTGGTGATAGCGTATGCGCAATCCGCGCACTGGGTGANCAACTATCGCAGCGGCTTGGGCACGAATCTCCGGTGTGAGCCAAAGCACCTTGGGCTCTGCCTGCCGCGGAGCAAATACCTCGGCAACAAAATCCGGCCCAGANTGATAAACCCCCTTGGCACTCACGGAAAATGAGGCCAGGGAGGTGATCGCAAAACAAGCCGCTGCTGTTGTTACCAGAGCGGCTCTGTAGAGCTTATTAAACATTTACGCTAACGCCATTAGAAAGAATAACCTACACCCATATTGAACCCATCGTAGCCAGTCTTGCTCGGCGTATCTTGATTTTGGTAGTCCATTTTGAAAACCACATTAGGATGTAGCCAGTAGTTGAGGCCAATATCAAATTGCTCGACTGCTGTATCCACAGCACTGCCGGCAAGATTGTCGTACTCACTGTAGCGCGCAAACAGGCCGAGTTTTTCGCTGATGCGGTAGCTAGGCTCTATATAAAAACCGCTCTGCTCGTCGGCACCCAATGCGATATTGTTAATCGCGCTGTCAAAGTCCCACTGGGCATAGAGCGCACGCAGTTGAAAGTCATCGCGCTGCCAGGCCATATGGGTCTCAAACAATGTGCCGCCAATCGCTTCTCCTTCGCCTTGATGAACGTCCTGTTGCACCTGCACTGAGGCGGCTATTTCGAGTCCTGGAATGGCGGTGTATTTCAAACGACCCGTAAACGCCATATCATCCGCTTTCGCTTTACCCACTTTTTGGCGTCCGTCTCGGGGCTTGTATTCACCAGCGGCCAGATAGAGACCAGAGTGCACGGCGATGTCATAAAAAAGCCCCGGGCTGATCTCTCCGTTTAGTGCCGCACCCCCCTCCCACCAAGTGGCCGGAATAATATTTTTCTCAACATTGTTGCGCTCGGTGCCATAGAAGGTATTAGGTTCATGAGTTTCATTAATAATACCCACTGGCAATATAAACAGACCCGCTTTAGCTCTGTGCTGGCCGGCTAAATCCCACTCGATATAAGCTTGCTCTAACTCGATTTCGCCCGCTTTACCTTCACCGGCAATACTGTGTTCCACCTCAAGTTCGGAGAAAAAGCGCACGTTCTCTGAAAACTGGTGACCGGTAAACATGACGAAGCGATGGAAGTCGATCTCGTCTTTGCTGGCCTGCGAATCATCTCGATCGAGGCTGTTGTAGTGCAGTTCGCCATAACCGCCAAAAGTAGTCTTGCTAGTTGCGGCAGGGGCCATGGCGATCTGTTCCACGGCACTAATAGTCGCTTCGGCAATGACCTCAGTTTCTTGTAACCGCGTGTCATTATCGCGTAGCTGTTGCTTTAACGAAGCGATCTCGCTTTGCTGTTGTTGAATCACTTGCCACATTTCCTCCAAGCTAGGAGTTGCTGCCTGCGCCGCAGCGGTAATATTCAAGCCAATAATGGTGGCGAGAAGTTGCTTCTTCATATGTTTAATTCCTTGAAATGGTTTAATCGAAATGCGTCTGGATCCGCTTATCCGTAAGGAGAGATACGTCCGCGAGTAGGTTACGGGTTCCAACAGGTGAAACTATAGTAAAGTCTAAACGCAAATGCAAATCGTTCTCATTTGCGTTTAAAGAGCAGTCCAATGAGAGCTCTGATCAATCGATAAATAAATCCCGCTGGGAGGTGTTGTCGCTGAGGTTAAATAGGTAAAATGCTCACCAATTCAAGCACAACTACTATTTTTAGAGGACTTTGTCTCTATGGACATTATGGAAACGATTCGCGAACAGGTAGAGAACAATTCAATTATTCTCTATATGAAAGGCTCTCCCAATCAACCGCAGTGTGGATTTTCTGCTCGCACGGTACAGGCGTTGATGGCCTGTGGTCAGCGTTTCGCCTATGTCGACATTCTCTCCAATCCGGAGATTCGTGCAAACTTACCTGCCTATGGCAACTGGCCTACCTTCCCTCAACTCTGGGTCAACGGTGAGCTGATCGGTGGTTGTGACATTATTACCGAGATGCATGAGAAAGGTGAGCTCAAGCCCATTGTGGATGAAGCGGCTCCTGCCGAAGAGTAAAACTGTCAGATTCAGCCTGTATGATTGATTGACGCCGCAGACCGACAGGCCTGCGGTGTTGTTGCTCGCCGACGTTTTGTTGACCACGTCGCGAGTCTCCCTAACAGCAGTCTAAAATGCCATTTAAACGGCCATTTAAACGGCCATCTAAGCCAAACGCCTAAACGCTTTTTTGTGTCTTGATCGAAATCTTTTGATTGTCGCAGTGACTACAATTCACGGCGTTTTCAGCGAGTTAATTATCCAACTTAACGAACAAGGAGTTCGTCTTATGCGTTTTTTTCGCCTCAGTATATTTGTCGCCCTGTCTACCGTCTCGATAATTTCCAGCGCCGATATTGCGGGTCTTTCCGCCGGAATAGGTACCTGGCAATCCAGTCCTGCTGGCACTATGGGCAGCACCAATATCAGTCTTGACAGCACACTTAATCTGGATAAGGAAAATGGCAACTATGTCTTTCTTGCTCTAGAGCACCCGATTCCTCTGCTACCTAACATCCGTCTCGCGCACACCGATCTGCAATGGGCCGGACAGGGCCTAGTGACTGCGGGTACGAGTCTTGATGAAGTGGTCTTTCCGGTTGATCAGGCCGTCGATGTGGATCTCGATCTAAGCCACAGTGACATCACTTTTTATTATGAGATTCTGGATAACATTATCGATTTGGATGTCGGCTTGACGGCACGCCTGTTTGATGGCCAAGCCAGTCTAGTTGGCTCATTGCAGCAGGAGCGTGTCGATGTCGAGGCCGTGATACCGATGATTTATGGCAAGGCTGGCATTGACATGCCATTTACAGGGCTGACCGCTTCGCTGGGAGGTAACTGGATTAATGTTAATGAGTTTCGCCTGATCGATTGGAGTGCCGAGGTTAACTATGACTTCAGTATCGCGCCGACTCTTGAGGCCGGTCTGAGTATTGGTTATCGATCGATGTTGATCGACATCGACGATCGCGACGAATTGCAAACAGATGCGGAATTTGACGGACTCTTTATTGGCCTGCGATTGGTCCTCTAATCACTGCCAGAGATTATGACCTAAGGCTTTTCCACGGACGGCGGATCTCATCATGACGGACAATATACTCTCCGTTTTGACGATCATTGAAGAAATGGTGCAAGGCCAATTCGACAACGGGGAAAGCCAGTTCCGCCCAGGGAATATCTGCTTCATCAAACAGCGCTACCTCAGAGGATTCAAAGGTAGCGTTAAATTTGGGCTCCGCGAGTCTGGCGCGATAAAAAACATAGACCTGATTAATCTGTGGAATATCGAATAGCGCGTAGAGGCTGGGCTCGATAACTTGAGCATTAGCCTCCTCTTCGCATTCGCGCAGTGCGCCGGTTAAAGATGACTCGCCATTTTCTAAAAAACCGGCCGGCAGCGTCCAGAAACCGTGGCGCGGTTCGATCGCTCTGCGGCAGAGTAAAATTTTATTTTCATAGACCGGCAGAACTCCAGCAATCACACGCGGGTTCTCGTAGTGAACGGTGATGCAATGTTCGCAGACATGACGTTCGCGATTATCCCCCTCGGGGATTTTTTTAATAACGGGCTTGCCGCAACTGGAACAAAAATTCATGAAAGTCTCAGAAATCGAAGAGACATGAGTATAATGTACAAATGCTAGAAACCATTAAAAATCGCTTAAAAAACTTTCCGTTAGATCGTCATCAGCCTAGCCCGCAAGAGCGAGGCTCAACTGCCGCTGTGCTGGTCGCCCTGCATGGTGACAATTCAGACCCCCATGTTATTTTGACTCAGCGCGCATTTCATCTCAATAATCATGCCGGTGAGGTCGCCTTTCCGGGGGGGATGTGGGACGAGACAGACAGTGATCTATTGACCACTGCACTCAGAGAGGCTCACGAAGAAATAGGGCTGTCACCCAGTTTGGTGGAGCCCATCGCAACGCTGCCCATTGCATCGCCCAAGCGCCGCAATCTCAATGTCACGCCCTTTGTTGGTCTGGTTGATGCGCCATTGGAGCTAGTGGCAGACCCAGGTGAAATTGGTGCGCTATTTAATGCCCCGCTAAAGCATTTTTTGGATGTCGAGCGCTATGAGTACTTTGAGATGCAAACTGATTTCGGTGCCCTGAGTTTCCCCTTCCTGCCTTATAATGGTTATAAAGTTTGGGGCTTTACCTTGAAGGTGCTTACCGATATGTTGAATGCCACCTTAGAGGCCAATATCCACCTCAACTATCCCAGTCATGAGCACATTGAAGCGTTGCGCCAAAAAGCAAAATTGAGCGCAAGTGACACGCTTAAGCAGGCAGATCAGTTGCAAAAGAGAGGACAATTATGATTTACCGAATCGGTGAGCAGATTCCTGATATTCATTCGAGTGCCTTTGTTGCGCAGAGCGCAGATGTGATCGGGCAGGTTACCCTGAAAGAACATTCCAGTGTCTGGTTTAATGCCGTGATTCGTGGCGACTGTGACCACATTCAAGTCGGTGCGCGGAGTAATATTCAAGATGGAGCGGTCCTCCACTGCGACCCAGGCCAGGCACTGACAATTGGCGATGATGTCACCGTCGGCCACAACGCCATGATTCATTGTTCAGAGGTTGGAGATCGAACGCTGGTGGGTATCAATGCGGTGATTCTCGACGGCGCGAAAATTGGTAGCGATTGTATTATTGGTGCCAATGCACTGGTCAAAGCGGGCAGTGTGATTCCCGATGGCTCGCTGGTTGTGGGGTCCCCGGGCAAAGTCATTCGGCAGCTAGATGAACAGTCTCGGGCTATGCTGCTGGCGTCAGCAGCTGGTTATGTCCACGAAGCCAAAGTGATGTTAACTGAGCTTGTCGAGGTTGAGCGCTAATGGCCGATAAACCGGTAGCATCACCCTGTAACTCAGTCTGCATGCTCAATGATGAGGACGTCTGTGTCGGCTGTTACAGAACGGCGCAAGAAATTCGCATCTGGTCTGTTCTCAATAATGACCAGCGCCGTGATGTGATAATTGCCTGTGGTGAGCGCAACCGCCAAGTTAATCCGTTTTACTAAATCCACTGGTCAGATAGCGTGCTCCCTCCGATTGCTGTAGCGGAAGGTTATTCTTCAGTTTCTGGTATTTCTCTCTTCATCGGCGTGACTGCGATCTTTTTAATCATTGTTCCGTTAATTTCCTCGGTTTCAAATCGATAGCCACCAACCATAAAGCTGACGTTGCCATCAGGAATGCTCTCTAACTGTTCAAGGGCTAAACCATTCAGCGTCTTGGGTCCATCCGTTGACAGGCTCCAACCGGTCGCCTTATTAATCTCACGGATAGTGGCGGCGCCATCGATTAGATAGCTACCGTCTCCGCGACAAGACACTTCGTCGGCCTCATCAGCCGTATTGGTGGTGAAGTCGCCAACGATTTCCTCAAGAATATCCTCTAGAGTCACCAGCCCTTTGACATCGCCATACTCGTCGACAACGACCGCGAAGCGATTGCGAGTCTTTTTGAAATTCAATAACTGATTGGTGAGGGTAGTACTCTCGGGGATAAAGTAGGGTTCTTCGGAAAAACGTTTGATTGCACCGTGCGTGACCTGCTCCGCGCGCGCCAAATGATTGGCTTTACGAATGTGAAAGATGCCAATAATATTGTTGATATCGCCCTGATAGATCGGCATCCGGGTATATTCAGACTTGAACAGTTTGGCCATCAAGACATCGACGTCATCTTCGATATCCAGTCCATTAATCTCATTGCGAGGGATCATAATATCCTCAACCGTGACATTTTCCAGGTCAAGAATCCCCTTCAGCATGCCCTGATGGCTGTCAGATATCTTATGCCCGGAAACATCGACCACGGATCGCAATTCCTCTGTATCAAGGCCATCATCGCGTGACGAGTTAGGATCAAATCCGAGCAGTTTTACCAGGCCATTAGTGAGCTTATTGATCGCCCATACCAGTGGCCAAAAAATCGTCAGCAGAGGTTTGAGAATATGGCTGGCTTTAAATGCAAACCATTCGGGGTACTGGGCAGCAATGGTTTTGGGCGTGACCTCGGAAAAGACTAACACCAGAATCGTTAGCGTTGCGGTGGCGACCCAAGGAGCCGCTGCCTCACCGACATAAATAATCGCCAGTGCGTTTGCAATAATTGCTGCGAGAATATTAACCGCATTGTTACCAATTAAAATCAGCCCAATTAAGCGGTCCGGCGTGGCCAGCAGTTTCGCTGCACGACGCGCACCAGCACTCTTTTTACGTTGATGTCTCAATCTGTAGCGATTGAGCGACATCATGCCGGTTTCAGAGCCAGAAAAAAATGCAGATAAAAGTAGCAGGATCAGGAGTGCTAACCACAGCATCGACGATTCGGAAACGTCCAAGAATTACAGACCTTTAATAAACAGGACGGTCATGTTGAAGTAGTTTTTTACTTTTGGCAATAGGGTTTTGTTGCTCATGATGATGCTGATTAAGTGCAGTCCGCTAGACCAGTAGGAATTCAAAAACGACTTTACTGCCTACATAGCCCAGCAAGATGGCGATAAAGCCTGCCCAAGTCCAGCGTATCGCTGTGTTGCCACGCCAGCCTTGGACCTGCCTGCCCCACAGCAACACACCAAAGAAAACCCAGGCAATTAAGCTAAAGACCACTTTGTGTAACAGCTTTTGCGCGAAAAAATCCTCATAGAAGATAAATCCGCTGATCAGTGAAAGGCTGAGCATGATCTCACCAGCCCAAATCAGCTCGAACAGCAGGACTTCCATGCTCTGCAGTGGCGGAAAGGTGCGCATGAGTAAATTCTGGTGTTTGTGTTTCAGTTGCCAGTTTTGATAGCCAATCAGCGCCGCCTGCAGCGCTGCCATGGCAAGCAGGCTATAGGCCAGAATAGAGATCAGTACATGCAGCTGAATACTTGGCGGCAGCATAATAGCGGCTTTGGTGCTCGGGCTGACTAAGGCCGCAGCAACGGTTGCGGCGGACAGTGGAAACAGTATCAAGTTGAGACTCTGAATAGGCTTCCTGAGACCACTGCAAAATACCACCGTGTTAATAATAAGCGAGATCAGGGCAAAGATTTTAAGCAGGCTGAGGTCAAGGCCGTCCGCGCTGAAAAGAAAATCAGCAACGGCTAAACTGTGCAGCCCAATCGCCACCAGGGCGGCCAGCCGCAGAACCGCGGTCGGAGCGTTGATCTTCATGCGCAGCTGCAAAACCTGATACCCGAAAGACACAAGGTATACCGCGATGGCTGCACTGGCGAAGAGACTGGTCATTTGGAGTGAGTCGCTAACTATTTCAGCAGAGTGTGTCATATTCGGAGAGCAGGGTGAAGAGTTGCTGGAAATAATTGCTATAATGCCGTGCAACCATAATTAGTCGGAAAATATCCCATGGCAATGTTTGAAAACCTCAGTGATCGCCTCTCGGACAGCCTGAAAAAAATCTCGGGCAAAGCCAGTCTCAGTGAAGCCAATATTCAGGATACGCTGCGCGAAGTGCGCATGGCGTTGCTGGAGGCGGATGTCGCACTGCCGGTGGTCAAAGATTTTATCGAACAGGTCAAGCAGCGCGCGCTCGGTCAGGAGGTCAATCGCAGTCTCAATCCCGGTCAGCAGTTCCTGAAAATTGTTCAAGCGGAACTCGAAGCGGTTATGGGCGAGCAGAACGAAAGCCTCAACTTAGCGGCGCAACCACCGGCGATTATTTTAATGGCTGGCTTGCAGGGTGCAGGTAAAACCACCTCTGTCGCCAAGCTCTCTCGCTATCTGAGTGAGCGGGAAAAGAAAAAAGTGATGGTGGTCTCGGCGGATGTCTACCGCCCCGCCGCGATCGAACAGCTCAAGACCCTGGCCGGCGAAGTCGGTGCTGAGTTCTTTCCCAGCGATATCAGTCAAAAGCCCGTTGCCATCGTCAAGAGTGCGATTGACAGCGCCAAGAAGAAATTTGTCGACGTACTGATTGTCGATACCGCTGGTCGATTGCATGTCGACGATGAAATGATGGGCGAGATCAAACAGGTTCACGCGGCGGCCAACCCAATCGAAACATTATTTGTGATTGATGCAATGATTGGTCAGGACGCGGTTAATACCGCCAAGGCCTTCAATGAAGCGCTGCCACTGACCGGGGTTATCCTCACTAAAGTTGATGGTGATGCGCGCGGTGGTGCGGCGCTGTCGGTGCGGCACATCACCGGCAAGCCGATTAAATTTCTCGGTGTTGGTGAAAAAACCGATGCCTTAGAACCTTTCCATCCTGAGCGTATCGCGTCGCGTATCCTTGGCATGGGCGACGTGATGTCGCTGATCGAAGACGTTGAGCGCAAAGTTGATAAAAAGAAAGCCGAAAAGCTCGCGCAAAAAATGGCCAAGGGCAAAGGCTTCGATCTCGAGGATCTGCGCGATCAACTTGAGCAAATGGACAATATGGGTGGTATGGCGGGCCTGATGGACAAGCTGCCGGGGATGGGCAATATGGCGCAGATGGCACAGCAACAGAATGTCACCAGCCAATTTGGCAAGATGACGGTGATTATCGACTCGATGACCCCTAAAGAGCGTCGTAACCCCGATATTTTAAACGGCTCACGCAAGCGTCGCATCACCGTCGGTTCTGGCACCACCATTCAGGATCTCAATCGACTGCTCAAACAGCACAAGCAGATGGGCAAAATGATGAAAAAAATGAAGGGCAAGGGCATGCAAAACATGATGCGTGGCCTTGGTGGTGCTATGGGCGGCGGTATGGGTGGTGGTCCGGGCGGTTCGATGCCGCCGATGGGTGGACTTCCCCCGGGTGGATTTCCACGTCGTTAAATCGCGCTGATAGGCAGGTACTGGCTGACTTCAACGGTAGTTTTTTAAGGCCGTTAGGTTACTGTTTAAAGGTGTTTCCTTTTAGTCTAGTTTGACGTAAGATACCGCGCCTTTCGGGGAGCTGCGACTTTTTCTGCGCGGCACTTTTAAAAGCATCAAGTCTGGCGATGATGCCAGTTTGAACACAGGATTTTTGTAAATGGTAACAATTAGATTGGCACGTGGTGGCGCTAAGAAACGCCCGTTTTACCACATCACAGTTTCCGACTCACGCAATGCGCGCGACGCACGTTATATCGAGCGTATCGGCTTCTTTAACCCGGTTGCTCGCGGTGCTGAAGAGCGTCTGCGTATGGATCTTGATCGCGTAACTTACTGGCAGGGCCAGGGTGCGCAGATTAGTGATCGCGTTAAGTCGCTGATCAAAGAGGCTGCTAAAGTAGCTGCCTGATCTGCCCGCAATTGCCGCTGAATGCATCTGGAGATCGTGATTCGATGGAAACGCTGGTCGTTGGTCGCATTACAGCTGTCTTTGGAGTGCGTGGCTGGGTAAAGGTGTATTCCTATACCGAACAGGTAGAGACGCTTTGCTCTTACAAGCCTTGGTGGGTAGAGACAGCGTCTGGATTGCAGCAGCTGGTCGTCGATGAGTGGCGCAGGCACGGTGAGAACCTTGTCGCGCATATTGTCGGTATCGATGATCGCGACATAGCGCAGACGTGGTGTGGCAATGACATACTCGTCGAAAAAAATAAACTGCCTGAGCTGCAAAACGATGACTTTTACTGGTACCAACTCGTAGGGTTGGCAGTAATTTCCCATCACCAGGGCGAGCAGATAAGGCTTGGCAAGGTCAAGTCGCTTCTCGAGACCGGTGCCAATGATGTGTTAGTGATCAAAGGCGACTCTGAGAGCATTGATCGGGAAGAGCGGTTAATTCCTTACGTTGATCAATTTGTTAGCAGTGTCAGTTTGGCTGAGCGGCGGATTGACGTTAACTGGGACCCGGCTTTTTAGGGGCGAGAAAAGTGGTCAGTCTCAGAGGGGCAGGTAAATGAAAATCGCATTGATTACCCTGTTCCCAGAAATGTTCAGTTCGCTGACCGAATACGGTATCAGCGGACGCGCAGTAAAGAACGGCTTGCTGGAGTGTCAAAGCTTCAATCCAAGAGACTTTACTGAAGACCGTCACCAGACAGTCGACGATCGCCCCTACGGCGGCGGCCCTGGAATGGTGATGATGGTCGAACCGTTGCGAAAGGCGATAGCTGCCGCCAAGCAGTGGACGGGAGAAGACGCCAAAGTGGTCTATCTCTCGCCACAGGGGCAGGTCCTTAATCAGGGCGCGGTAAACAGATTTGCAACACAGCAGTCACTGATATTGATTGCTGGCCGCTACGAGGGAATCGACGAGCGGCTGATAGAGCTGGAAGTAGACGAGGAGTGGTCGATAGGTGACTACGTTCTCAGCGGCGGCGAATTGCCGGCCATGGTGTTGATGGATGCCTTAATCCGTCAAATACCAGGAGCCCTAGGACACAAGGACTCCGCTGATCAAGACTCCTTCGCCGATGGCCTGCTAGACTGCCCGCACTTTACGCGGCCAGAGGATTATCAAGGGCAAGCTGTACCAGAGGTGCTGCTGTCAGGTAACCACGAAAAAATTAGACGTTGGCGTTTGCAGCAAGCATTGCTGCGAACACAACAGAGAAGACCAGATTTACTGGACCGCCTTGAGCTCAATAAAGAGCAACAGGCTCTACTCAAGGAAATGAGTGCTGCGCTGGCAGATGATGACAAAGGATAATGTTCATCCTCTCTGTACAGAGCTCTAAAACAGGTGGCATGCCACCAACCAATGAAAATTGAGGAGCAAGAAATGACTAATAAAGTATCTATTATCGCTGCGCTTGAAAAAGAGCAGATGAGCAAAGAAATTCCTGATTTCAGCCCCGGTGATACCGTTGTGGTACAGGTAAAAGTAAAAGAGGGCACGCGTGAGCGTCTGCAGGCATTTGAAGGTGTTGTTTTAGCCAAGCGCAACCGCCAGCTCAACTCTGCTTTTACCGTACGCAAAATTTCTAACGGTATTGGCGTTGAGCGTACTTTCCAGACTTACAGCCCACTAGTCGACAGCATTGAAGTGAAGCGTCGTGGTGCGGTTCGTCGCGCCAAGCTCTACTATCTGCGCGAGCGTTCAGGTCGATCTGCACGTATTAAAGAAAAACTCGGTCGATAAACACTGGTTTCAAACCAGTTTCGATTGTAAAAAGGCGGCTCCGCAAGGGCCGCCTTTTTTATGCCTGAAATTCTCCCCCAATCTATCCACTAATTAATATTCCTTGATTGCTTCTCGCTTGACACCCCATGACCATGGTCTATCTTTTAATTTACCGGTATAGAGTGTGAGTTCCTTCACAGTCAGCATGAAAATTGGCTCACAAAGTAAACGTTTAGCGAGCATGGACAGGCACGCAGGGGCAGGGAGATGAAACAGGCAATATTTGCAGCGCTAGTAACACTTGGCCTTTTGGTTCTGCCATCGGCGCAGGCAGTCACAATCGATTTGTTGGAAATATGGGGCCCAGACGGAGTTGATGAGGGCGGCGATAACAGCGGTGCTGCCGATCAATATTTTTGTATCACATCTTGCGGAGGATCAATTGCTGCGGGTGATATCTCAGATATCACAGCCAACCAGTTCTATGGCGTCAATCCAAATGGCAATGTCTCCGCTGCACAGGATCATCCCAATCCCGACATGGTCAATATGCTGGCGTTCGAGGGCGTGGTTATTCCTGGATTAATCGATAACAAGGTCGAAACTGGTTTTAGCGGTAAGACAATTACTACCACAGCCGATTTTACCGGTTATTTAACCATCAAAGCTTCAAGTCTCGTTTGGTTGTTTCTAATAGAGGACGATGGAATTCAGAATAATGCTTTGCAAGTGACCATTGGTGGGGCCAATGATGTCTCCCACTATACTGAATGGACAGTAGCGGAAGTCCCCATTCCCGCCGCCGCTTGGTTATTTTTATCTGGCTTGCTAAGTTTGGCCGGACTAAGGAAATCATCAAAAAAGTAACCCGCTCTCAAATATAGGGTTAACTGCTTCACAATTTCGATGGTACGCAGTCGACACAATAAATCGATGGCGTACACTCCAGCTCAGGAAGTTATCGCGTAGAGTCAGCTTTGTCTTATGGCCGATCAAATATCAAGGACGGTGCGTCGTCACGACGCCAAGATTAATGCCTTTTCCCGTCTTATCGACGCGGGAATCATAGGCTCAACTCTTGTCGCATTGGTTTCAGTGCTGCAACTCAGTTGGGTGCCACTCTACAACTGGCTGTTATTGATCGCGATTGTACTCTTCAGCTTTCTTTCTGAGTCTAGTCACGGTTACAGAGCCTGGCGTGAAATAAGCATTCGCGCTGAAGTCGCTGCCGTGGGCAGTAACTGGTTGGCTGTCGTTTTAGTACTGATTTTGGTCGACCTGATATTTCACCCCTCCGATCTCTATAACCGCGAGATGGTCTTTTATTGGTTTGTGCTTACCCCTATAGAGCTTGTCTCCTGGCATTCCATTTTACGTATGACATTGCGACTGTTTCGTGACACCGGCGTGCGTGCGCAATCAGTGGCTATTTACGGCGCCACAGAATTGGGTGCCAGTCTTGAAGGGCGCATCCAGTCAATGCCCTGGTCGGGATACAATTTTGTTGGCTATTTTGATGATCGAAAAACCAATGGCACGCGACGCTTTATATCTGACTCCAGTTTGATCAAAGGTGGCTCCCAAGAATTGATCCAGCAGGCCAAGGCCGGCGAAATCGACACAATTTTTATTACTCTGCCGCTGGCCGCTGAAAAGCGTATTAAACAACTGCTGAACGAATTGGCCGACACCACGGTTTCTGCCTACATGATGCTGGACCTATTCAGCTTCGACCTGCTCAGCGCCAGCTGGCTGGATATACAAGGCATGCCAGCGATCAGTGTTTTCGAATCGCCGCACACTGGTCTAGACAACGTTGCCAAGCGCACACTGGATCTGGTGGCTGGGAGTCTTATTTTGCTGCTGATTGCTGTTCCGATGTTACTGATTGCTGCGGGCATCAAACTAACCTCCAAAGGGCCGGCGCTGTTTCGTCAGAAACGTTACGGTATCGGTGGCGAGCCAATTACTGTCTGGAAGTTTAGGACCATGAAAGTCATGGAATCCGGGGAAAAGGTTCTTGTACAGGCGTGCAAGCACGACAGTCGCATTACCCCGTTTGGCGCTTTCCTGCGCAGAACGTCCTTAGATGAGCTGCCACAATTCTTTAATGTGATTGCCGGCACTATGTCTATCGTTGGTCCACGCCCCCACGCCGTTATTCACAATGAGTTTTATCGAACCGCGATCCATGGCTACATGTTGCGCCACAAAGTTAAGCCCGGTATCACCGGCCTTGCTCAAATTAACGGCTATCGGGGAGAGACAGACACCCTTGAGAAAATGGAAGGACGCATCAAACATGATCTCGAATATATTCGCAGCTGGTCACTGTGGCTCGATATTAAATTGATTGTGAGAACAGCCTGCGGCGGATTTATTAACAAAAATGCGTATTAATAAGTGACCTCATCAAGGCGCCGCAAAGGCGCAATAGGGTCTACACTAAACTGAGAGATTACACAGGAAGGTGATCATGGAAATGGCAGTTGCAAGAATGCATAGACAGTTGGATAGAAAATTAGCTAAACGTATTGATAGAAGCTTAAAGAAACTCCTTATAGCAGCAGTGGTTGTGGCTTTAGGGATTTGCCAGATTGCTGTCGCAGACAGCTATAAACTCAATCCAGGCGATCAGGTAGAGATATCTGTTTGGAATGAAGAGAATCTGCAAAAGACCATCACCGTACTGCCCGACGGCATGATTTCATTCCCCCTCGTTGGCCATCTTCAGGCAGCGGGTAAAAGTGCCTCTGAGATTGAAAGCATTATTGCTGGAAAACTCGATACCTTTATCGCCGACCCGGAAGTCAATGTCACGGTGACTAATACCAGAGGCAATGTGATCTATGTTGTCGGTAAAGTACTCAAGCCGGGACCCATTGTTATGATTCAGTCGACGACCGTCATGCAGGCACTGGCCATGGCGGGTGGGTTGAATGAATTTGCTTCCGCCAACGCGATCAAAATTATCCGTCGCGGTGGGCTTGCCGCCGATGCCGAGGAAACACTGCTCAAGGTGCGATACTCCGATCTGGAAAGAGGCTCTAATCTAGAGACTAACCATGCACTCAACTATGGAGACGTTATCGTCGTCCCTTAAATAGCAAGGATTCGCTATGAAGAAGACCATTTATCAAATTCTAATCAGCCTTTCTCTGATGATCTCAGCATCACTGTCGAGCGCGGCAAACTGGTTGGCAGACTACAGTTTTGATACTGATGTGACCTACGATGATAACTTCTTGATGAGCGAGTCCGAACAGGATACGTGGATCTATTCGGTTAAGCCGGAGGTCTCTCTCATCTATGTATCACCCGTCGCCAAATCACAACTTGACGCTAAGATTGCCGTTAAACGCTATTCTGAATTTGGTCTGTTTGACTCTGAAGATCCAGCCTTTGACTGGAAAAACAGCTACAAAACCGAGCGCTCAAACTGGTCGATCGACCTTGGCTACAGTGAAAACTCTCAGCGTGATGTCGCAGAGCTGGATGTAGGTATATTTGACGCCAATACCATTGTCAGCACTATCTATGTCGATCCCAGTGTTATTGTTGATGTCACTGAGCGGGACCAGCTGGGCATTTCTTACAGCTATGCCGAACGTGATTATGACGACAACGATTTTTCTGATAATGATAATCAAACAGTCGGACTAAATTGGCAGCACCGGCTAAATGAATTGTTGCGTACCACTGCAACACTGAGTCTCTCGCAGTACTCGGCCGATAGAGTGGCGATCAGTTCTAATGACACCGACTATGTGCAAGCCACTATTGGATTTATTTATAAATATTCCGAGGCCACGACCATTAATGGCAGTGCAGGTTATTTTGAGACCGACAGCCGAGCGCGCTTTTTCCCCGGACCGGCACTGCTGATCGTCGACACCGAAAGAACCGGTACTCTCTTCAATTTAGGCATTGGATACCGTTACGAAAAAGACGATATCAGCATTAATCTATCGCGAGGTCTGTACCCATCGAGTCAAGGTGTGGTCGAAGAGCGAGACAGCATTGGCGTGGACTATGAGCACCAGTTTAACGGGCGCAGTGCCAGTGGCATCAATATCTCATGGCATAACACCGACCATCTCGTACAAGAGCGTGAATCACTCACCTTGTCGCCATTTTATCGCTACCGCCTAACTGAAAAGCTACAACTAAAGACCACTTATATCTTTAGGCGCTTTGATCGCCAGTCAACATTCACTGAAGTCGACTCGAATCGATTCAACGTCGGCTTACGTTACAGCTTCTAACACTTACTGAGTCGGCAAAAAGGACGATTTACCCCCATGGATGACACTGAAAAGTCGCTGCTCGATTATCTGGATATGCTGCGCAGGCGCAAACGCTACATTATTATCGCGTTTCCCTTACTGCTTGCCATCAGCACAGCGGTCACCTTTTTGCTGCCACCGATCTATCAGTCTGAAGGCGTTATCCTGATTGAAAGCCAGGAAATTCCACAAGACTTGGTGCGTTCCACAGTAACCAGTTATGCCGAACAGCAAATTCAGGTGATCAAACAGCGCATTCTCACGACCTCACGCATCCTTGAAACCGTCGATAAATACAAGGTCTATCAGGACGAGCGAGACACTAGCACTATCTCACTGCTGGTCGAAAAGTTTCGCAGCTCAGTCAACGTCGAGATGATCAATGCCAATGTTATCGATCCCATCCGCGGCCGAGCACAACGTGCCAGCATTGCCTTTAAAGTATCATTTCTGGATGAATCGCCAGATATCGCGCAAAAAGTTGCCAACGAGCTAGTAACCATGTTTCTTGATGAAAATGTTAAAACTAGAACCAGTAAGGCCGCGGATACAGTGAGCTTCCTCAGTGACGAGGCGGACAAAATGCAAAAAACCGTGCAGGCGCTCGAAGAAAAAATTGCCGACTTTAAACTCGAGTTTGGTGACAGCCTGCCTGAGTTGCTGCAATTCAATCTCTCGATGATCTCGAATCTTGAAGAAAAAATTCGCGCCCACCAGTCCGAGGCAATTCGCCTCAATGATCAGATTCACTATTTAAGTCTTGAGCTCGCGAGTATGGACCCGTATGTCGCCAGTAATGATGGAGTGACCACCCTCAGCAGCCAAGTGAGATTGGCCCAGTTACAGAGCGAGTTGAATAGCCTGGAAAACAAATATTCCGACTCACATCCGGATATAAAGCGCTTAAATCGCGAGATCGAGGGGCTACAAAAAGAGGTCGCCGCCGACTCGTTATTTCAGTCTGAGCAGGATATGAGTGAAATATCCAATCCGCTTTATCGACAGATAAAAATCAAAATTGATGTCACCGAAAAAGAGTTAGCGCGAACTAATCTAGAGCGTCAAAAAATGCAGGGTGAAGTATTGGAATATCACGAAAGAGTTTCGCGGACCCACGAAGTGCAGCGCAGCTACGACGATATGACTCGCGACTATGAAAACACAAAACGCAAATATCAGGAATTGCGAGCCAAGCAATTCGAAGCCGACGTTGCACAAAACCTGGAATCAGAAAATAAAGCCGAGAGCTTTACCTTGATCGAGCCGCCGTTGAGACCCACCGAATCGGTCAAACCCAATCGCCCAAAACTATTAATGATGGGTTTGTTTCTGTCTGGCGCAATTTCAGTGGGACTAGTGCTGTTGGCAGAAATGCTTGATCCAGCGGTGAGAAGCATAAAGGATNTCACGCGCATCACNGGTGCAGAACCATTGGCACTTATTCCCTTGATGTTGAGTGATGAAGACTACAAAAAGAAGAGCCGGTCGCGAAAGCGACTAATACTATTTGCCGGACTGCTAATTGTCGCCATGCTCTTTATCGTCCATTATTTTGTCATCAGCTTGGATATTGTCTGGTTCAAAATAATGGCCAAAATTAACATGTTGTAGGTAACCACTATGTCGCGGATTCACCGAGCGCTGGAAAAAGCCAGAGAGAAACGTAAAGAGCACAAACTCACTACGGGCAGTGCCTCGCCACTCGAAAAAATTATTTATACCGACAGTCACGTAGTACCCGTATGTCATACACAACTTGAGAAAAACCGCGTTGTCTCGCGTTCTTCGAACGACCCTAGGTCCCAGCTTTTCAGAACCTTACGTACGACTATTTTGAAGCAGATGCGCGCTCATAATTGGCGCAGCATTGGCATCACATCGCCATCGCCTGAGGAGGGAAAGTCCCTCATCGCCAGCAATCTGGCTGCCGCTATTGCTATGGAAGTGAACTACACTGCGCTCCTAGTCGATATGGACTTGCGTCACCCCGGCGTAACCGACTACTTTGCTATCGAACCAGAGCTTGGCTTAGGCGACTACCTCAAAGGTGAAGCAGAAATTGGCGACTTGCTGGTAAACCCCGGAGTTGAGCGTCTCCTGCTCCTGCCTGGTCGCGGCAGTCTCGAAAATTCCTCTGAGTTAATCTCAAGCCCACGCATGGTAGCGCTGTTTAATGAAGTCAGCCAACGCTATAAATCACGGATCGTCGTCTACGATATGCCAGCTATTTTGCCGCGCGATGATGTCCTCGCTGCACTCAACCGTGTTGACTGTTTTTTGATGGTCATAGAGGAGGGGCGCGATTCAGAGGTCGATATCCGCAAGGCGATACAGTCGATGCACAATGCCAATATTATCGGCACCGTTATCAATAAATCGCAAACTGTCGAGTCGGGATATATGCCCTCCGTGGCATAGAACACCGCAAATATTCAGGGATTGAATAAAGCATGTACAAAGAGTTTTTTAATTTAAAAGAAAAACCGTTTAGTCTGAATCCAGACCCGCAGTTTCTATACCTGAGCAAAAATCATATTCGTGCTCAAACCATGCTTGAATACGGCTTTCATAGCCAGGCAGGCTTCACCGTAATCACTGGTGATATAGGCGCCGGAAAAACCACCTTAGTCAACTATCTTCTCGAGCAAGAGGGCGAAGACGTGGTGATCGGCGTGATTAACAACACCCACGCCTCATTTGGTAACTTAATGTCATGGATCCTTGATGCCTTTGATCTCGAAGAACCAAGCCTTGAGAGTGCCAAAAAACTGCGCAAATTCACCGAGTTTGTGATGGACCAATACGCTGATGGAAAGCGAGTGCTACTCGTGATTGACGAAGCGCAAAACCTCTCTGCAGACACACTTGAGGAACTGCGGTTGATCTCCAATATCAATATCGCCAGCGACGTCTTTCTACAGCTAATACTCATTGGTCAGCCGGAATTGATTGAAAAACTCAATGACCCAAAACTCACCCAATTTGCTCAGCGCATAGGCGTCGATTTCCACCTGCGCCCTATGGATTATGTGGACACCGGCCAATATATCCGCCACCGCCTCAAAGTGGCTGGCAGCCAAAAATCCATCTTCACTACTGACGCCATCGCCGCTATCTTCTGCTTCTCCGAAGGTGTCCCACGACGCATCAACACAATCTGCGATATGGCCCTAGTTTATGCCTTTGCTGACGACTCCAAAATCATCAATGCGCAGTTAATTATCGATGTGATTAAAGATCGCAATCTCTCCGCGGTGATAAGGCCCACGACCCTGCGCGCCAAAGAAGTTAGGGATGTCGCCCACTGGCTGGATGAGGTTAAAGGGGTGGATATTAGTGCAATGCTGCCTGAGCTGGAGAGTCCCACCCAGAATGCCTAATGACTTCGCTTATTTTGCACTGCTGATATGGCCACTAGTCTCCGTTATTTTGTATCACAAATATCCAGTTATCACTGCAACGTTTTGGACCATAGTTGGTGGGTACCTTCTATTGCCTGTCGGTGTGGAATTTGACTTTCCACTTATACCGGCACTGGATAAGAATAGTATTCCTGCAATTATGGCTTTCGTTGGCTGTAAATATATAGCCAAGCAAAAAGTCACCCTTCTTCCGCCTGCAGGTATTGAACGAAAACTTATTATTCTATTTTTCCTGGGTTCTGTAGCCACGGTGATGACAAACGGTGACCCCGTAATAGAGGCCAATCGATATATTCCTGGCCTGAGTTATCACGACACTTTGTCCACCGTCGTATCTCAATGGTTGCTACTTATCCCGTTAATATTGGGGATACAGATTATAAAAACCCATGAAGCACAGGTGCAGTTATTGCGACTATTGATTATCGCGGGATTGTGGTATTCGCTTTTAATAATTTTTGAGATAAGGATGAGCCCACAGTTACATTCTTGGGTATATGGGTTTTTTCCTCATAGCTGGGGGCAGCAGGTACGGTATGGTGGGTTCAGACCTGTTGTTTTCTTAGGCCATGGGTTATGGGTGTCTATTTTCCTATTTGTGGTATTCAGTTCGATGGTTTCATTATCCAGACTGAAACTACAGTCATTCCGTATTCCTAACAACGTTATTCTTATCTATTTGTTCGCTCTTCTCATTTTTGCCAAGGGGCTTGGCTCAATTATTCTAGGTTTTACTCTTTTCTTTATGGTGTTGTCGATAAAGCAAGCATGGATTCTTAAAATTTCTATTCTTTTGGCTCTGATAGCGATTTCTTACCCATTACTGTCTATTGCAGATTTATTTCCACATCAAAATCTAGTTGAGATCATCAGCTCGATTGACATCTCCCGTGCCGAATCGCTGAAATACAGATTTGATCAGGAAACTGCTCTATTAGAACGGGCTAACGAAAAATTGATATTTGGCTGGGGAGGATGGGGCAGAAATAGATTAGAGGACTCAGTAACGGATGGGTACTGGATTATTCTAGTAGGCAAATATGGATTGATTGGGTTTATGGCGATTTTCGGCTTGATATTGTGTGCAGTATGGAGAACACAGGAAAGTTTTCCATTAATTATCGAGAAATCACATAAGGATTTTGTGGTTAGCACTATCTTAATTATCACCTTTATTTTGATTGACCAGATACCAAATGCATCTGTCAACCCGCTACTATGGTTGTTAGTTGGAGGGCATATCGGGCGATCCCATGGCTCAGAAAGGGAACTAATTTCTCGTGAAATAAAATCCCCTTCCAGTTAGGAACTTTAAGAAAATCGCTTAAGAAATTATAGAATTCATACGATAATTAAATTAGTTTTAGAAACTGTTTTCCAGTAGGGATTTCCAATGAAAATTACATTTGTTTTACCTTACGCGGGTTTGTCTGGAGGAGTAAAGGTTGTTGCAATCTATGCTCGTCTTCTAAGAGAAAGAGGCCACCATATAAATGTTATTTCTATAAGTAGGTCGCCTTCAATTAAGCAAAAATTACGAGCCCTTGTGCGACAAAAGAAATGGACATTTGGGGCTGCCAAACATGGTCCAAGCCACCTATGTGCCGAAGACTCTTTTTGGACATGCCTTGACCATAAGGGTCCAATAAGTGATAAGGATGTACCTGATGCTGATATCGTTATTGCTACATGGTGGAAAACTGCTGAATGGGTGTCTCGGCTGCATATAAGGAAAGGCGCCAAAATCTATCTATGCCAAGGCTATGAGACACATCATGCCGCTTACGAGCAAAGGGCCGAAGCAACATATCATATGCCATTGACACAAATATGTGTATCTCAGTGGGTCCGTCAAAAAATTAGTGCTCTTACCGGTATATGTAATCAATCAGTCGTTCTCAATGGAGTTGATACCCAACAATTTTATCCTTCCCTCATAGTTAAAAGAGATCCCCGTTGCTTTGGGTTTATGTACAGCGAGGAAAAGGTGAAGGGTACAGATATAGTTATTAAAGCCCTTATTCAAGCCAAAGGAGTGAATCCAGATATAAAGGCTGTAGCTTTTGGTTCATGCCTCCCATCTGGAATTGTGGACCTACCCTCTTGGATAGAATTTCATCACAACCCGCCGCAGGATACCCTTAGAGATATTTACTCAGGGTGTATTGCGTGGCTTTTCGGTAGTCGGGCTGAGGGATTTGGCCTACCAATCCTTGAGGCAATGGCTTGTAAAACACCGGTTATAGGTGCTTCAACAGGAGCCGCGACTGATTTGATCTCGGAAAGCTGCGGGTATCTTATTCCTACTGGAGATCCTGAAGCCATGGCAAGGAGGATCATTGATTTTACAAAAATGAGCGCTACTGAATGGACAAAAAAGTCCCAGGGTGCGTACGAGATTGCGCGTAGTAATGATTGGGATTCATCAGCCTCTGCCCTCGAATTACTGCTGCTCAGGGCCATAAGTGACCAAAAAGATCGGATCTGCGTTTATAAATAGGTTTTGGATATTCCATTCTCTAATGTAGGTTAAATAAAAAAATTACTATGACCAGTTACTCAAAAATATACGCTAAAGCGCTAGATTTTGTGAACAGTAAAAAGCTAAAAGAAAGGGCTATTCGAGGAGCCATCTTTACGATCGTGGGGTACGCTTCAGTACAGACCATTCGGCTAGCATCGAACTTGATCCTTACACGGATTTTATTTCCAGAAGCTTTTGGTTTGATGGCAATTATCCAAGTTTTTATGCAAGGCGTCGCAATGTTCTCTGACCTAGGAGTTGGAGCATCAATCATTCAAAACAAGCGAGGAGATGATCCTGTTTTCTTGGATACTGCGTGGACCTTGCAGGTAGCCAGAGGTGCTCTCCTTTTTATAGTTATTTTTTTGATTTCGACACCAATATCACGAATCTACAATGCCCCAATTTTGGCAGAATTAATGCCCGTAGCGGGATTTTCAGCACTTATAGGCGGACTTATGCCAACAAAGGTCCAAACAGAAAATAAGAATTTGAAGCTCGGCTATCTCACGCTGATGGAGATTACTTCACAGTTTCTTTCTGTGCTGATCATGATATCCCTTGCGCTATGGTCAGAATCTATTTGGGCTCTCGTCTTTGGAGGACTCTCTGGAAGCCTCATAAAGTTAATACTTGTACATAAATACATAAATGGCAGGAAAAACTCATTTTGTTGGGACCGAGATTCCCTCCGACATTTAATTGATTTTGGCAAATGGATATTCCTGGGATCCATAGTAGGGTTCTTTGCCAATCAAAGTGACAAGCTTATTTTGGCCTCCTATATGACAAAATCTGAGCTGGGGGTTTATAGCGTTGCCTTCGGAATTTCAAGCATATTCTGGGTTCTTCATTCAAAAATTAATCATTATATATTTTTCCCCATTTACTCCCATTTTAAAGACTTAAAATCATCTCAATTAAGACCTAAAATTTATAAAGCGCGGCTATTTATGTGCTCCTTCCTAATGCCCCCAATCATCATTCTCATATTGTTGGGAGATAACCTGATAAGCTTTTTATATGATGAGCGTTATGCGGGGGCTGGATGGATGATGCGAATCTTATGTGTTGGTTATGTAGTTTCGATAGCGACTAATATAGGGCCGTTCTACCTAGCTCAAGGTAACTCAAAGCTGATGACTAAATTGATTGCTGTAAAGGCTGCGGTTTTTGTCACTTGCATGATAGCTGGAGGGGAGATGTATGGTGTTATTGGGGTGCTTACGGGTACCGTTGCGTCACATATTGTTTTCTATCTAATTGAGAGTTCGGTCTATCGTCATTTCGGCTTGTGGATTTGGAAGCTAGACGCAATATTTTTATCTATCGTACTAGCTATACTCGGTGTTGATTATTTTGGGGTATCTGCTACTCGTTACGAGTTCTTGTCTATTGAATGATACCCTTAACTTATACGGTATTAGAATTAGTATCCAGTATCATTTCACAAATCACCTACGGCTGTAGAAATACCGAGGGTGTGTTTTCGGGTTTAAATGACCATAGCAGAATTCTTCAACGTTCAGTCATGTTAACACGATGTGTGATCTANTCGTGTTAATGAATCATGGCATTCGTATTGAGTCACGCTTATGGAAGAACAATATCCCTGTTTTCCCGTTGTTAGATATCATTTGCCCTGATAAATCCTAATTGAAAGGTTGATGATATGGACTTCCCTAATAGTATGAAAAGATACCTCTTACTTGCCGTTGTTGTGTTGATTTTAGGGGGATGTAAATCAAGTCCATCAAGCGATGAGTCTGAGCTAACCATTAATACTGTACCGGCGGCAAATTCGGAGGTCTCTCAAACTGAAGAAATATTTGAGCCATCAGCAGGTACCTTGCTATTCGGGAAGTTCAATCTGTTCCCCCGAGAGACCAATGGCTGGGATAAAAATGGCTGGTCTGTTTTAACACCCGCCAATGATTCACGTCTGATTTATGTTAGCTCGTCATCTGGAAATGACGATACGGGTGATTTCGTTACGCCAAATTCAGTGGTTGAGATTTATAACCCTAATGGGATAAAGCCTTTTAAGACTATCGAGGCGGCGTTATCGATGGCTCGGACTGGTTTTCCAGACTGGGTGCTCCTCAAGCGTGGTGATAGTTGGGACGTTACTGATATTTTGAGTGTGCGGGCAGGTCGCTCAATTTACGAGAGATCGGTATTAACCTCATATGGAGCCGGTAGCCCGAGACCAGTAATAAATACCAGGGCGGATAATGGTCTGAGGATCTGGATCGATGTTGATTTTGTAGCAATTGTCGGTATATCGCTATATGCAGCATCCCGCGATCCTGAGTCTAGCGAATTTGCAGGCTGGGGGAAGGTTGGGAATCCGTCTGGAATTTATATGTATCAGCCTGAAGATAATCTTAAGAAGTCTATTCTGCTTGAGGACAATGAGATCAATTATTTTGGTACGGGTGTGCTTATGACGGGCCCTGGGCGTCTAGAGGATGTCGTGATTCGCAGGAATATTGTTCGCAATTCGTATAGTGAAACGAGTCATTCTCAAGGTCTTTATGCGGCTCATGCGTCTGTTCTACTTGAAGAGAATATCTTTGACCACAATGGCTGGTATAAGCGGCAGGCAGGGGCAGGTAATGACAATACGCAAGGGCAGGCAACTTTTTTTAATCATAATACTTATTTCTCCGACGCAAATGATACTATCTCTAGGCGCAATATCTTCTTAAGACCTTCAAGTATCCATCAAAAGTGGACGGCAAACTCGCCGCAATCTGGCAGCGTCGATCAGATTATGTCGCGCAATATTCTCATTAGCGACAATCTCTTTGTAGGTGGTGAGGTTGGTATAAGTGCTGGTGGAAATACGGACAAACAGACCGGTCCGAGATGGGCTAATATTAACATTATCGATAATGTGTTACTTGCGATTGGACGTGATCGACCCACTAATAGAAATCTGGGTTGGTATGTCGAGGTTGATGATTGGAGCGGTGGGGAGATTTGTGGGAATTATTTACTTAATAATGATAACCCTGACGTCACTAATCTTATTGGGATTAGTATTACTGGTCACTCTTCAGAGGTGGCAGCGACTAAAAACATTATTTATGGCCTCAAAAGAAATACTTCATCAGGCATCGGAGCAATTAATATTGATAGCGCCCCGAAAAATGGAATAGTAGTAGCTGAGAACCGAATACAGTTAATCAATAGTCAAATGAAAGTTTTGACGGCCGACGCAGAGATTGATGCTAGTTATCAGGGAAATGTCTATTTTTCAGATGCTGATATTACTCAATGGTTTACGCTAAAGGGCGATAAGTATGGCTTTGACGATTGGGTGATGTTCTCGGGTGATATCGGATCAAGAGTTGATGAAACAACCTCTTATGATGAAAGATCATTTGAGACCTACTTATCATCAATTGGGTTTTCTGATTCCATTGATGAATTTATGGAAGAAATTGTCAGTCAGAGCAGATCAAGTTGGAGTCAAGTATTTACTGCAGAGGCAATAAACGCGTACATCAGAGATGGTTATGGTGACACAGTCTGTGGCCGGCTAGAGCAAGATTTTTTTACATTCAATGATTAAATTTCAAATAGTTCTATTTTAGAGTTAGCGAGAATTATGGAATGCAGGATATTACGTTCGTATGCTGTGTCGAGTCAGGCTTTCTTGAGTCTCAAACTTTAATAATGATTGAGAGTCTGAGGCGTTGGGGTGGTAAGTATAAAGACTTACCGATACTTGCTATAACGCCTCGCGCGGGACCGCCATTATCGAAATCATTCAAAGAGAAACTTAGTCACTTTAATGTTACCCATCTGTCATTCGATGCTAAAAACATTTATTCATGGAAGGCATTTCTAAACAAACACTACTCTCTGGCTAAAGCTGAAGAGGTCTGCGATACCGAGTTTATTTGTTGGTTAGATAGCGATCTTCTTTTCTTGAAAGAACCAGATGGGCTATTTCTCCGCGAGAATGAGGATTTTATTGCATGCCCTGTAGATACAGCCGGAGCGTCCACAGGGCCTTCGGATCCTATGGAGCCCTACTGGCGCAAGGTTTGCTCTATATTTGACCTTCACGTTGAGTCATTACCCTGGGTTGAAGCTTGTCTTGAACGAACTGGTATGCGATTCTACTTTAATAGTGGAATTTTTATGTATCGACGCTCTACGGCTATGTCTGCAAGGCATTTAGAAAATACTTTAAAGTTTTTCGATATGAAAGTTTCATCCAAAATTACGGGGAGTTTCTTCACTCAACATATTTTGGGGCTTACTGTCTTCGAGATGGGATTGAACTGGACAACTTTACATCATACCCATAATTATGGAGCTGGCGCTAAAATCCTCAACCAATGGGTGGATCCAGATAACCCAGTTAAACCTGAAGATGAAACGTTTAAAAATTGTAAAGTTCTTCACTATCACAATTCGATGTGGAACCCACACTATCCATTGTTGGTGGAGGTTTTAGGGCGTCATCACCCTTCAATGGCTGCTTGGTTAAGGAGCAAGTCCGCGCTTCGGAATGAGGCACCAATCTTTTGGCGATTATGGGCAAAAATACTAAAATATGTCAGGGCGAAAGAGGAAGCTAGTTATCTAAGGCAGTGCAGAGTAATTTAAATTTACGCTATCTTTCGGGTTTTTGGTCCGATTCTATATTGTATTACCTGTTGTGTTGCTTGATATATTCCAAATTAACTGTCTTTGTCCAATCACCCTTATTTTCTGGGTCATCGATGAAGCTTTCTATTAGATCACACCAGTCTGAGCCGATATAGAGCGACTGTAATGCATTGATTGAGTTCTCTGATAATGTTTCATATAGATTGGGAGTTGTCTTAAGATCTAGTATTCGTGAGGCCAGTGAGGCGGCACTATTCGCTGTGAATGACAAACAATCAACATTTTCTCGGAGCCTTCCTGCAAAGGCCGGGTGATCAGAGATGATCAGTGGTGAACGTGACGCGAGTGCTTCATATATTGTATTGGGAAGCCCTTCTGGATATTCGTGTTTTGAAGGCACGATAATAGCATCGTTTGCAGTCATGGTGTCTAGGACGCTATCAGAGGGAATGGTTCCTAAAAAATTCACCTGTAAGGATACGCCCTGCTGCTTGGTATAGCCCCGCCAGTAATCAAGATCTCCGTGACCAGCTATATTTAATATTACTTTTATGCCTTTGGCTTTCAGATTGCTAATCGCGTCTATAGCCGTATCTAATCCCTTCGTCTGAGATAAGACTCCAATATACATGATAGAAAAGATGTGATTTTTACTCGGGAAAGGTTTGCCAATATACTTGATTTCAAGTGGGGACCAGTCCCATGGAATAATCATGGTAGTAGGGATGCCTAAGAGAGTTAGCGATTGTGATGCGTTGAGGCTATGATTTGCTACACATGGTTTCAATACGTTTTTGAGAGTATGGCCCAGCCATAAATTCCGTAGTCTTGATCTTAGGCTGTCATTGGAAAAGGTATCCGCAAAACATGGAAGTGTAAGGACTCTGTTTTTTGCAGCCCATTTTAGCGTTTGACGATGGGGCGTCCTACAGACGAGCAAGTCCGTCTTAAAACTCGCTAATGTCTTATCGAGTTGGGCTTTGAAATGATTGCCCTTCTTTAGTCCAATGGACCATAGGTTTGCGGCCAGTTGCTCCCTGTGCGGCCTTGCGCAAAAGGATAGGACTCTAATAGTGTGGGTAGTTGACAGGTCGCCAACAAATCTAACGCTCCGGAATTGATCTCGGTATGTCTCTTTTTTGAAGGTGTACATATTCTTATAGGCGAGCCCATAATCTCCGTGCTGAACAAATAAAATATCCATATTTTCCGTTACTCATAGGACCGGTGTGCTAAAACTTACAGGTAAATAATTTAAACATGGGGAAATAAAATAGCCGTGCCCGATAACAATACGTCAGTCATTATTATTAACTATGCGACTCCCAAGCTTTGTATAGATAGCTTATCTTCGATTTATCAACATTCAACTTCTCATAGCAGTATAGACAAGACTATTGTTGTTGATAATAATTCTAAGGATGACTCGGTTAGTTTATTGGCTAAGGCCGTTGGGCAATATGATTGGGAAAACTCGGTATCGATTGTCGAAAACCATGAAAATAAAGGTTTCTCTGCCGGTAATAACATTGGTATTAAAGCATCCTCAAGTGAATATGTACTGTTACTCAACAGTGACACCTTAGTCCGTCCTGGCGCGATTGAATTGTTAGCCAAGGCTCTTGAGCGTAATCCTAAGATGGGCATCGCCAGCCCTCGTCTGGAATGGATTGATGGAGTGCCTCAGGAGAGTTGCTTTAGGTTTCATCGGCCAGTTAATGAATTGATCCAGTCAGCTGCAACTCGGCTGATCACTAAATTATTTCAACGCTATGAGGTTCCTTTAAAGGTCTCTCAAAAGATTTCTTATCCTGAATGGACTAGTTTTGCCTGCGTACTTATCCGTCGTAAGGTTTTTGAAGATATAGGTCTTCTTGATGAAGAATTCTTTATGTACTTTGAAGATGTTGATTTCTGCAAGCGGGCACGTGAGGCGGGTTGGGCAATTGTTAATAACCCGAAAGCTCGAGTTATACATTTACGGGGAGGTAGCTCTCCGGTTAAAAGTCAGACTGCAAAAAAGAAGCGCTTACCACGCTATTTTTATGAGTCTCGCACGCGTTATTACTACAAGCACTTTGGACGTTTCGGCTTACTCGCAGCCAATATTTTTTGGAGTTTGGGTTGGCTGGTGGCAATGGGTCGAAAATTTGCCAACAGGAACTATAAGCCCAATATCTGTGAGAGGCAGTGGCGAGATATTTGGACTAATTTCAATAACCCGACAGCACCGTATATTCATCCGGACAATTACTCATGAGCAAACTTGGCCGTACACCTGATTTCATAATTATTGGCGCTATGAAAAGCGCCACTAGCACGCTGCACAAACAGCTTAGTGCACAGCCTGGTATTTTTATGTCGACGCCGAAGGAGCCTAACTTCTTTAGCGATGATCCAATTTATAAGAGAGGTTTAGATTGGTACAGAGGGCTTTTTAGTGAGGCGCGAGCAGATGATATCTGCGGGGAGTCGAGTACCCATTACACTAAACTCCCGGATTATCCGGATACTTTCCAGCGATTAAAGAGCGCTATTGCCAATCCCAGGCTGATCTATGTGATGCGCCACCCAGTGGATAGGCTAGTTTCTCACTATATGCATCAATGGTCGGAAGGGGTGATTACCTGTGATATCAATCAGGCGATTGATCGCTACCCGGAGTTGGTCAACTACAGCTGTTATAGCAAACAGTTGGCTCCGGTTATTGATACCTTTGGTAGAGAGGCTTTGATGCTGATGTTGTTTAATGATTTGAAAGCATCGCCCCAGGCATCGCTGGAACTGATTGGCAGTTTTATTGGCGTGGCAGATCCAGCAGCCCTGCGCTGGAACTGGCAAGAGGGGCCAGATAATGTCTCGAAGAATAGGATTAGGCGGTTTTACGGTTATGAACTGCTAGTTAATTCACAGCCAATGGAGTGGATAAGACGAACCTTTGTCCCTCAAGTAATAAGGGACGGCATTAAAGGGTATTTGACCATGGGGCAGAGGCCGCAGCTCTCTGATTCTCAGTTAGCTAAGGTCACGGACATATTTGATCGAGATCTGAGGCTGCTGAATAATTGGCTAGGGTTTGAGTTGAATTGTCGTAACTTTAATCAAATGTCCTTTTTAACTGGACAGGCTACTGAGCAAAGCCATGCGCCAAAATGAAAATAGACTACATTTATAGATGTAACTCATTATGTGAACCAGTTGGCGAAATGAAGTTAAAGACCGTCTCATACCTTCTTTGATGTTTCCTTGGTAGTTAGTGTTAAGTAAGCTTACTTTTTACTTGCTGGTTTGTGCCTCACAAAGGATTTCAATAGCAACTATTTGAGAAAATATGGACGATTCTTACCTCCTGATTTCGCCTTGCCGGAATGAAGCAGATTTTATGGTTAATACGCTGGAGAGCGTTGTTAGCCAGTCATTGATGCCCACCAAATGGATTATCGTCGACGACGGCTCCACTGATGGCACGCCTGAGATTCTTCGCCAATATTCCGAGCAATACGATTTTATCCAAATTGTCACCCGCGATAACCGCGGGCATCGCAGTGTCGGGCCTGGGGTTATTGAGGCATTTTATACCGGCTTGCGGGCGGTCAATTTAAATAACTACGAGTATCTGTGTAAGCTAGATTTGGACCTTGATCTGCCGACGACTTACTTCGAGACTTTGGTTTCGAAAATGAAGGTCAATCCGCGTATCGGTACTTGCAGTGGAAAACCGTATAACCAGCGTGATGGCAGATTAGTTAGCGAGAAACGTGGCGATGAGATGTCGGTTGGCATGACAAAGTTCTACCGTGTGTCATGTTTCCAGCAAATCGGTGGTTTTGTCTCTGAGGTGATGTGGGATGCCATTGATTGTCACCGATGCAGACAGTTGGGTTGGATCGCTTGCAGCTGGGACGACCCCGAGTTGCGCTTCGTGCATCTCAGGGTGATGGGGTCGAGTCAGGATAATGTCTATAAGGGGCGTATGCGCCACGGCTATGGACAGTATTTTATGGGTACAGGCATTGTTTATATGTTTGCCACGTCAGTTTATAGGATGTTACATCCACCTTATGTTTTGGGCGGGGTAGCGATGTTTTGGGGTTATCTGAAGAGCGCTGGAAAAAGACTTCCTCTATACCGGGACAAGGAACTACGAAAATTTATCAATACTTATCAATGGCGCTGTCTTTTGCTGGGAAAGCACAGGGCGACCGAGTTGCTGAATGAGAAACAAAAAACTGCCTGGAAGGAATCAGGACGGGATAGCAGCATTGGAGTTGGGCTAAATAGCTAACAAGGAGAACAGAAATGGATTTCATGGAGTTTGTAGAGAATTACTACCAGCAATATATTCGGGTGCTGAACGCGTTCGATAAGTCATCTCTCGAGCCTGTGCTGGATACCTTTCTCGATGTTAGAGACAAAGGTGGCACTCTTTGGGTGGCTGGCAACGGGGGCAGTGCAGCGATTGGTGATCACACTGTGTGCGATGTGACCAAAGGCACACATGCAGAGGGTCAGCCGACGATTAAGTCGATTTCCCTGACATCGAATACGGCTATGTTAACCGCCCTGGGTAATGACCTTGATTACGAACAGGTTTTTAGCCAGCAGCTGAAATATTACCTTGGCAAAAATGACGCGCTGTTGCTGGTGAGTTCCAGCGGCAACTCGCCCAATGTGGTTAAAGCCTGCGAATACGCTAATAGCCGCGGTGTGCCAACGATTGCCTTTGTTGGCTTTAAGGGCGGTAAGTTGCGCCGAATAGCGAAGCACTGCGTGTGGATTCCGATTGAAAATTACGGTATGGCGGAAGATGCCCACCAGAGCCTTATGCATGTTACAACCCAGTACATTATGGCTTATGCGAACCAGCGTGTAGCTGCAGAGGCTCAGTATGACTGATAGGCCAATTGGTGTAGTGGTTATCGGGCGCAATGAGGGCGAGCGTTTAAAGCGCTGCCTGGCGTCGATTTTAGCTCAGCACCAGGGCCCCGTTGTCTATGTGGATTCGGGTTCAAGTGACGGCAGTGTTGAGTATGCGCAGTCGGTTGGGGTGGATGTTGTTGATCTGGATATGACTCGGCCTTTTACTATGGCTAGAGGGCGCAATGCAGGGCTTAATTATTTGGTTGAGCAGTATCCAGAGTGTCAGTTTGTACAGTTTGTCGATGGTGACTGTGAGATTGTAGACGGTTGGATTTCCAATGCTTGCGAATTTTTACTCGCCAACCCCAAGACAATTAGTGTCTGTGGAAATCGCATGGAGCGTTATCCCGAGGCAACCCTGTACAACAAACTTATCAATATGGAATGGCAAGGCGCTGAAGGGGAGGTGAAAGCTTGCGGTGGCGATGCGATGTATCGAGTTGGACCATTGGCGGCGGCGAAAGGTTTTAATGAATCAATGATTGCTGGAGAAGAGGGGGAGCTTTGCTTGCGCCTTAGAGACAATGGATTCGCTATTAATCGTCTTGATATTCCCATGACCTTGCATGACGCCAATATGCATCACTTCACAGAGTGGTGGTTACGTTCGGTCCGATGCGGCCACGCCTATGCCCACGGCTTTGATCTGCATCGGCAAACTCCAGAGCAGCATGAAGAGCGCTATAAAAAACGCCAAGTCCTTAGCTCTATGGCCTATGGCGTATGTTTTCCTTTGCTTATTTTATTACTGGTCACAGTTTTACTCACACAGCCGTTGCCTCAACTTCCTCTGATATTTTTTTGCAGCTCAATACTCTTTGTCCTGTCATTGTATATTCGCCTTGTTGAAAAGTGTGTCAAGTCGAGACTGTTACTTGGCAATTCTCAATCTCAGGCATGGCTTTATGGGGCTTTTATTGCCCTTGGAAAATTTCCTGAAGCGCAGGGAGTGAGTAAATACTACATTAATAAAATGCGTGGTGTGACGGCGAAAATAATCGAGTACAGGGCCAACTAAGCGCTAGGAAGCGCAAAGGGATGTCAGGATGACAGTAGGAACGGGAAATTCAATTTGTTATATCACGACCAATGGCATTGGCAATGCCTGGGTGGCAGCCGAGCTAAAAGTGCTGAGTGAGAGGGGTATAAATATTGATCTGTACTCCATGCGCCGGCCACACCAGGTGTTCTTTAGTTCGGAGTGGGCAAGTAGCATTAGCCAGAAAACCGTATGTCTCTACCCACTGCCAATATTTTCTTTTCTTTTCTCGATATTGGCCGCCCCTTTTTTGTTTAGAGCACGCTTCTTTTCTGCTCTGTGGAACGCATTGGCGTCTCCTCGTGAAAATTTTCGCGCTCGAGTCGCAGGATTGGCGCACTTATTTGTCGCCTGCCACTGGGCAAGACAGATTAGCTCTAAAAACTACCAACTTATCCACTCGCAGTGGATTCAATCAGGTGGCACCATCGGCTTTTATGCTTCTTGCCTTTTGGATATCCCCTTCAGCTTTACTGGTCATGCGGTCGACCTTTTTCGCGATCGATGTGCCTTGCAGGATAAGGTAAAACATGCTGATTTTATTATTGCCATCTCTCAGTTTCACCAGCAGTTCTATATTGCTGAAGGGGCCAGTGCAGACAAAATTCATGTTGTCTACTGCGGTATAGCCTTGGATGAATACGTTTACAGCTACGCTGAAAATAACGCTGTGTTGAAAATTCTGTCATTTGGTCGTTTGGTTGAGAAAAAAGGGTTTTCGACGCTGATAAAAGCCTGTGCCTTATTGAGAGATGCCGGCTTGGAGTTCCGTTGTGAGATCGCTGGCAGTGGTCCTGAATATGGAGCACTTAAGGCTTTAACCGCGTCTCTGCAGCTAGATAGCGTGGTCACCATTACTGGTCAGGCTCTCGACCAAGAAGAGATCGCAGTCTGGATGAGAGGTGGGGATATATTTGCTCAGCCCTGTTGCTGGTCGGTCGATAATGATGTCGATGGCATCCCGCGCTCTCTAATGGAGGCGATGGCAGTGGGCTTGCCCAGTATTTCGACCACTGTAGCAGGCATTCCCGACCTAATAGAGCATCAGAAAAGTGGTTTGCTAATTGCGGAGAATGACGCGGAGGCGCTGGCAAAGGCGATTAAATTATTGATCGATGACTCTTCCCTTAGAAAAGCGCTATCTCAGGCTGGTCGTCAGATGATTGAGCGGCGATTTAACTTGGAAACTTGCCTAGATCCTCTGGCTGAGATCTTTAGTAATAGATCAAATATAACAATAGGAAATGGTGCTTAATAATGATTATTACTCAGACTCCATTTCGATTAAGTTTTGCTGGTGGCGGTACTGATCTTAAAGCCTTCTATGAGCACGATTTCGGTGCAGTCTTTAGTGTGACCCTCAATCATCATATTTATGTCACCGTGCATCGGCGGTTTGAGGATAACTTTCGGGTGAGTTATTCGAAAACTGAGTTCGCGAGAAGTGTCTCTGAGATCCCTCATGAGCTGGTTAGAGAGTCGATGCTGTCTGCTGGTATCAATCAGCCATTGGAAGTAACGACTATTGCCGATGTGCCTGCAGGTACTGGTCTTGGATCTAGTAGCACTCTGACTGTTGGTTTACTGAATGCGTTTCGTGCCGTCGGAGGTAAAGGAAGCAGTAGTGAAGCTTTAGCTGAGTTAGCCTGTGGTATCGAAATCGACACCCTGCGCAACCCTATCGGTAAGCAGGATCAGTACGCTGCGGCTTTCGGCGGCATGAATTACATTCGATTTAACTCCGATGGAACCGTAAAAGTGGATCGGATCCCCTGCAGCCGAGATCTTTTCAAGCATATCGAATCCCATTCATTGATGGTCTATACCGATCAACAGAGGAGTGCCAGTGAGATCCTAGATAAGCAAACAAAGGGAACAGGGGATAAGTTAGCGGTGTTAAGAGAAATGCGCGACATGGCTGGAGAAATGAAAACTATCGTTTCTAGTGGTGCCAACATGCAGGATTTTGGTCGCGTGCTGGACGAGGGTTGGCGTTTGAAGCGCTCACTCGGCTTCGGGATTACTAATAGCTTAATCGATGACTGGTATCAGGCCGCAAAGAACGCGGGCGCCATAGGTGGAAAATTACTGGGAGCCGGGGGTGGAGGCTTTCTGTATTTTATCGCACCACCAGAGAGGCATGAAAGGATATTAGCGGCGCTCGGGAATCCCAAAACTTTACCAGTTAGTTTTGATTCTCAAGGAAGTCGAGTGGTTTTTATAAGCCATTAGGGGCAGTATAAAAAACAGGGAGGTAAGGAATTAACTATGCGAATTTTATGTACAGGAGGTGCAGGTTATGTAGGCAGTGCCTGCCTACGTTATCTACTTAAAAAAGGTTACGAGGTATATGCGTTTGATGATCTGAGCGAAGGAAACCGTGAGGCTGTTCCTGATCCAGATAACCGTCTAATTGTTGGCGATATTTTAAATAAACGTCATCTAATCGATACGCTTAATAGCTACCAAATAGATGCGGTTATGCACTTTGCTGCAGTTGCATCTGTTCCAGATTCAATTGCCATGCCTGCGCAATATTGGGAGGTCAATGTGGTTGGCACAAAAAACGTACTTGATGCAATGATCGAATGCGGTATTAAGACTATTGTTTTTTCAAGCACAGCCGCTACTTACGCCTTTACTGACAAGATGCCGTTGACTGAAAGTGACTTTCAAATGCCGCTAACGCCCTACGGAACAACCAAGTTAGCGTGTGAAACGATGCTTAATGATTACCGGATAGCCTATGGCTTAGGTTTTACTGTTATGCGTTATTTCAACGCCTCTGGAGCAGATTTGGATGGCGAATATGGAGAGGACAGGAGAGCAGAGTCTCATCTTATTCCATTGGCTTTTCATACGGCAGTGGGTCGCAGAGAAAAATTGCTTGTTTACGGTGATGATTGGCCAACAATTGATGGCAGTTGCGTGAGAGATTACGTGCACGTTGACGATATTGCTCAAGCTCATGTTCTGGCGATGGAAAATCAAAAACCAAATATAGGCAACTTTTACAATATTGGCTCTAACAAAGGCGTCTCTGTTTTAGAAATTATAAAACGATGCGAAAAGGTGTGCTCCAAAATAATCAATTGGCAGTTTGCCTCGCGCAGACTTGGTGATCCTGCGACGCTTGTAGCCTCTTCAAAAAAACTTCGCGATGAACTCAACTGGCAGCCAGCACATAGCATCGAGACAATTATACAAACGGCCTATAACTGGCATTCTCGTTATCCAAAAGGTTATACCGAAAAAAATAACTGAAACCATGCAGAAACTGGATGTAGTACGCAAATCGGCCTAACGTTAGTTAAGGAATACTTAAGAATGGTGATGCAGGGAGTCAGCAGAGCAGCGCTGAGATCCGTCAAACAAGCATTTTAAAAGAGTTTCAGAAAGAGATTCTAAGTTAACAATGGAATGTTAAATGAACTGGTTTTTTTTACGACATGGGCAAATTAACTCGAACCTCAATAAAGTCTATTCAGGTCGCAGCGACGAACCTTTAAATGCGCGCGGTATTGAACAGGCCTATCAAGCTGCTGAGTTAATTAAGTCAAAATGCATCGATCGAGTGGTTTCCAGCCCTCTCGCCCGAGCGGGCCAGACGGCGACCATTGTGGCGGCTGCGAACGGTCTAAAAGTCAGCTTTGATAAAGCCTTTAATGAAATGGTCTTTGGCCCCTGGGAGGGGTTGAGCGAAGCGCGGGTTAAACAGCAATATCCGCTGGAATGGACATTGTGGAATTCTCAGCCCCATCGATTGGAACTACGAGGGAGAGAAACACTACAGCAATTGCAGATGCGGGTTATTGCTGGCATGCGCCATATTGAGGCTGAGGGCAAAGGAAACACTATCTTGGTGGTCAGTCATGTCGCGGTGATCCGCGTCGTGGCTCTCTATGCTCAAGACAGGCCGCTGTCTGAGTACAAAACGATTGAAGTCGATAATTGCCAGCTGTTGCCGGTAAAGATCACTGACGAGGCCCTGCATGAATCGCGCAGGCAGCGTGAATCTTTACGAGCTATTCCTCGATGAAAGCGGTGTTATTAATAGCGGGATTAGGCACCCGTCTGCGCCCTTTGACGAACTCGACACCAAAGTGCCTACTGCCGATCAATGGGCAGCCGCTGTTGGCGATCTGGTTTGATAAGTTAGTCAGGGCTGGGGTAACAGAGGTCCTCATAAATACCCATTGGCTGGCTGAACAGGTGATTGATTTTGTTGAAAAGTTTACGCCGGCCGGCCTCAAGGTAACACTCTTTCATGAACCGATTTTACTCGGCAGTGCGGGAACACTTGCGGCCAACCGACATTTTTTTGATGACGACCCCTTTTTTATTATCTATGGTGATAACGTCTCTGATGTCGACCTAGCCGATCTCTATGCCGCTCATCAACACTATCAGCCAGTGTTAACTCTGGGCACATTTGAAGCGGAATTTCCCGAGCGCTGTGGTATTGCCGACATCGACTCAGACGGCGTTATTCAAGGTTTTATTGAGAAGCCGAAAAAGCCGCTTTCTAACCGCGCAGCTGCTGGCATTTACGTGGCTGATCCTAAGATCTTTGATTATTTTCCACAGCATTCGATCGCCGAACAGACGAGTGCCTCTGCATTGGATCTTGGCTTTGATGTGATTCCCAAACTGGTTGGACAGATGCGCAATTACTCAATCGATCGGTTGATAGATATTGGGACGCCTGACAATTATCGCAAGGCTAATGAGAGTCTGACATGAGCAGTTTGGGCCTCAATGATTCTGCTCAGTATAAAACCAATCGGGTTTGCTGGAGTCTTCTAGGACTGCCATTTGATCAAGTGGATACTGACCAGGCGCTGAAGATTATTGATCGCGCCATTGTCACCAAGCAAAGGTGTTTTCTCTCAACGCCGAATTTAAATTTTATTGTTCAAGCGCGACGTGATGCGTCGTTTTTTGAATCGCTGATTTGTAGTGATTTGGTGGTTGCCGACGGCATGCCGTTGATCTGGACTGCAAAACTGCTCGGTATTCCCCTGCGCTGCCGCGTCGCAGGTTCGTCGCTATTTGACATATTGCAAAACACCCGTCGCGATAAACCAATCTCAGTGTTCTTTTTTGGCGGCCAGGGCAGCGCAGCACAGCAGGCGGCCGATAATCTCAATCGCAGTTCTGTGGGCATGATCGCCTGCGGTGCACTCAATCCCGGAACCGGTTCGATTGAGAGCATGAGCAGCGATCAGATTATCGAACAGATCAATCGTGCGGAGCCGGATTTTTTGGTGGTGGCGCTGGGAGCGAAAAAAGGCCAGCAGTGGATTATGCGCAATCGCGAAAAACTCAATGCCTCGGTGATCAGTCATCTTGGAGCGGTGGTGAATTTTGTCGGCGATAGCGTGCGGCGTGCGCCAGAGCGCTGGCAGAAGTTAGGGTTTGAGTGGCTGTGGCGAATCTTTCAGGAGCCACAGTTGTGGAAGCGTTATGTGGTTGATGGGTTTTGGTTTTTACGTTTTATGATGACTCATGCGGTGCCGCTGGCGCTATATCAAAAGCGATTGCGCGGCTGTACTGATAAAGGTTTTTCCATGGAGATCATCGATGCTAAGGCTGCCAGCGATACTGGGGCTTACGCCGAGATGGTATTGGCTGGTTCGACAACGGTTGGCAATGGGGCATTGCTGAACTCAGGCTGTCGCAAGATCCTCGATCAGGAGGAGGATATCCCCACAGTTTCCATTAATTGCGCTAATTTGGACTATATTGATAGTTCCGCGCTGGGAACCCTGATGCTGCTGAAGGCGAATATTTTGCGTCGCGGCGGCACATTCAGTTTGTTTGGCGCCAGTCCGCGAATCAAACGTCTAATGCGACTGCATGGTGTCGAAGAGTTTTTGTCGGAGTCGTAGATGGTTTCAGAGGAAGAAAATATCACTATAGGGAACAGTAAGGTTAAGGCTAATCAACCCGAAAATAGGCTGTTTAATACTAGCATGCTGTTGTTTTCAATCGCATTGCTGTTAAGTTTTTGGCTGTATTGGGACGGGCTCGCCGAAGCCGTGTTGCGCTGGCAGCTGCAGGAAGAGTACAGCCACGGTTATATTATTCCGCTGGTGTCACTGTTTATTCTCTGGGAACGCCGCTTTCAAATTGCAGCCAGTTACCGCGGTTATTCATGGTGGGGTCTGCTGATTATCTGTGTTGCATTGACGATTTTATTGGTGGGAGAGATCAGTGCGCTCTATGTATTAATTCACTACTCGTTTATTTTATTGCTGTTGGGCCTATCGATCGCCTTTCTGGGCTCGGCCACTCGCCATACCTGGGTGCCCATTGCACTGCTCGGTTTTGCTGTGCCACTGCCTTATTTTATTGAGGTCGTGCTGACTTCAAAACTTCAGCTGCTCTCTTCGCAGCTGGGTGTTGAAATAATTCGTCTATGTCGCATTCCGGTGTTCTTGAGCGGCAATATTATCGATCTGGGAAACTATCAGTTACAGGTTGTTGAGGCCTGCAGTGGCTTGCGCTACCTGTTTCCACTGATGAGTCTCGGTTTTATTGGCGCCTATTTATATCAGGCATCGCGGTGGAAAAAAGTCGTTCTTTTCCTCTCCACGGTTCCAATTACAATTTTTATGAATAGTCTTCGAATTGCCATTACGGGTCTACTGGTCGACAACTGGGGCACAGAGATGGCCGAGGGCTTTTTGCATGACTTTGAAGGTTGGCTAATCTTTATGGCCTGCGGTGCTCTGATGTTGCTGGAAGTGATGATCATGGAATTGCTGACCACGCATTTAAGCATTCGTCAGGCCTTTGCTGTGCCGGTCTCCGTCAGTTCCGATCAGTATGCGACCGAGGGTGTCGTCAATCTGCAATTGCCGGTGCCGATTATTGCAGTCATTCCTTTGCTACTGGCGGCCTTGATTGGCCTCGGTTCGATTGACGCTCGTGGAGAAAACGTAAATGTGCAAAAAACCGGTTTGGCAACCTTTCCATTGCAGCTTGAGGAATGGACGGGTCAAGACGGCAGTATTGAAGCAGAGGTCGCCGATAAGCTGGGGTTTACAGAGTATGTGATGATTAATTATCAAACTATTCAGCGTCGGCCAGTGAATTTTTATGTCGCCTATTACGCCTCTCAACGCAAAGGGGTGTCGCCCCACTCGCCGAAGGTCTGTATCCCTGGCGGTGGCTGGGAGATCGCCGATTTTTCGCGAACCAGAGTGGATCAGATACCGGTTAATCGAGTGTTAATTCGCAAGGGGTTGCAGGATCAAATTGTCTATTATTGGTTTGAAGAGCGCGGTATTGCAGTGGCCAATGAATATATTAAAAAGTGGATGTTATTTAAAGACGCCCTTTTTGTAAATCGTACCGATGGTTCGCTGATTAGAGTGACCACGCCGGTGATGAGTGATGAAAGCACAATGGATGCCGATCTGCGTGCGCAGGCGTTTATTCGAGCTAGTCGAGAGCAGTTGTCGCAAAGGTTACCGGCGAAATTTCTGGAGAGAACAAAATGAGTGAGACATTAATAAGGATGTTAAGCCGAGCTAGTCGATTTTTTATTGTGAGCGTTTTTCTATTGTCGATATCGGCATGCAGTGGCTCGAAAGAAGAGGCCGCCAACCGCTATTTAAACAGCGGTATTGAGCTTTACTCCGAGGGTGAATTGTCGAAGGCCAGTGTCGAGTTGCGCAATGCATTGCAAATCGATCCCAAGCTTGCCAGCGCCTATTACTATCTCGGCTTGATCTCTGAGAAGCATAAAAACTGGAAGGACCTGTATAAAAATCTTTCCAAGGTCGAGCAGTTGGATCCCAATCATGTGCAGGCGAAGATAAAGCTCGCCTATTTGTTGTTGCTGGCACAGCAGGCGGACAGTGCGTTGGAAAAGGCCGATTTTATTCTTGCACTGGACAAAGATAATGCTGAGGCCTACGCCATTAAGGCATCCGCCTACTTGCAAAAAGATCTCTATGACGTCGCGATGGAATATATTAACAAAGCGGTTGATCAAAACAGCCAGTCGGCTGAAATAGTCTCTATAAAAGCATCGATTATGCACAAACAGGGTTATACCGACGCGGCTCTGGCAATGCTCTCAGATCTCATCGAACACAGTGATGACAATCTGCACTTGCTGTTATTGCGCACTGAGATTAACGAGGAAGTGAATAACGTCACCGCAGTCGAGGCAGATTATCGCACCTTAATCAGAGCCAATCGTGATGAGAAAGCCTTTTATCTCAAACTGGCCAAACTGCTCAATGATAGTGGACGCCTCGATGAGGCAGTCGAAGTTCTCGAGGACTACCTGCGACGCGACGGCAGCGACACTGAGGTGCGCATGGTTATTGTTGATGTGCTGTCGAGCCAAGATCTGGAGGCGGGTAAAAAACAGCTCGAGAGCTATATTGCCGAGGATCCGGAGAATGCCGAACTACGTTTCTTTCGCATCGACAGGTTGATCGCCATGGGCAAAAATGTCGAGGTATTGCTCGAACTGGAAAGAATTATTGGCGGTGAGTTTAAAGACCAGGATTTGTTTCGGGCGAAAGCGCTAAAGGCAGATTTACAGCTCAGTGTTGGGCAAAAGGATAAGGCATTGCAATTGGTTAATGAGATTCTCAGTGTCGACCGACATTTTGAGCAAGCTCTGCTGGTGCGTGCGCGCTATTACCTTTCAGTAGAGGATATCGACGCTGTGGTTAGCGATTTGCGCACGGTATTGCGCAACAACCCAGAATCTGAGTCGGCGCTGGTAATGCTGGCTAATGCCTATCTCTCGTCTGGGTCTAGTCAACTGGCAGACGACACCTTCAGAAAGGTGTTAGATATTAATCCAGGCAATGTTCAGGCCGCGGTGCCGGTTATTCAGAGTCTACTGGAAAAGAATGATGTTGATCGTTCTGAGCGTCTGATTGAAAACGCGCTCCGGGGAGCGCCTGACAATGACATCTTATTGTCGATTCTCGCGCAGATTAAGTTATCGAAAAAGGACTATGAGGGTTCTAATCATATTGTCTCGCGGATTAGCAAAAATGGTCGCAACCCGGCCTTTAGTCACTATCTCTCGGGACGCTCTCTGCAATCTCAAGGAGATTATCAAGGCGCTGTTGACCAATATCGACAGGCACTGGAGATCAATCCTGATTTGGCGCGGGCACTGGAGGGACTGACGATGTCCTATCTGCGCATTGATCAGGAACCGATGCTGGTAGCATACCTTGGCGAGTTTAGGCGCAGCAATCCTGACAATATGATGGTACTGTCGATTATTGCTTCTTTGCACAGCCGTCGCGGCGATCACACCATGGCCGTAGACGTACTGGAGCAGGGCTTGAAGCAGAGCGCAACCTGGGTGAACGGTTACACGGCGTTGGCGTCTAACTATCGCGCTGACAATAATTATAAGGCGGCTATTGCGAGTCTCGAACGCGGCCTTGTCGTACTCCCGGACAGTAGGGTATTAAAAATGCTGCTGGCCTCGTCACACGAAAAATATGGTGACAAGTCCCGAGCAGTGCAGCTCTACGAAGAGGTACTCAAGATCGACCCTGACCATCAAGCGGTGATCAATAATCTTGCCAGTCTGTTAACTGATGAATTTGAGTCGCCGGAGAACATTCGTCGTGCTGTCAAGCTCACTGAGCGCTTTGCCGACTCAGAGCAGCCTTACTTTATTGATACTTATGCGTGGGCACTGATTAAATCTGGTTCGCCAGAACTGGCGGAGCCGTTGCTCGCAAGGGCAACCAAAATGGCACCTGCCATTGCTGTATTCCACTATCATCGCGGTGTTGGTTTGAGCCGCATGGGGCGCCAGAGTGACGCTAAAAAAGCACTTATGCTGGCCCGAGAAAAGGCGTCTGCAGACGAATCGCTGCAGACTCAGATATCCGAGGCGTTGATTGATCTGTAGTGGCTAATTAAGTTATTTATCTTTTATGAATATGTTAATGTGGGGCCTTTATACATAATTGAATAACCTAAAGTTGTGTGTTCCACTATTAGGTACTATATTGACGCGACGCTATGGAATAGCGCGATTCAAATACGCAGGGACGTGAAGACAAGGAATGAAAACATGCACGTTCTCATAGTTGATGACCACGCTTTTGTTTGCGTTGGACTTAAGGCAACTTTGCTCGATGAATACAAGGGCATTGATGTCACCACTACAGACCACGGCGACACAGCATTAACCATATTGGCGCAGCAAAATATCGACCTGATCATTGTCGATTTGTTTATGCCAGGTGCAGGTGGAGGATTTAACTTCATCGCGATGCTCTGCGAGAGCTATCCCGACCTCCCGGTTATTGTTCTCTCGGCATCTGAAAATCCCGCTCATATCCGCAAGTGTCTTGATTACGGCGCTATCGGCTTCGTGACAAAATCTGCCCCTAAAGATGCCCTATTTGACGCTATGTCTCGAGCGATTAAAGGCGAAAAATATGTGCCTGAATCGCTGCGTGAAGCGATGCCGGATGTGGCAAAAATAATGGATGAAGTCGATTCGGGCGCTGATGTCGATATTATTTGTGGACTGATGACCAAGCGACAAATGGAAATATTACGTCACATAACCCAAGGCCGTTCCAATAAACAGATAGCGCGAGACTTAGACCTCTCAGAAAATACTATCAAGGTTCATGTTAGCGCCATGTTGCGCGCGCTGGGCCTGGTCAATCGCACTCAGGCCGGTATTTTGGGGCAGAAATTGGGTCTAGATGATAACTCGAAAGCTAAAACTTAGACGAAGTTGAAACAATACATGGAGAGTTGAGTTATGTCGGTTGTGCCGATAATTATGACTACCCGGGCGGGACGCCTCTTACAATTATCACCGATGCTGCTTGTTGCCAGTCAGGTTTTATCCGCTGACCTGCCAGATGTTCAGCACCAGAGGGTTCTTACTGAGGTCGATTTTCTGGTTGAAATTCCACCTGTCAGTGGACCAACTCATATGGATCAGACATTGGCGCAGACGCCAGCGTCGGTAACACGTATTGATCGCGCGACGATTCAGGCTTCTGCCGCAGTCGGGTTGATAGACCTGTTTCGTCTGGTGCCAGGATTTCAGACCTACTTTGTCGATGGCAGCAGGATGGGGGTTACCTACCACGCTCTGGGCGATGAGTATCCAAGACGCCTCGAGGTCAAGGTCGATGGTCGCTCTGTTTACGAGTCGCTGTTTTCGGCAGTCGACTGGTCGACAATTGGTGTGACTCTGGATGATATTGAGACTATCGAGATTGTTCGCGGTGCCAATGTCGCAGCAGATGGCAGTAATGCGTTTCTGGCGTCGATTAATATTGTTACCCGATCACCATTGCTCGACAGTGGCTGGATGGTGGAGTCTCAGCTGGGCAGCGGCGATATCCGCAATGCCCGTGTCGCTTACACCGGGACCCACGGCCCGCTCAGTCACCGCACCACGTTGAGCTTCCGTAGCAATGATGGCTTTGACGATGTGATCTTTAGAGGGCAGCCGATTTCTGTCGACGACAGCTCGAAAAATAGTAGCGCGACATTCAAAGGGTTGTGGACGCCGACAGCCAGCGACAGCGTAGAGTTTCAGGTGGGTCTTAGTGACAGCGATCTGGGAATCGGTGAGCGGGAGTACTTTACCCGCAAGCTCTCTTACAAATATCAATATGCCAATTGGAGCCGTCTGATGAACAGCGGCAATGCATTGCAAATGAGCCTCTACCACAATGATCTCGATATCGTTGACGAGGTTACCCCGCTGTTTTTATCCGAGGCGCTGGGGGTGGCTGATACGTCGCCGTATTGGCCTCTGCCAGGTCTACCGGACAAGCTGGTAATCGACGATCGTAACCGAGCTGAGTCAGAGCGCTGGGATATTGAACTGCGCTCAATACTCACCCCATTGGAGAATTTGCGTGCTGTGACGGGTGTTGCGCTGCGCTATGACAGTGTTAAAGGCCAAGAGCTATTTGATACACCTGATCCACTCAGCGAAACCTCTCATCGAATGTATACCAACCTCGAGTGGACTCGTTCCGATCGGCTGGTTATCAATGCCGGCCTGATTCTTGAGCATAAAGACAGTGCCGGCAGTTATTTTTCGTATCGTTTTGCGGGCAATTATCAGCTTCAGCCAGAGCATATATTTCGGGTCGCCCTGAATCGCAGTTTTCGATCGCCGACGCTTTTGGAAAGTCGGCAAAAGCAGGTTGTTCGCTACAATGAAGCTATCATCCTCGATGCCAGCGTTATATCGGACTCGGAGATTAACAATGAAAAACTTAGAAGTATCGAGGTCGGCTATGCCGGCTATCTGTTTGATCAAAAAGTGAGTCTCGATGTGCGTCTGTTCCGTGAACAGTTGACTGATGTGATTAATGAGCGTCGCTCCGGCTATCCCGATCTGGATAATTTAGTCAACATTCGCGACAACACGGACACCCTTGATATCGATGGCCTGGAAGTTCAGGCCATCTACAAACCCAATCAACAGGTTTTGTTGCGTGCTCACTATAGCTATTCGGATATTGATGGCGAAACGCTTTACACCTCATCGCCAATTTTGGAGATCCGAGATCTTGGCGTGCACAGCTTGAAACATGGTGCCGGTGTGCTCGCCAGTTATCGTTTCGATAGCGCCATTACCCTCAGCGCTATGACCTCCTATAACTCGGCCACAAGACACTATCGTGGTGGCGACGCGGAAAATCACACGCGGATAGATCTTAAGGCTACCAAGAGCTGGACGGTTGATCGCTCTAGTGTCGATATTTCGTTCACTGTGCAAAACGCCGGCGAGCCCTATCGTGATTTTTATCAGCACCATCAATTTGAAACCCATTACATCCTTGGGTTCAGGGTTGCAATGCCCTAAAAACGCCTTATAAACGTAATCAATTTTGGGATCAGCATAACGCCAGCTTCCAATGAGTTATTGAGTCAGATATGAGTCCTATTTCGTCACACAGCATGGAGCGTAATTCCGATCGGCCAAAACCTGCTTGGTTGATCGCTATCCTGTTTGCAGTGGCGATGATTTTTAGCACTGGTGTAGCAGCCGACCCAGTTAAATTATTATTCTTTGTCAGTAAGCCGACGAAAGATTACCTCGAGGTACTGCATACCATTCAACAGGATCTCGACGATAAATTTCCCAGTAAATACCATGCTGCTGTGCAGTTTGTCTCAGACCAGACAGCTTATGACAATCAGATTGCAGCCGCCAACCTGATTGTCACTATTGGCACCGCGGCCGCGGATACCGCCTATCAATACAAACCCAATGTGCCGATCATTAGCGTCTTAATAACCGATAGCTCTTTCGCGTCGATGGCTAGCAAACACTACGGCTCTATTGATCAAGCGTTGGCCAATCGGGTGTCAGCAATATGCATTGATCAACCTACCAGTCGCAGTATTGACTTGGCCAAGCTACTGCTGCCCGGGGCAAAAAAACTGGGGATGATGCTAGGCCCATCATCGACCAACCTGCAGCCAGAACTGACCACTATGATTAGCGACAAGGGCATGGACTCAGAGTTTGTCGTCATTGCTCCAAGTGACAACCCCATTGTTAAAATCGAGCCAGTTATGCGAGAGAGTGATATATTTATTCCTGTGCCCGACAACCGTTTGATCAATATTGCCACCGCAAAGTGGATCTTACATCTCAGCTATCGTCACAAGGTGCCGGTCATTGCATTCTCACGCAGCTATCTTAGCGCTGGCGCACTTGCGGCAATCTATTCATCACCTGAAAATGTCGCTATGCAAACCTCAGAGTGGATCGCCGATAGGGCAACGTCTCCAAGCGGAGCTGGGGGCGCCTATCAGCCAAAATATTTTTCTATACATTTCAACTATTCGGTGGCCGCGAGTCTGAATATCCCATTAAAGACCGAGCAATTTTACCGTGAGCGGTTGTAAATCAGGAGACGAGAGGTGGCAGTGAAGAAGAAGTATTCAAGTATCCACTCGCGGCTGTTGATTACATCGCTGTTGCCGCTGACCTTGCTGTGCATTGTCTTGGCCAGCTATATGATCTCCAGTCAACGTACTGTGTTGCTGGCAAATCTCCACAATACGGGTGCCGTTGCAGCACAACAAATTTCGTCCAACGCGGAATTTGCTCTCTATTCCAACAACCCGGAAATGCTGATGGATCTCGGCGAGTCGGTGCTGGATATTCCAGCGGCTAACGGAGTGCTTTTTTATAATGCCAGTCAGGATACCAGTGTCGCCATCGGCGATCTTGCACGCGATATTATTCCCGTGCCTGATACCTATGAGTTTGGCAAACCTCTCTTTATTGACCACCATTGGTATTTTTACTCGCGAGTCACGTTGACACCGCCGGCACTTGAGGACTATGACGAGGGCCGGGCACCTGAAGCAGACGCTCTGGGCTGGGTGGTTATCGCGTTCACCGATGAAATACTGGAAGAGCAATATCGTGAAGGCATTTTTGCGATCTTGCTGGTCTCCACTCTGGGCTTGTTGGTCGCCGCCTGGCTGTCGATGCGGATTGGCCGAAGTATTTCGCGGCCCGTCGAATCGCTGACCGGCGTCGTTGAGTCCATGGAGGCAGGCAATTTGACCAATCTTGCTATCGAGGACGGGCCAGCCGAGGTGCGTAAGTTAGCGTCCGGCATTAATCAGTTGGCCACAACCGTGCGGCAATCAAATGTGCGCTTGCAGAGTGAAGTGGCTCGTGCGACCGCACAGTTGCAAATTACGCTGATTGAACTTGAAGAAGCGATGGAGGCCCAGGATCAGTTCCTCGCCAGAATGAGCCATGAGTTGCGCACGCCACTCACTGCAGTGATAGGCTTTTCGAAACTGCTCTCGATTGAAACAGATGCTGCAAAACGCGATGAGAACCTGCGTATTATCGGCATGTCATCCAACATGCTTTTAACGATGATTGATGACATTCTCGAATTTTCCAAGGCGCGGGTGGGTGGCTTTAGCCTAGAAAAAATCTCCTTCTATATTGAGCCATGGGTAGCCGACCTGATGTCAATTCACCGCCAGCGCGCGGAGGCCAAAGGTCTGACATTAAATTACCGTATCGCTGACGATGTGCCCAAAGTGTTAATCGGGGATCCCGTTAGATTTATCCAAGTCATTAGCAACTTACTGAGCAACGCCATTAAGTTTACCGATGCCGGGAGTGTAACGGTTGAGATTGGCTGTCTGCGTAACGAAGAGGGCAAAGTGACTCTGCAATGTTCCGTCACAGATACCGGAAAAGGCATTGAAGAGGCCAAGATACCAACGCTTTTTGACCCATTCTCGCAAGAAGATACCTCAATAAATCGACGCTTTGGCGGTGCTGGGTTGGGTCTGTCAATCTGTAAAAATCTTGCCCATGCGATGGGCGGTGAGATAAACGTACACAGCGTGGTCGAGGAGGGGTCAAGGTTTTCATTTACCTGTGAATTACTCGAAAACAAGACGCCCAATAGTGATAATTTGCTCAGAGCGCCGGCTCATGCCGACTCGCCTGAGCAACTGCTAACTGGTGTCACTATCCTGGTTGCAGAAGACAATGCCTTCAATCAGAAATTGATTGTGCGCTTACTGACGCGTTACGGAGCCAATTGTCTGACGGCGAATAATGGTCAGGAGGCGATTGATATTGCCAGTCAGCTGCACGTGGATGCCATTGTGATGGATATTCATATGCCTATCGTTGATGGTGTAACGGCAAGCGAGACGATTATCCAGCAGTCAGGCGAAAGCCCACCGATTATCGCCTTGACCGCAGATGTGACCATGGCTGAGCGCGAGAGACTTACCAGCGCGGGTACGGCGAAGCTGTTGTTAAAGCCAGTCAATGAGGATGAACTAATTAATAGTATCACCAGCGTCGTGGCGCGTTACTCGGCTGCCCCGACGTCTAAAGGTGCAGGATTGCTTTCTACCGTGGTGCCTGTGGAGGAGCTCAAAACAGCACTTTATCAGAGCCTTGATAGACTCGATGAACAGTTGAGAAACAATGAAAATGCCAGCCTGCGTGAAATTGTCCACGATTTAATGGGTCTTTCCGGCCTCTATGGCATGACTGAGCTGCGCGATATGGTAATGGCATTTAGAGCAGACTATGGTTCGCTCGATGCAGAAAAGAACCTGATTCGTGTCCAGCAGATCCGCCAGCACATTGAAGGGTTCCTGATTTCCGAGTGAAAAACTAATCCTTTAGTATTAGTTCGTCAGTGTTGTGTTTTTTTTAAAATCGCAAGCCTATTATAGAACCCTGTATTGGCTCCCTAGCATGATGCGTACAAAGGGATAGTGGTAGTGAATAGATAACAGTTCTACACTGCTTTTTATACAGACGGCGCTGATAAGCAGGATGCTTGAGGCATGGCTGACAGGGAGTTGGCCAGTTAAGGAAACAGCCAGATCAGCATTAGCCGTTTTGTCACTACTAGTTTTGTGTGAATACATGGCGACTAGGAGGTCGTGCACCAAGGACGGTGCGAGTCAATATTTATAAATGGTGTTAGAAGAGTGACCAACAGTACTTTTTTCACCGACGATATAGGTCAGATGTTGTAAATAGACAGATAGACAGATAGACAGATAGACAGATAGACAGATAGACAGGTAGTTGAGTTAGTAATTGGTACCCTCAACAAAGCTCGGACATGGGTTGCTCCCAAGTCCGAGTTTTTTTTCGGCTGGAGAATTTCTTTTACTCCATAGCCTATAAGACATAGACTGCCTGACACACGAACAGGATAAAAAATCACCTATGTCTCGAAGACAAAAACCGACCGACCCCCATGCTAGCCGCGAAGCAGCTCGCTACCAAAGACCCGTCCCAAGCAGGGAATTTGTGCTCGACT
>JGI20156J14371_10000223_pt1 | contig 49894 bp, 39 predicted proteins | sample COG_06_FD_14371 | JGI IMG/M metagenome (IMG submission 14371)
TTGGCTGGTCTGGATATGGATTCGGAACTAACGGATATGGGAACACCAACAATGCAAATGGTGGCTGGGGGTCTGGAGGGGCAGGATTTTATGGAGATGGAACCACCAACACTCAATATGGAGGAACTGGAAGTGCTCTTGCGTTCCTTTCCGGGGGCGTTGGAGCTACAAGCACAGGAACAGGATCAAGTTGTAGTGGCAATAGCGGCGGTTTTGGAGGAGGAGGAGCTGGCGCATGCAATGGTGGCGGTGGTGGCGGTGGTTATTCAGGCGGTGGTCAGGGAGGTGGAGGAGGAGGATCTTTCAATTCAGGTTCAAACCAATTGAATCAGGATGGAGTCAATTCAGGCGATGGATCTGTTCAGATTAGCCTTCTTTTTCTAATTGACTAAGATCGACTCAATGAAAACCGAAAAACCCGGATGCTGCCATACGGGCGGCGTAGTGCTCCGGGCCGAGTTTGAGGTAGCGACGGAAGGACTTCTCGGTCTTGTGGCCTGAGATGGCCATGATGGTCAAGGCGTCCGTCCCCATGAGGTAGTTGTTGGTGCAGAAGGACCGCCTGGCGCAGTGTGAAGTCAGCATGGCCCACTTGGTCTTGGACTCCTTGGTCTTGGCTCCACCGACGGTGCGCTCGATTTGAACGGAGTCCGTCAACTCCATCAGCTGACCCAACCGCTTGAGATTGCGGTTGATGATTTGGTCGTTTTGCGGCCTAGGCGGACCGCCGTGACGGTCGAGGATTGACTGCACCATGGGATGAACCGGGATGAGCACAGGACGGTCTGTCTTCTGTTGCTTGAAGGAGATGCACCGGGTACCTTCCAACGTGACGAGTTCCGCGGACTTGAGGCGGTTGAGGTCGGACNCCCTGAGGCCCGTGAAGCAGCCGATGAGGAAGAGGTCTCGGGTCAAGGACAGGCCGGGAGGATGACCGCTCAAGTCAAGGGCTTCCATCTGCTTCAATTCGTCCATGGTGAGCCAGATGGACGTGCTGTCCTCAGTGATCTTCTTGAAGCCCTTCCTGCGGTAGGCGGGGTGGACGTCGTGCCCCTGCTCCTCCATGGCGGCCAAGACGCTCTTGACCCCCTTGATGTGGCGCCCGATGTAGTTCTTGCTCAATGGCTTCCCATTGAGCCCGCTCTGCTCGCTCTTGGAGACGAAGTCGTGGTACCAATCCATGTCCACCTCATCGAGGGCGGTGACGTCCATCAGGACGTGCCGAATCTGTCGCAGGGTGACGGCGTAGTTCTCTAGGGTGCCCTTGGAGAGCCGCGAGCCCGTGATGGGGCTGTTGTGCTTCGACGCATGGTCAATGAAGCGCTCAAAGGCCTCCCCGATGGTCAGGGTCTGCCCCACGGACGACCGCTCCACGCCCCGCTTGAAGTCCTGAATGACCTGCAGATAGAAGTCCCGATCCCGACGCTGGCCCTTCGTCTTGGCATCGAGGTGGGCCTGGCGCACGAAGGCTTGGAGTTTCTCGAGTTGGACATTGACCTCATCGCACCCCACCGCCTCGACCTTGTTGCGCACCCGCTGCTTGGTCTTGTTCCAATGGTCAGGGTGCAGAACAGCGTGTCCCGTGGCGAATTTGAACTGGTCTCCCCTGCCCTCTGTGATGCGGATGTAGATGGACGCTTGACCGTCGGATGAAGAGCGGAGGAAGAAGGCGGTTTTCAATGTGGAATCGTGAGCCTACCAATGAGCCTACATTGGCTTTCATAGGGTTTGATTCAATTTCGGGCTTTTTCGTGGTTCTGCCCTGTATTACTTGCCAACACTGACTAAACAGGCGGGACACCCCTTGAAACCCGGGGCCCAGAGAAACCGATGTACGCAGTCCCGACGGGACTGCGCTAGTGTTCGGTGAGGTGGTCGTCTAGGGGGAAGCGGTAGCGGGGGCCGTAGAGGCCTTCGGGGATGCCTTGGCCCACGGAGATGGCCATGGTGACCGTGGCTTCAGCAGGGAGGCTGAGGAGGGCGCGGACCTTGTTGGGGTCAAGGCCCTCCATGGGGCAGCTGTCGAAGCCAGCGGCTTGGATGGCGAGCATAAACTGCGCGGCAGCGAGGGCCACGCTCTTGTCGACCCAAGCGGATCGCTTTGCAGACTCCATGGCGGCTACGTTGGGACCAACTTGATCGCGGTAATAGGCGGCAGTGCCCTCGTTCTGCTCCGATTCGTAATGGGATTGCAGTGCTGCCGCACGGCGAGCGCAGAGGTCGGGACGGCCGATGAAAAAGACGAGTTCGGCCGAGGTGGCCGCAGCGGGTTGGGAAAGGCAAGCCTCAACCGCCGCTTCTCTTTGTGCAGAATTTGGACGGACCCAATGGAACTCCCAAGGCTGCAGATTGTTGGAACTTGGAGCGAGGTGCGCTGAGCGCAGTGCCGAACGCATCACCTCTTCGGGAACAACGGCATGGCTATAACGTCGGACACTCCGCCGAGCTGCCGCCAATTCCTCAAAATTCAATTCTCCGCCTCCTGTCTTGATGTGTTCCGTCATGGTTGGAGTACATTTCCCGCTTGTTCTTGTTCGCATGACCCACCGATCATTCGATTTTCTGACCACCCTCCCCAGCACATTTGACGATGGGCATGCCCTGCGCAAGTTCTGGCGCAGTTCACGGAGGTTTTTCGCCTTTATCATCCTCTCGTTGGCCGCCACGGTCAGTGCCTTGGCGCGCAAACTCAGTGGCGCCAATCACGCGAGCCTATACCGCCCCTACATGTGGTATTGCCGCAACATCCATCGGTTCACCGGGATTCGAGTCACCGTGGAAGGCGAGCTGCCGGACCATGCGAGCGTACTGGTGGCCAACCACAGGACCTACATCGATGCGGTCATGGTCCCCTCTCCCCACCCCCTTGTTTTCGTGGCCAAGGCAGAAGTCAAGCGCTGGCCCATCATCGGATGGGGCGGCAACGCCATCCGCACCATTTGGGTCAAGCGATCCAGTGCCGAAAGCAGAAAAGCCACCCGCGTGGAGGTGCGCAAGCGCATAGAGGACGACCTGTCCATCATCATCTTTCCCGAAGGCACCACCCACCGCGGGCCCGACCTGCTGGAGTACAAAATGGGCATGTTCAAAATGTGCGCCGATGGAGGTTTTCCCATCTGCCCCATTGCCATGGAGTACCGCCACCAAGATGTGTCTTGGGTATCAGATTCCAAGTTTATCCCCCACGCCTTCAAGGTCTTCGGCCACCGCTACATCGATGTATCGGTGCGTTTTGGTGAGGTCCAATACGGGGACGACCCTGTGGAATTGAGGCAACGCCTGCGCGATTGGACCGCCAAGAACTGTCTGGAGATGCGCGCCAACTTCGACGCCCAAGTCCAAGGCGGCCAAGGGCATTGATGGATCCTGCTCAGGCGAGCTTATCCGGGTGCTTGTCTTTGACGTGCTGGGCGATGGGCAGAGAATTGCCGTCTTCATCGATCCTCACGAACACCAGTTTGGTGGTGGTCACAACCGCCTCTTCGTGGCTGTAGACGTTGAACTTCCTGGCTTCTACAGCAATCTTGATCGACTTGTTGCCGATCCGCACGATGTCGCCATAAATCTTGATGAGGTTGTTTTCTTTGACCGGTGATTTGAACAGCACCTCCTCCACCTTCAGGGTCACCATATTGGGGCTAAAGCAGACTTCATTGACAAAGGCCACGGCCAATTCATCGATCCAACTGAGCATGGTTCCCCCAAAGAGGTTATTGTGCACGCCGAGGTCGTGCTTCTTGCACACTTTTGTTCCGAGCAATCGCATGCCACAAAGGTCCATCTTTACAACCTGATTCACAGCATCATGTCCACTGCACACTTCCTCGCCCGCTGGGCCACGTCCCTTCTAGTTTTAAGCGCCTGTACTGCAGGCACGGCCCAGCAGTCCGTCGCCATCGATCATGACTTTAGCGATTGGAATGGCACGGACGCCGTCGCCGTCGCCGATACCAGCGGCCCACTAGAGGCTGTGCGTTTTCGTGCAGACGGAGAGCGCATTTACTTCCTCCTGGAGTACGACCGCATCATCGCCCTCGACGAAAGCATCATCCCCCACGGCACCAAAATTGCCCTCGACCTCGATGGCAACGCCAACACCGGTCAAATTGTCGGGGGGTTTCAAGGGGCCGAGATGGTGGTCCACCTCGCTGACCGTTATGTCAATACCTCGCAGTCCGGTGGCACTACGGCCCAATCGTCTTTGAATGATGCCCAAGTGCGCATGGCCCCCACCTACGGAGGCAGTGTGCACGAAGTGGCCATCGACCGGGGTGTCAACGGCTTTGCCAACCTCGGCAACGCCATCCGCTGGTCCGTGCGCTGCAGTTCCGGACAGCAAGTCAGCAACGAGAGCGGCACCGCTCTGTCCAACGTGGATCCCGTATACACGGCCCTGCCGTTGGAACGTTCGGAAGGAACCCAAATGCGCGTGGCGTTCTGGAACATGAACCGGCGCATGGATGAGGCTTCGGCACAAGGGGCCATGGAGCGCATCCTTCAGGCCATCCAACCCGATGTACTCGCCATGAGCGAGGTCGAGGATTTCTCGGCCGACTTCGTCCGCGACCTGCTCGATGCCTGGATGCCCTTGACCGAAGGCTCTTGGCACGTGGCCAAAGACGACTGGGACCTGATTGTGGCCAGCCGCTGGCCAATCGACGCCACCTATCCCGAAGTGTACAGGCAGTATCCAGTGCTCATCAACACAGGTGACAATGGAGACTGGATGGTCACCGCCAGCCACCTCAAGTGCTGCAATGGTGCGGAACAGCGCCAAACCGAAGCCGACGAGTACATGGCCTTCCTTCGCGACGCCATGACACCAGGAGGCGAGGTCAACCTCACCGAACGCACGCCCGTTGTTTATGGAGGCGACCTCAACATGGTCGGACCCGGACAAGCCATGCACACCTTGCTGACCGGCGACATCGCCAACGAAGCCGACAACGGCCCTGACTTTGGACCAGACTGGGATGGCACCGCCCTCAAGGAACTCAAAGGGCTTCAGACCGATCAGCCCATGAACTACACCTGGCGCAACGACAACAGCCAATGGCCTGCNGGCAAACTCGACTACATGCTCGTTCAGGATGGCGTGGTGGAAGTGTTGGGCAACTTTGCCTTAGAGACCGCTTCTATGTCCAATCAGCGCCGCACACAATACGGNCTCAATGCTGGCGACGACATGCAAGCCAGCGACCACCTCATCATCGTGGCGGACCTGCGCAAGCACGACCGCCCCGGCACCAAGCCCGCCAAGCAGCTCAAGCAAATTGACTGATCAGCGGCGTTGGCCGACCTGGAAGACGCGGTTGATGTTGAACCCAAAATAGAGGTCACCATCTTGCCATGAACTGCTCGTCTCTGAGAGAAAGGCACGTTCAAACATGCCGCGACTGTTCGTGATGTGCAACTGGAACACATGGCCTCCTGTTTCGATATCGAGGCCCAGTGACAGCGAATTCACATAATCATCTTCGATGGGACGCGGCAACAGATAGTGGTACTCACCGTTCACGGAAAGCCGGTTGTTGAGTTTATAGCGAAACCCTGCGCCTAGGGTGGCTACATCATTGGCACGATCCGCGCGGTCCACCAAGTTCCTGTGCACCAGCGAGGGAATCAACGCCAGCGACACATCGGGCGAACACTTTCGGGCCACCACAACCTGGTTCACAAAACTCAAGCGGTGCACGCCTTTGCGCTCCAAGCCATCGACGGGAAACCGCAGGCCATCCCGCATCAGCACTGAGTAGGCTGTGAGGCTCACCGGTGAGCCTCCCCCCATTTGCTGTTCCACAAACCGCCACTTGGCATTGGCCTCGAGCGTTTTGCCAAAACCCGAACGCGCAATCCCCACCTGCAGCTGGTCCGTAATGCCATAATCCAGCCCCATCCGCATTTGAGCGTTGTCGAGGCCAAACAGGTCATACCAACCGTCGCTGATGCGCCCAAATCGGTGGGCAATGATGAAGTTCATCTCACCCTTGCCCGACGTTTCAGGACTCTGAACATTGATGATGCGCCCAGCCTTGAACACGGAAGTCACCAACTGCGGGCCGGTGGGCTCATCGAAAAATCCCATCAAATCATCCTGCCCAAAGAGGGGGTGGACCAGAGAAGCACCCGCGCACAGCAGGGCGACCAACCATGGACTGCGCATCATCGAGGTTCAAGGTTTGCCGACAGCGTCACTTCAATGATTTCGGCAATGTTCTCCGAAACCACCTTTGGAATGTCAATGTCGTGGTCTGTACAAGGCACCGAAAACGCCGCCACAATGGACCAACCTGTTTCGCTTCGCGTCATGGTTCCTTTTACCTCGCGCTCCAAGGCGACACCATGCATCTCAAGCACGCCTTTGGCTGTCACCTCCTGCTCGCCTTGAGCACCTGTGTCCAGCCCGCTCACCGTGCCCCGAAAAGACGCCTTGGGGAATTGCTCGGACTCCATGTAGTTCTCATTGAAGTGCTCCTCCATCAAGGCCTTTGGAAAATGAAAGCTCAGGATGGGGACCTGAAACGCAATCTGGCCTGTGGCCGCATCGAAAATGCTCGATGCCTCGTGACTCTCGGCCTGAATGTCTTCAAGTGGAGTCTCCGACAGAAAAGCAATGTGGGCACTGCGCGTCGCGAATTGCTGGGCTTTGGCACCAAAACCGCAGCCCATGACCAAGAAAAAGAGAAAGGCTCTGTATGACATCAGTTGTTAGGTTTTCCGGCGTCAATCCAGGCGGAGAAACGCACGATGGAACAAGAGTCCAGCTTGCCAGACTGCGGCATCAACAAAGGGTCGTCAGGAGACCGGTCCATCCGGTCCAACATGGTTTCTGCATGCCCTGCGATGTCGGCATACTCCTCGAATCCAATGCCCGCCGCAGGCGACCCACCAGAATGACAGCCTTGGCAATGGTCTGCAACTAGGGGCAGGATATCTGCTCCGTACCCCACATCTATGGTGTTACAGTCAAAAGGCGTCCCCAAGGATTCAAGATCGTCGTAGGTACAACCTGCTGCCATCACCGCAATAAATAGGGCGACCGCCCAAGATGTGAATCGCATCATAACACCCAATATAATGTTGTTCTTCGGTGACGGAAAATTTTAATCCTTCAGGTGCTGGTCCCGCGCCAGTTCGCGTTCAATGATCACAATGGGCCAAATACAGAGCACTGTGAATGCCACGAATAAAGCCACCTGTGAAGATTCTCCCTGCCAAAACAAAGTACACGGAATGGCTGCGGCTAAAAGCGGCCATGCATAGAGTGCATACAGGTCCACACACCGCCGGTTCGCATAATCCCATGCCGCCTGTGAAGCCTTGGATCTCCGGGTGCGATAACCGAACATATCGTTGGGCTTGGCAGGCATGTTCCGACGAATCAAAGCCTGCAAAATCCAAAGGATTGCACCGGGCAACAGATTGAGCGCCAAATTGCCCCACGTGAATTGAACCGCCAGATCCATGAACCTTCGTTTCCTCAAATCTCGTGTATTCGGACTCAACGGAGCACTCCTCGCAGCGGCTTGTGCCTTCAGCTTTGGGTGCGCTGACACCTCTATCGGCACTTCCCCCCTGCGCATGCTCCACCTCCAAGAGGAAGGAAGCTGGCGTGCCGTGGAGGCCCTGTCGGCTTCCGAAGCTTGGTTCGCCTCTTCCAACGGGGAATGGTTGAGGGTCACCCTTGAGGCGGGCAATGCCACCCGCACTGCGCTCAGGGACGCGGTTCCCAATCCAGCAGATTCCTCTGTCGGCACCCACTTCAGGGGCCTGGCCTTGGCCGACGGTGGCCTGATCGGCACGGCCGTGGGCAGTCCGGCCCTCATCCGGCGCGGCGCTTTCGACCGTGACGGGTCGATCACAGGACCGCGCACCACGGTGTGGCAGGAAAACGATTCTTCGGCCTTCATGGATGCGGTCATTTCCCTGGACGACACCACCCTCATCGCCATGGGCGACCCCATCGATGGATGCCTGTGTGTTGTCCGATCCGTGGACGGGGGCCGCTCATGGGAAAAGGTGCCCTGTGGCTCCAATGGGCAAAAGGTCCCCCAGGCCAAGAAGGGTGAAGCCGCCTTTGCCGCCTCCAACGGGAACCTGAGTGCGGTGGGCGATACGGTATGGATGCTGTCCGGCGGCGGGGCCTCTCGGGTCTACCGCAGCACCGACCGGGGGAAGAACTGGATGGCAACGCCCTTACCGCTCCAACAAGGCGGAACCATGACCGGCGGGTTTTCTATGGATTTCGCCGACGCTTCCCATGGCATCGTCTGGGGCGGAAATTGGGAAGCCAAGGAGGACAACACCGCCCGCGCCGCCATGACTTCGGACGGGGGAACGACGTGGACATTGGTTTCCGATGGACAAGGTCCGGGCTACGCGTCGTGCGTCCGCTACCGCCCGGGATCCTTGGGCCAGCAGCTCGCACTGGTCGGTACACCAGGAGGCATCGATGTGAGCGACGACGGTGGGCACACCTGGCGCCACGTCTCTGACAGCGCATTCTACGCCGCCCGCTTCAGCCCAGATGGAGCCGCGTTATGGGTCTCCGGAAATGGCCGCATCGGGTACTTTCCCGCCTCGGATTTCGGGTGGTGATCACGCAGGACGGCAGGCCACCAACCGCGTGACCTCAGCGCGTCCCTGGTGATACGGGCCTTCGTTCAGGACCACGTCCACCGTCTCGCAATAGGCCACATCGAGGCCCGCAAAATCCCCACGCAACATGTCCTCTGTAAAGAGCATATCCAGGTTCTTGGGGCCGCCAGAATCAAAAGCCAACTGCCCGGGGCCAAACCCCTCCAACAGCAAGGTGCCTCCCGGCTTGAGCCATGTGGCCGCCAGTTGATGAAAGGAAGGGCGCACATGGGGAAGCAGGTGCAAGTAGAACAGACCAATGGCATCAAAGGACTCTCCGGGCGCCCATGTCCGACAGTCCCCCATTTCGGCTTCGATGGTCACTCCGCGTTCCAAGGCCAGGGCCACACTCTTTTGAACGCCCACTTGAGAAGCATCAAAAGACCGCACCGACCACCCCATGGCAGCGGCATGCGCCGCATTGCGGCCTTCCCCATCCCCGGGGAGCAACATCCGTGCAGGGGTCAATTCCTTGAGCTGTTGCGCAAAGAAGGCGTTCGGGGCGGTACCATAAACCGAAGGCTCACCACTGTAACGGGCGTCCCACATCTTGCCCGGTGTATTCATGTCACCCATGCCCCCAAGTTCGGCATCTTGAACCGGTCGGCCGAGCCTTCAAGACAAACCCGCATGCCATGCCTCCATCTCCCGAATCACTTCGGGGATGTCTTGAATCAGGAAGTAGGTGGTTTGAATCTCGGTGGTTGTAAACGGCGTAGACATGACGCCATCCAACGTGAATTTCCGCAAGTCCAAGCGCTGGGCCCAAGCGTGATTGGTCTCGCCATAAGAGCTCATGATTCCTGCCCCAAAGGCCTTGGAAACACCTTGCTCTTCCACGAATCCAAACTCAACGAAGAACCAGTACAGCCGTTGCAAGGCCAATACAGCCTGCTCATTCCCCCGCAAGGCCACCCCGATTTCTCCAAAACGCTGCATAAAGAGGGCAAACTCCGGGTTCATTAAAGGCGGGACGTGGCCAAAGGTGTCGTGGAACATATCGGGCTCCTCCAAGTAATCCAGCTGGTCGCGCCGGCGCACCCAGGTCGAGGTGCAAAACTGACGCTGGGCCAGCAAGGCAAAAAAGTCGTCTACCGGAATCAAACCGGGCACAATAGCCAAGGACCAACCAGTCGTGGCTTGAAGCTGCTCGGCCATGCGGTCCACACGCGGAATGGCCGCATCGGTCAGGGCACTCATCTGATCCAAAGCGTCCAGATACAAGTGCGCCGCTTTCCCCGTCAGGTTTTCGCGCTGACGGCCATAAAGCAGCGACCACGTCCCATGCTGGACCTCGTCATAAAGGGGCTGTATCAATGGCGCATTCATGGCATTTCGCTCTTCTCTTTAAGATAAGAAGAAAAACGGCAAGGACACCTTCCTTCTCTCATGGAATGCAGGCTATTCAAGCACCAGACGGTCCTGTCCCAAGACCAAGCCATCGGAACCGGTCCACACCATGACATAGACACCCCGCTCCCACCCGGCGACATTCAGCATCCGCTCAGAAGAATCTGAAGCCGTGAGCCTCATGGTCTGGCGCCCCGCCGCATCCCATACCTGTAAGCGCGCTCCTTGCGCTGGCGGAACGATGCGCACCTCATCACGAGCGGGGTTCGGATACACCATGCCAACTCCACTGAACGCCTCCGCGAAGGCCCCCTCCACTCCCACCGAAACATCGCCGTTGGCAAAGGCGTATTGGCCCCGCCTCAGCCGCGAAACCTTGAACACCCCGCTTCCATTGAAGGCAGAGCCCATCTGGATTTCGTAGTCCGGATACTCTACCCAAACATCTGCTGGTGAGGCGCGCCATGCGAGAAAAGCCTGAGCCTCTGTATCGCCATAGAGGTCGAAATCGAGCTCGTCTTCATCGCCCCCTCGGTAGGTGAAGCGGGCATCCAAGAGCATTCCCTCATCTGGCCAAATGCCATCAATGGACCAGAAATGTGTACTGCTCAATTGGTCCACATAAGGGGCCTTTGCAGCAGGGGTGGCTCCGGACGCTCCATCGGGGCCCGCCCAATGGTGCTCTACCCGAACCAATGCGCTGTCTCCGTCCGCAATCGCGTCGCATCCAATGCGCATGTCCACCCAAGGCAGGTTCTGTAAAGAAGAGGTCTCCGAGATCCAATAATCCAGGTCCATTCGGCCTTGATTGAGTCTTCCTTCGGCATTCAAGGCCACCATCACCGGGGAAATCGACGTGATCACATCGGCGGTCGCATACTGTCCTCCCACTACAATTTGGGCAACTTCTCGGTTACCATCGGCGTCCCACACGGTCACGTCCAACGGCTCATTCTCGTGGTAGCCTGTGCACGCCCTCAATTTTTGCTGCAAGTGCAAGGTGGTCAAATGCCCCGTTGGCGCTCCAAGCCCCATGGTCGAACTGCTGTCCAACACCCAGGTCGAAAAGCCAGGTTGGCGAATGTGCGCATCAAACCAAGGCGTCAGGTCCACCCCCGTGGCTTCCTCCCAAGCCGCTTCCAACATCACGTCGTCCATGGCTCCGCCATAGTGGGTGGCCAGCACCGCCTGCCCCCCAGACCGAAACAGGTCGTCTCCCAAGTAATTGCGGAGGTTGTGGACCACAGATGCTCCTTTGTTGTAGCTGTGACGGCCGTATATCTGGGCATCGGGAATGGGCGACAGCGGCCAAAACCCCTCGTCGTCTAAGTGGGCCTGCTCAAGCACAAACAACTGGTTGTCCTTGACCATCTCCACAAAATCCGCCCGACCGCTCAACAGCTCTTCGAACAGGTGGCTGGAGTACTCTGCAAAACCCTCCTTGATCCACATGTGATTGTGCACGAGCGGCGACAACATATTGCCCCACCAATGGTGGCCCAACTCGTGTCCATACAGCCCTTCGTTTTGGAAGTTGGACTGCTCCAACATGGACAAGGGATAAGCGATGTTCGTCGGGTGCTCCATGGCCCCGTCAGTGGTGATCACATATCCCACACGCTCCCAGGCATGGGGGCCCCACCAATCTTCTAAGGCATCGATGCACACAGGCAAGTCCACAAAACGGTTGCGCATGGACTGCAGGTTTCCAGGTCGGGCGGTCAAGCGAATCGGAATTTCTCCATAAACCCCGGTATGCAGCGTGTCAAAGTCCACATAATCTGAGACCGCAATGGTGCTGAGATAAGTGGGAATGGGCTGCGCCATATCGAACACGCGGCGGATGGTGTCGCCACCCAAGCTGTCTGTGGCCACAAGGTTGCCCTGACCATGCAGTGCTTTCCCCCCAGCGCTGGTCACCCCATAGGTATAGCCAGCACGCTCGCGAAAGGTGTCAAAGCATGGATACCACGCCTTTCCGTGGTTGGGTGGAATGCTGGTCAATCCTATGCCCAAGCTGTAGATGTAGTTCGTGGTCAGGTACATGCCGCCCCAATAGGGGTCCTTACCGGGCTGTCCAGCATAGACAACCTGCACCTCGTGGGGGCCATCTGCAGGCCACCCGCCGTCGGGCGCTGCGATGGAAATGGTGTCGCCCTCTTGGGCATACCCCCAGGCCACTCCATCGAGTTCTACCGCGCTCACCTCGAGGGATCCCACCAAGTCAAACCACAATTGGTTCGCCCCGGCTTCCAGCGTTTCAAAGGTGACCGTTGCCGCACCCGAAACCTGCTGAATGCCCGCGGTGGTGACGTCCAATTCCAAACCGTAATGCAAGACATCAAACGAGTCGCTGCGCGCCAAAGAGCCTGTCATGTCGATGTTGGCCGATGAGGCCGCCCGCATGGCCGCCAAATCAGACATCGGCGCATGCGCATGGCGACAACCATGGTGGAGCAAATCCCGGGGGACGGTCCTGCGCAACACGGGACCCTCTCCCTGCGAGAAAACAGGCCCACTGATGCCCAGCATCAGCAGCAAAACAAAATAGAATCGAGGCATGCCGGGAAGATACCTCAGTCAGACATCACTCCGTGCGCACCACCATCTCGTCGAGGAACAACCAGCTCTCGGAGCCTGCGGCTGCGTGCCAATCCGGGCACACCCCCGCGTTGACTGCGGTCATCCGAACATACCGCGCAGGCAGAGAGCCAGGGCGCACAATGGCGCTCAATGGAATGCGCTCTTGACGGTCATCTCTGGCCAACACCTCGCCCACCGCAATCCGGGCCAGAGACTCCCATTGAACGCCGTCCACAGACCCTTCCCACAATACCGAGGCGGGCAGGAAAATCCAAGCATCCTGATACAGGTAGGTCCCCACTGCCACCTCTGCGATTTTTTCTGGGCGGCCCAAATCCAAGGTCGCAGACATGTCCACACCTTGTTGGGCCTGCCAAGCCCCATCCCTAAAGTCCGCGGTCCCCAGTTTACCATCGACCAAGGCGCCATCTCCTCCGCCCGTATACCATGGACTGGGCACGTACGATAGGGCCAAGGGCTGGAATGCACCATCGTGGCCATCCACAGGAAAAGCAACCTGCTGTCCCGTCCATTGGCCCCTTCGCCCCACTTCCATTCGAATCCAGCCTGGACCCTCGACCACAAAAGGCTCGCCTGCTGCCACGGAGTCCGTTCCCAAACCGTCCCAGCGCCCCCTTCCTTTGACCCCCCTACCCAAGGCGACCACTTGAGCCTGAACATCCCCGTCTGCCTCCTTCGTCTCCAAACTAAAAGGCGGCGATTCCAAGCCGTATTGCACGCCCAGTGCATCCATTCGCTGATAATGGTGATCCAAGCGTTCCAAGAAGTCCACATAAGCGCCCTCCTTGGAGGTATGACCGGGCCCGCTCCAGTACACTTCTGCCAAGGCCGTCAACCGGGGATACACCTTGGACTCTACCTCAGGCTGGGGCGCATGCTCCGTCCACATATTGCCCTCACCCCCCAGAATGCGGCCGGGCCCATGTGTCAATGAGTCAGGCAGCGGATTGAAGCTGTAGGCCTCTTCCAAATCCGTACTCCGCAAGGGATAATCCAAATAACAGTGGCTGGTGGGCGATACGATCACGTCGGCGCCGAGGTGCACCGCTTCCGCTGCCCCGCCCATGCCCCGCCAACTCTGGACGGCGGCGCCTTCTGGCAGGCCACCTTCGAGGATCTCATCCCATCCAATGATGGTCTTCCCTTTGGACGCGAGGTACCGGCCCATCCGTTCGATGAACCAACGTTGCAGCTCCTCCTCGTTCGCCAGTCCTTCTTCTTGAATCCTCCGCTGGCACTTGGGGCACGATGTCCAACGCACTTTGGGCGCTTCGTCGCCGCCAATGTGAATGCGCGGACCGGGAAACAACGCCACCACTTCATCCAACACCACTTCCAAAAAGGCCAATGTGCTGTCATTGCCCGCGCAATAAATGTCCTTAAAAACACCCCAACGCGCAGGAACCTCCAACGGCAATCCAGTGCACCCCAAAGAGGGATATGCCGCTATCGCCGCCGAACTGTGCCCGGGCATTTCAATCTCTGGAATCACCTCGATGTGGCGCGCTTGTGCATAAGCCACCACCTCCCGAATGTCCTGCTTAGAGTAAAACCCGCCGTGTTGGCTTCCATCGGCCTCTGTGCGCCAAGCCCCAATCTGGGTCAGTTTGGGCAGCGCTTCCACTTCCATGCGCCACCCCTGATCTTCTGTTAAGTGCCAATGCAATACGTTCATCCCGTGCAAGGCGAGCAGGTCGATCTGCTTCTTCACGAACGCCACATCTTGAAAGTGGCGACATCCATCCAGCAACAGCCCTCTGTGCTCCAACACAGGCGCATCATTGAGCGTCAAAACCGGCAGAGAAAAGCCTTGACGACAGCCCGACTCGCATTCTACAGGCATCATTTTTCGCAGCGTGATCCAACCGCGAAACAGCCCTTCGGCCGTCGCCGCCTCTACCGTCACCTCCTCCCTCGAAACCACCAAACGGTAGGCTTCATCGCCCCTGATCGACTCAGAATAGGCAAAGCGGAAAGTCGGTCCCGCATGAGGGTCCAACGCGATGTTCGCCTGCTCACACCACCCTGTAATCACCTCCTGTTCAGAGGCCCAGTCTGCTGGCCACACCACTTTCAGGCTGCCCGAACATTCAAAATGACCGCTGCCCAATGCTACGGATTGTGGCGCCGGAATCAATCCCGAAGGCCCTCCTTTGGGCAATCCATCAGCAGGGCCACAGGAGACCAATACGCCCATTACAACGAGCGCGGAAAAAACAAAAGAAATGCGGGGACGCTTCATGCGCCCAAGGTCGTCAAATGCTCCGAACAGCCTCCACCAATTCTGAAACCTGTGCGGTGCAGACTGCGGTCCGACTCCGGTCAAAAAGCCGATCCGGGCCCTGTTGCTCTACCGCCATGCGACAGCTTGCATGGACCGCCTCTACGCCCGCTTCAACCAATGCTTGGGCATGCGCAGGCTTCACGCCTGCGCCCCCTACCACGAGCAATCCCGAATTGGACCATTGGCGAATCCGTTCCAGGCCGTCAACTGCCTTCGCCGCTCCTCCGCTCGTCAACACAGCCTTGATGCCCGCGTCGCGAAAAATAGCCGCACAATCTACCGTTGCTTCCACCTCGTCGACTGCCCGGTGAAAGACCACGGCATCCAAGCCAATGGCCTGATCCAACATGGCCAGCAAATCCAAATCTGGCAGGCCATCTGCATCCAATCCGCCGGTAACAACACGCTCAACCCCAAGGGCCATCAGCCCTTCAGCCTCCCTCACAATGGATCTTTTCTCTGACCTGGAGTACACAAAATCACCTTCCCTGGGGCGCACCAGAACCCGGAAGCCCAAGCCCAATTGTCGGGCCATAGCGTACGCCTCTTCGGTAAGCCCTCGACCCGGTGTCAGTCCGCCTGATGCGAGGTGGGTGCAGAACTCCACCCGGTCTGCCCCACCTGTCGCAGCAAGACAAACATCTTCTGGGGTAGAGGCGACCACCTCAATGCGGCACTCCGCCATAGGTCAGGCCGTCAATGCTTCGGCGAACAGAGGCAACTGGGTCATGCGGGCCTTGACGGCGTCTCCCACCCTGGCAATCACCGCATCGTCCTCTGGATGACACATCACTTCGTCCATCCAAGCCACCAGCTGCTCCATATCAGATTCAACCATGCCCCGCGTCGTGACTGCGGGTGTTCCGACCCGAATGCCGGAAGTCACAAATGGACTGCGGGTATCGAACGGCACCATGTTTTTGTTGACCGTAATGTGCGCTGCGCCCAGTGCAGCATCCGCTGCTTTGCCCGTGATGTCCTTGTTCCGGAGGTCAATGAGCATCAAATGGTTGTCTGTACCTCCGCTGATCAAATGATACCCTCGGTCGGTCAAGGCCTTGGCCATGGCCTGGGCGTTGGCCACCACCTGTTTGGTGTACGCCTTGTACGAAGGCTCCAAAGCCTCTCCAAACGCCACCGCTTTTCCGGCAATCACATGCTCCAATGGTCCGCCCTGCATTCCTGGGAATACGGCACTATCCAGCAAGGACGACAGCTTGCGTACCACGCCTTTTTGGGTGGTCAATCCCCAAGGGTTTTCCATGTCCTTGCCGACCATGATGATCCCTCCGCGTGGACCGCGCAGCGTCTTGTGCGTGGTGGAGGTCACAATGTGACAATGCGGCATAGGATCCTTGAGCAAACCTGCAGCGATCAATCCCGCAGGGTGGCTGATGTCCGCCAACAACAAAGCCCCGACGCTGTCGGCGATTTGGCGGAAACGGGCATAGTCCCAATCCCGGCTGTATGCCGAAGCCCCACAAATCAACAGCTTAGGCTGCTCCCGCTCTGCGGTCTCGGCCACCTTGTCCATATCAATGATTCCGGTCTCTTCTTCTACCCCGTAGAAAACGGGATTGTAGAGCTTGCCCGAATAGTTCACTGGAGAACCGTGGGTCAAGTGACCGCCATGGGCCAGGTCAAATCCCATGATTTTGTCGCCCGGCTTGAGGCAAGCCAGCATCACCGCACTGTTCGCATTGGCACCACTGTGCGGCTGGACATTGGCCCACTCCGCTCCAAAAAGGGTGCACAAACGCTGACGGGCAATGTCTTCGACTTGGTCCACAACCGCACATCCGCCGTAGTAGCGTTTGCCCGGAAGGCCCTCGGCGTATTTGTTCGTCAGCACTGAACCTTGGGCCTCCATGACCTGGTTGCTCGCGTAATTCTCCGAGGCAATCAGCTCCACGCCATTGGTCTGGCGCACCTGCTCCTGTTGAATCAAATCTGCAATGATGGAATCGCGCATTCTTTCTAATTGAAGGTCTAAAATTACGCGCCCTTTTGGGCTGTTTGCTCTACCCGTTGACAAATCCATGGCCGAGGTGCATCAATCCCATTTTTTGCGCCAAAAACGGGAGAAAAACCCTGTCTGGATCTCTAAATGAACCAGACAGGGCCTCCTTTCGCTTATTCTACTTCTACATGAAAGCCGGTATGCATGCCCACACCGGTTCCATCCGTCGCCTCCATTTCAAAATGGTACTCCCCTGCCTGGCCATCGGCAGGAACCAAAACCTGCACTGAAAAGGCGACCAAAGTGTCCCCAAACGTTGTGATGGATTCGGACCACACCACCGTTTCATCCGATTCGCGAATGAGCAACAGCTCAGCTTCTGAGAGGCCATCCGAATCACCCACGGTACCCTCCACAGTCACTTGGGAACCCAAGGACCAAACGGGCTCTCCTTCCCAAGAAGCGGGATCTGCTCCATCCACTGTCTGCAGCGTGAATGCGGGAATGTGATCGTTCTCCACATGGACCAATGCGATCACATCAGAGGCAGCATTGCCTTCTGCATCGACCAAAGACACCACCAAGTCCCAGACGCCGCGCGCCTCGAGTGGGACGTCAAACGTAAACGCCTCTTCTGCTTTCGTTCCGGCCAACACCCTGGTCTCCAAAAGGGCCCAATCCGTCCCTGAATTCAGCACAAACTCCTCCTCTTCACCTTCCTCATGTTCGTGGCCTTCTGCGGAATGCAAGTCCCACCGCACTTCACCCAATTCAGTATCGTCACAAAACGCATCGTGAACCGACACGCTCGTTCCTGCGTCTACTTCGATTTCATCGAACAAAACACTGGGCAATCCAGTCAAGTTTTCTGCCTCACAAATGGTGGGCGGTTCTGTATCTGTGGTCCCACATGAAACCATTCCAAAGGCGGCGAATGCCGCTACTAAAGCGTTGTAAATCTTCATCGTTAAAGTTGTTGTTGTTGTGTCGGTGGTGTCTTTTTGGCATCCCCCCGCTGTACATCCAGGGTAAAGCGGAGCGATGCCCAGCGCCCTTGGGCCACCAATCCCAAGGCGCGGTATGCACTCACATGGTCAAGCCATGCCACGTTCATCATGTTGTGCACCTCCAGTTCAAGGGCACAACGCGACCAATCCCACCCCAACTGCACTCCCCACAAGGAGGCCGAAGGGGTCATTTGTTCGTTCCGAGCTGTCCACCGTGATGCTGCAATCCACCGGTGGTTCAGCGCAGCCCGGCCCTTGTCTCCCCACCTGCGTTCCACAGCGCTGCGCATGTCAGTGGGCGCAGTAAAGGGCAGGCCTAAACCTGATTCCAAAGCCCATTGACCGAGCAGCGCAATGGACTGCTCCAAGCGCAGTGTATTTCCCGTCCAAGTCCACGCACCTTCGAGTCCTGTTCGGAAGGCATCCTTCGCCTCAAATGCATAGACTTGACCCGCATGTGCAATGGGTGCAAATGCCGCCAGTGGCGTCAGATGAATAAACCCTTTATGCAGCGCAGCAAAACCCCTCAAGTCCCAGGAAAACCCAATGGAGGGGGCTTTGCTCAACTTCATGAGTTGCCACCTGAATTCAGCACTTTGCTCGGGTTTTAGATCTGGGTTCCCCTGCTCAAAACGAAAAGTCCCATGGTGGATTCCATTGGCCCCCAGCGCATAGCTGCTTGGCGCCCTGGCGTGCAGCGCCACAGTCCAACTCCCGCGGATATGTGGATTCAATGCCAACGGGTGGTGCCAACTGACCGCACCACCAGGGAACCAACGGCTCACCGATTCTGAACGAACATCCTCTCCGACCACGCTGCCATCAGCGGCATACAAAGGTTCTGTATGGGCGCTATGGGCATTGTATACGGCATCCAGTCTCAGACCCATCCGGTCCGCTTCTAACAAGCGTTCGCCAATGAAAGAAACCCGACGACGGCTGTGGTCCGGAAGTAAAAATTCCCACCCGGAGGTGCGGCCTTCAAGCCCTTCCATTTGAATGCCGAACGCAGCACGTTGGTCTTCCCACCTTCCTTCGGCAAAGACGTGCTGTTCACCCAACGCGAGACTCAAATCACTGTCCGGCTCAGGACCAAAGCCATGGGCATGAGGGGGCGCAAATTCCCGCCTACTGTGCTGGGAAACAGACAACCGCAATGTCCTCAGCCGCCTGCCCTGGTGGCACCATTTGCCCTGGAGCTGCATGCGTTGGGCATCCTGCAGCGGCAGATCCCATTGGAAGGCATCGGCATCCTGTTCCAAATCGCTCTGATCTGGGACACCAATGATGCCGGGAAACAATCCTTGACTCACTTGACCAAATCGCCACTCTACTGTTCCCCAATCACCGTCTGCGCCAGACAACCTCAGGCCCAGAACGCCGTGCATTCCCCGCCCTGAAGTGTTGGGAAGACGCGGCGTGGACAGCTCAAATTGCCGACCGATATACTCAAACGAGGATTGCGCCACATTTCGGTTTGCATGGCGACTCAGTGACCATCCCGCATGCCATTGCAATGGACCTTTGCGGCTGCGGTGGAGCACATGAAACCGGGCCGCCGCGTCCCCCGCTCGGTATTGCATCCCGCTTTGTGTTCGCGTTCCATCGGCCTCCAGCAAGCCCATTGACGCCAAACGAATGGCGCCTCCCATGGCCTCTGGTCCCAGCCAAACATGGCCACCTCCTGGAACCGCCTCGACACCGTCGTAAAGGGCTGCATCGAGCAGCACGCCGTGATCGGCACCCCAGCGACCTCCAGCTTGAGGGACGCCATCTTCTAATACCGCCACCCGCGCTCCTACCAAGCCCCGAAAAACAGGTTGAATCAACCCTGCCCCCACATCAAGCCCGCGCAGCCCTGAGACAGATTCCAAAGTGGTCAAAACATCCCCAGACTGCTTGGCCTCAATCCCCTCGGGCTCATCTTCTGCGGAATGGCCCTGGACTTCTGCAGCGGTCAAGGACACGCTTAAAGCTTGCAACTCTATATCAACATGATCGCGGCCGTTGACCATTACCACGACGGCTTCGTGCCCATGTGAAATCACACTGAGCGAATCAATTTCGGTAGAGCAGGCCGCCAAAAAGCGGCCCGTTTCATCTGCGAAAAAGGTCTTACCGCAAGGCCAAGCCTGGATGGCAGCCGCAGTGCAAGGCGTTAAATACCCGGCATGGTAGACGTGTCCATGAACCACCGACGCATCCTGCGCATGAGCATTGGCAGCAGCCAAGACCACAACACAGGTGCACGCCATGACTTTCAGCCATGGCATGGGCATCGATCTCCAAAGCCACGGCTCCGCCGGTAATGGGGAGGGTGACATAAAAAACGGGATAAGGGATGAAAATCAGATGGTCCTGATTCCCCTCGGCGGCCCCCTCCGTGAGCAGTCACGGTTGCTCAAATGGTCGTAGAGCGCCGGACAAACCCGGCCCAAGACCCCCTGAACACGGTGTGGCTCACCACAACAAACAAAAGCCGCAGCTTTTTCCTCGCTAGAGGGTGCCCATTGCCAATCACACAACGCGCAGGCATCCGATGAGGCCACGCCACTTTCTGTGTCGTGCGCTTCTGCCCCTTCGTCATGATGTGAATGGGAGCACGTTTCACCGCCATGGTGAACCACCAGATGGTGTTCCAGGACATGGTGCATGTGCAGCGCCGGCGCGAGTCCCCAAAGGGCCAACAGCACAACGCCTCCATATCTTCGGAAAAGCTCCATCGCGGGACAAATTTATGCCCAATGGCCGCCATTCAAAGAGGGTGATTGGCACCGATTACAGATTTCAATGAAAACATGGTGTTTGCCAAGGGAATCCGCACGAATTTCGCGCCTTTAAATTCTACGGCACCCCATGAGCGGACTCCGAAACGTTGCGATCATCGCACACGTCGACCACGGCAAAACCACCTTGGTCGACAAGATCATCCACCATTGCAACGTCATTGACCCACGTAAAGTGACCGGCGACCTGATCCTTGACAACAATGATTTGGAACGCGAGCGGGGCATTACCATCCTGTCCAAAAACGTCTCAGCGAATTACAATGGGGTCAAGATCAACCTCATCGACACTCCTGGCCACGCGGATTTCGGTGGAGAAGTAGAACGCGTCCTCAAAATGGCCGATGCTGTTTTGCTCTTGGTAGACGCCTTTGAAGGCCCGATGCCCCAGACGCGCTTTGTGCTCGGAAAAGCCCTAGAACTTGGATTGATCCCCATTGTAGTGGTCAACAAAGTGGACAAAGAGAACTGCACCCCAGACATTGTGCAGGAGCAGGTATTTGACCTCATGTTCAACATGGGCGCCACAGAGGAACAACTGGACTTTGCCACCGTCTATGGATCAGCCAAAATGGGCTGGATGGGCCCTGATTGGCAAAACCCCACCGACAATTTGGAACACCTCTTGGATGTCATCCTTGAAACGGTGCCCGAGGCGCCATATGTAGAGGGTACGCCTCAGTTGCAAATCACTTCGCTCGACTTCAGTCGCTTTACGGGCCGGATCGCCATCGGACGGTTGTTTCGAGGAGAATTGCACGCCAACCGCGACTATGCGCTGTGCACTGCAGATGGACACAGAAAGGTGCGCGCCAAAGAACTCTTTGTGTTCAGCGGACTGGGCAAGGAGAAAGTAGATCATGTGAAGTCAGGCGATTTGTGCGCCATCACGGGCATTGAAAATTTTGACATCGGTGACACGCTGAGTGACTTGGAAAACCCTGACCCCATGGAGCGGATCGCGGTCGACGAGCCCACCATGAGCCTTTTGTTCACGATCAACACCTCTCCTTTCTTGGGCAAAGACGGAGAGTTCCTGACCAGCCGACACATCCGAGAACGCTTGGACCAAGAGCTACAGAAGAATTTGGCCCTGCGTGTGCTTCCGACCGACAGCGAAGACAAGTGGACCGTATTCGGACGTGGCATCCTGCACTTGTCCGTGCTCATTGAAACCATGCGCCGCGAAGGGTATGAGATGCAAATCGGCAAGCCCCAAGTGATCTTCAAGGAAATCGACGGCGCTCAGCACGAACCCTTTGAGCACTTGGTCATAGATGTGCCCGATACAAATGCCGGCAAAGCCACCGAACTGGTGATGATGCGCAAAGGCATGTTGCAGGTGATGGAAGCCAAAGGCGACATCCAACACATGGAGTTCCGCATTCCTTCTCGAGGACTCATTGGCTTGCGAAACATGGTCTTAACCGCCACACAAGGAGAAGCTGTTATGACCCACCGCTTTGACGATTATGGCCCCTATGCGGGAGACTTGGAGACGCGCCAAAGCGGCTCATTGGTGAGCATGGAGACCGGACAAGCCCGTGCTTTTGAGATCGACAGGCTGCAAGACCGCGGAACGTTCTATATCGATCCGGGAGAGGACATCTACAAAGGTCAAGTGGTGGGCGAATCTGCCCGCGACCAAGACATGGAGCTCAATCTGATCAAAGGCAAAAAGCTCACCAACATGAGGGCCTCTGGAAGCGACAAAGGCCTCCGCATTGCCCCTGCTAAGAAGTTGTCTTTGGAGGAGTATCTAGAGTGGATCGCAGAGAGCGAGTATCTCGAAGTAACGCCTGGTGCATTGCGCGTTCGGAAGATTCCCTGATGTCACCCACACCCCTCATGTGGAACCATTTACTTTTCTGAGCAATTCGAGTGTCTCCGAAAGGCTACCTTGCACCCAATGACGCAGCCTCAAATCGATTTGCCCACCGTACGTTTTGCGCGAGACACCACTGGTTTTGCCAAAACACTTCGCCAGCGCGTTGAAGCATATTTCAAGGAAAACGGCATTCACAAGAAAGCCAATGGCGCCATGGTCTTCAAGACCATTTTGCTCGTTTCGCTCTATTTAGGTCCTGTTGGATTCATCGCCGGCGGCATCACCGGAGGCGGCTGGATGTTCTGGGCTGCTGAAATCGTCATGGGACTCTCCCTTGCCGGAATTGGCATGGCGGTCATGCACGACGGAAACCACGGTGCTTACAGCGAAAACAAAGCCGTCAATCGACTGGTCGGCGGTGTCCTAGAGCTTGTTGGGGGAAACAGTGAAATGTGGCAGATCCAGCACAATGTGCTCCACCACACCTTCACCAACATTGACGGCCTTGATGAGGACATCAACCCCGGACCAATTCTGCGTTTCAGCCCACTGAAGCCGCTCAAGCCTTGGCACAGGTTCCAGCACCTTTACGCTTGGTTCTTTTACGGGCTCATGACCCTCATCTGGGTCACATTCAAAGACTTTGTGGCTTTAAACCGTTACCGAAAAGCGGGACTTCTTGATCGCATGGGCAAGTCTTACAACAACTTGATGTTCCGCATCATTTTGGCGAAAGTCTTGTATTTCCCCATCGTTTTGGGGCTCCCACTGGCCTTTAGTGGCTTGGGCGTAGGTCAAATCATGGCCGGTTGGTTGCTCATGCACTTCATCGGAGGCTTGACCTTGGCCTTGGTGTTTCAACCTGCCCACGTGATGGAAGACCATGATTATGTCATGGCAGAAAAGGGCGGACAAATGGAAATTGACCCCATGAGTCACCAGCTCAAGACCACCTGTAACTTTGGCACCAAATCCAAATTACTGACTTGGTACAGCGGCGGACTCAACCACCAAATTGAGCACCATTTGTTCCCTCACATTTGTCACGTGCATTACCGAGCCATTGCACCGATCGTAAAAGCGACTGCTCAGGAGTATGGCTTGCCTTACCGCGCTGAAACCTCCTTCGCAGGGGCCATTCAGTTGCACATGCATCACTTGAAAGAGTTGGGGCGCACCGCTTAATTCGAGCGTGCGCAACACCCTGTTAGAGGGTCCACATCAATTCCACTCCGAGGAGCCGGGACATGGAAGGCGGATCCGCACTTGAAGCGGAGGCCAACCTTCCTGGTCCAACCGAATACCCCACGCCCAAGTGGGCTGCGAGTGTGATGTGTTGAGACAACGTCAAACGACCACCGGCCAGCATCCGAAAGTCTTGGATGGTGTGCTGGTATATCCCAGACTGAAAACCTTCTGAAGCCGAAGGACCAAGACCGATGGTTCTTTGATACACCTCTTGGCTGTAGTCCAATCCAATCAATCCCTGCAACCGATGATCGGATGATGCAGAGGGATACAAACGAAGTCCTATGTTGCCTGTCCAGGCCATGTCATAGTCAGCAGGACGGGATTGAAACACACTGCTCTGACCCCTCGCATCTCCGTTCATGCGACCAAAGCCAGCGACGACACCCCACTCCGGGTGAAGTTGCATGCCACATTGAACGTTTTGGAATCCGGACGCCCACCTCACAGGATCAGTGCCCAAAGACCACTGCACAGACTGGGCCATGCCAACCTGGGCTGTAAAGGCCAAAGCCACGATCAAGGGAAGTCGAAACAACATTGCCATCCTATACGAGCAATGTTAAGATAATGTTACCAGAACCTAAAGCCAAATCAGAAATAATATAATTAGATGTTGACTTACATCGATTTATTAGCTAAATTATAGGTTATGTCGAAGTTAAACAGTGACTCAAAGGTTCCAGCCAAAGCGCTGAAGCCACATCGAAGCTGGTTAACAGAGGGTGTTTTGGACGCTGAATACAAGGAATATGTTCTGTTGGCCTGGCTTCAAAAGGTCAAACAAGACCTGAACAGCACAAAGCTCTACCCTGCTTTGGCAGATGTCATTGAAAAACACAGAGAGCTCAACGCCATCAAGAAAGGCTTGGATCAAGGCAAGGAAAGCGGGCCCGTGATCGGTTTGGATTTTGCCCGCATGCAACTGCTCAGGAGCTCATCGAATACCTCCTCTTCCTTAGAGGAGTATCTAAAAGAACTCATCCAAAGGGCCATGCCTCACCTGGACAGCGCCATGCAAGAAGGCAAATCGCTGTACGACCAGATTGACGCCAACATTGAATTTTGCCCCATAGGCGTCCAGCCATTGCACGTGAGCGAAGGCTACCTTCTCGTGACACAAGGAATGCACACCCAGCGCAAGCTCCTCGCATACCGCTACAACAAATCCAAAATCACCCGCGGTGGTGATGCGTTTTTGGAACTAAACCTTGAATGCATAGAGACCCGCAACCTTTCGAGGTTAGAAACCGCTGATGACATCAAATGGAGCTTGATCCGACGCTACCGCCAGCTGCCACAGCCTGCGACATACCATGTCCATGCGGAACATATGGTGCCGTTAAAAGCCACCCTGCTCCCTATTGCAAGGCGCAAGTTGCTTCAAGAAATAGCCCAGTGTTGAGGGCGGTGATTATTTGACGATGACCACTTTGATGGCAGAAGGGCCCTTGTGGCTCATTTCTACCTCAAATTCAACCTTGTCACCTTCGGAAACCTCTTCCTTCATGTTGGTGACGTGCGCAAAAATGCTGTCGCGCGTGTCCGTGTCTCGAATGAACCCAAAGCCTTTGTCGGAATTGAACATGGTCACAACACCTCGACGGGTCTTGTCTACCGGTTCCATATCCTCATCCTTTGGAACACTGATCTGGATGTCTTCCAAGTTGATCTCCTCCCGTTCGGTCGGATCAGGCGGTGTATCCACGATACGACCAAACTCGTCCACATAAGCGATCATATCAGGGCTATCAAGCGTGCGCTTGTTCCCTTTCGCTTCCTGCTTCTTGAGGTCCTTTTCCTTCTTCTTCTTGGCGCGCTTTGCTTCTCTTTCGCGCTTGCCGAATGTTTCCTGAGATCGTCCCAAATCGTTGATTTTGCCGCAAATGTAGACCCTTCATGCGCTTTTGCCGTCACGCAGACGAACTGTTTTCAACCATTGAGTCACTGCAAGGGGCACCAATCCCTATCCTACTGATATAATATGCCACATCCGGCCCCTGAATTCCACAGTATCTCCCGGACCTCTTGCTTGCATGGCTTGTGCCAAGGGCGCGTCCGAAGAAATGGCACGCCATGTGGCATCACCAGGCCCTTCAAATTTCCCCCAAGCCACGCCAAGAATTAAATCCGCCCTGATCTGTGCTCACAATCGCACCCGGCCTGACCTGTTCTCGGCCCCGCAGAGGCTCCAAAGCATGCCATTGCCTCATCATACCCTCTACCCTAGAGAGGCGGGCCGCAGCTTGCTCCATCTCCATTTGTACCATAGCACGTCCCGTTTCATGCTTATCCCCCGCCGTGCTTTTTGATTCACCCTCAAGACTCGTTTGAAGCTCTTCAAAAGCGGTCCTGGCCCGGGCCAGTCCAAATTCCATAGCAGCAGCCAATGCCTCTGCCACTTCGCGGCGGTTCAGTGCAGTCATCGGAACAAAATCCGCCAAGTCCCATCGACCTTCACCATTTCGGAAGACAAGCCTTCGGCCGTTGGAAACTCAGCGTGCACAATGATGATCTCCTCGGTTTCCATTTCCGCGCGCAAAAACATGTCTTCCCATTCTGCAGCACGGTCCAAGACCCTTTGCTTTTGAGCATCTGCAAATACGCCGCCTGCAGATAAGAATGCCTTCACTTCGGATTGGTAGGCATCAAACCGCGGCAGCACAAATCGGGCCACCCAAGCTTTGGCTTCTTCCCAACTCCCCGCGTCTAAGGCCTGGCTATATGCCGTGAACACCCTCCGCTGTTCAGCATTCAATGCGTAGAGATTGTCTTCAATCCACCATGAGTCCTGGTCATGCGCCAGCGTCAAAAATTGATAGGAACGGCCATCAGGATCCACCTTTACACGGTATTTCCCTTCTGTATCGGCCAAGGCCTGGCATGAAAACACCGAAACTTCGAGTCTCTGCTTGGCAATGGACTTTTCTTTCTGCGCCCTTCGCTGCACTTCTTCGGAGAAACTCAGAATACGCTGATTGGACCGCTCCACATCCCAAGACGTCCATTCGGCCCAAGCGTCCCTGCTGCTGGGGCGCACAAATTCAGCAGCCGATTCAATGTCCTCGTTCATTTTTGAGTTCAAAAAACCCTTTGCGACCGCCTTCCAACCATCAGGGCAACTGTTGTCTACGCCCTGGGCCCATTGAACCTGGAAAGACCCTGCCAGAACGGCCAAAAGAAGCAATGTTCCACACTTTGACATGTCTCAAAAGTCACGAATTCCTTCGAGAGATTCGGCTTTTGCCTCACAATGATGTGAAACCACGCCCCTTTGCGACTCCATTGCCCAACACAAAGCCCCAAGTCCTTCCCCCTCTCTTCAGTCCTTTTTGGACCAACACAATGGCAAAATCACGATCTTACCGTCACATTGAGTTGGCCAAAGTGGTATTTCAGATAGCCCGGTGCAACTTTTATGCGTCTTTAGGTATTCAATGAACAGTAACTCTCGACCATGCGACACCTTATACTCCTTTTACTTCTGGCTACTTCCTGCTTCGCAAGTGCCCAAGAATCTTGTGTTTTCGAAGCAGACATTGCCATCGAAACCGCATCTTGGGGGGACGAGGTCAGCTGGAACCTCATAGACGCATCCGGCGCCGTCATCTTTTCTGGATCCAACTATTCCTCCAATTCGTCCTACCTCACAACCGCTTGCTTGAACGACTCCTGCTACACGTTAGAGTTAATCGACAGCTTTGGAGACGGGTGGAACGGAGCGAGCATCTCCGTGAACTACGCTGACTTGGGCATCATGATTGGCCCACTCACCATGGACCAGGGTGATTACGCCTCTTTCTCAGTGGGCACGAGTGCCGCTTGCAATGGGGCCCTCATTGACGGCAATGGAGTCAACAATGATCAATACGGCTGCATGGACACCGGGGCGTTGAATTTTGATACCACTGCGACCGTCAACTGTTGCTGTCAATATCCCGAGGATTGCAGCACCTCAAACACCCTCACGATCATCCAAACATCTGGGGCATCGGAACCGTGGTGCGACTCCCTGTGGTGGGGGCCCGTCGCCGAGCTATGGATCTTTGACAACAATTCAACTTGGTCCCCGAGCTTCCAAGGTGCCAACGACCAAGGTCAATGGATCATGGAAGGGTGCATTTCTGATGGCTGCTACAATGTCCTCGCATACAATTCGAATTGCTCGGGATCAGGAACATTGGAGTTCTTGGTGAACGGAGCCTTGCAAGTTGGATACGGCGTGACCGATTCAACGAGCACATCATTCGCTCTCGGCATCAATCAAGACGGTTGCGGTTTCAGCATCTACGGTTGCACTGACCCCGAAGCTCCGAATTACAATGCCGACGCTGACACGGACGACGGATCTTGCTTGGAACCCTGTGACTGCCCCGACGGGTTCGATCCTGTATGTGGTTACGAGTACTCGACGGGACTCACCATGACCTTCAACAATATGTGCGAGCTGGAATGCGCCGGCGCATACTTTCAGTGGGAAGGCGACTGCAGCACCCCTCCTATTTATGGCTGTTTGGATGCCGATGCACTGAACTACAACCCCAATGCGACTGCCGACAGCGGCGGGTGCATCTACCTGCCAGAATGTGGAGATGGCCAGGCCATTACAGTGTCGTCCACCATGGACACACTCGATCCAATTGGTGGGATATTCGGCAATGCCCTCTCCGCTTATTTCACAGGGCCCAATGGCTTCATCAACAGCTTCATCACCTACTACGGTGACGATGGCAGCTATGCATCATACGGGTGTCTAGAAGACGGATGCTACAACTTCCATGTTGTTTCCAATGGGTGGACAACCGGAGGCAGCATTGACGTGAGCATCAATAGCGGTGATCCCGTGACCTACATCTTGGGTGCAGATGCTTATGAAGGCGTCTTTGCTTTTGGTGTGAATGAAGAAGACTGCGAGGTCTATTTTCCAGGCTGCACCGATCCAGAAGCACAGAACTACAACCCCAGCGCCACCGAAGATGATGGCTCGTGCCAGTATCCATTCTATTGTCCAGACAGTTTGATCACCGCACAATTGTATGTGTGCACATTCTCCGGTGGAGACGAGGTCTCTCTGACCATCTCAGACAGCCAAGGCAACATCATTTATCTCCAAGATGGCTATCCAGACTTGACCATCGACTACATCGATGTGTGCTTAGACCCCACAGAATGCTACACCGCCACCATGATGAATCTCGCCGGTGGCGACTCTTGGAATGGTGGATACTTTTGGATTCAGACCTCCGGTATGGAGTGGGTCAATGGCTCTTTACAAGGCGCATCCGAACAGAGCATCGAATTTGGAACAGGAGAAGACTGTGGCGATGACATCAACACCACAGTATGGGGTTGCACCGACCCCAATGCGCTCAACTTCGATCCCCTCGCCACCATAGACGACGGATCCTGTGAGTATGACGGCACCGACCCTGTGGACCCCATTGATTGCGATGGAGACAACTTCGTCTCGGGTCTATACTTTGCCGGCGATGCCTTTATCAGCGAGGTCAGCTGGGCCATTTTAGATTCCCTGGGCAACGTTATGCTCCAAGGCAATGGCGGCAGCCCGAACGGCATTGGGGATGCCTATTCGCAAGGGTGCATACCTGACGGATGCTATACCATAGAGCTTTACGACAGCTTTGGCGATGGTTGGGGCGGCGGATTGCTCATCATCACATCCGACGATGTGCTCGCATTGACTTTCACACTCGAAGAAGGCGAGTACGCCTCTTTCCCCCTTGAACTGGGCAGCGGATGTGGCGGGTCTCCATTGACCATTTGGGGATGCACCGACCCCGGCGCTTCAAACTATGACACGGACGCCACGGCTGAAGACGGCTCCTGCGAGTACGCTTCATGTCCACTTCTTGAAGTCAACATCGTAACCTACACACTCTCTAATGGAGATGAAATAGGATGGACCATCGAAGGCGCATCAGAAGAAGATTCTATCTGGGTCAATTCTATGCCCATGGGGGATTTTGAAGTGCAGACGCACACCCTATGCTTGGCTGCCGGTTGTTACACCATGACACTTCAAGACAGCGCAGAGGACGATTGGAACCAAGGCTGGGTCGAGGTCTGGGTGGACAGCGCGCTGATAACCACCGCAACCTATGATGCAAACGGCACCAACTCCATGAACATGGGGATTGGTTCGGACTGTGGTGACACTCCAGGCGTCGCTGGTGGAAACACCAATGCAGGCATGAGTGGATGGGATGCCACGGTAGACTTTAGCATCTACCCCACTCCCACTGGCGAGATCGTCAACATATTGGGCGATGGCTTTGACCATGAACTTCCCGTGGTGGTGCGCATCAAAGACATGATGGGTAAGCTCGTAACAGAGCGCACGGTGCTGCCAGGAGAGGGAAAGGTGGCGTGGCAGTTCGATGTCCGCGATTGGCCTGCTGGGATTTACACAGCAGAAGGCACGCAAGGCAACACAGTAGCCGTGGGCAAGGTTTTGGTCGCCCGATGAGCGCGACATCGTTTGAACGACCAAGTCAACGTCTGCAAAGTCTTCACGCTTTCTATTGAGCACTCCACACTTCAGAATTAGCTTCGCGCCGAATGCCCTTAGAGGTATTAACAATTGTGGATAACGCATGTTATCACATTGTGAACGACAACGGACCTCCAAGTGGGGTCCGTTTCGTTTTTATGCCCCACTATTGTCCTGTCAGCAACGACAACGCAGCGCTTCGGCAATGCGACCCCTCCGGGGGTGAAGGCTTGCCTTCTGTCGGACCCCCGATGAAATGGCCTCGGCCAAAGAAGCGGGAAGGACCTCGGTTCTGTTGACCTCCAACACGAAAGTGAAGGAGCTGCCGACCTCCGGCGAAAAGGCATCTTGAGAATAGATGGAGCCAAGCTCACCAGGGAGCAATCCCTGACCCGACCAAAGGAGGCACCGCACCCGACCGGTTTACCGGAAATGCTTCGGCATCGGGGGCTGAGACGAGAGTCGAAGCCATCTCCTCGGAGACAAAAGCGGTGAGCGCAACGGACTTCGGTTCAAAGCGCTGAGGAAGGCCCGAAAGCCGAAAGGTGGACGGTCCGACATCGGATCACCTCGTGTGAGTCGATGTGCCAAAGAGTCCAGGGAAAGGCACGCCGCAAGGCAGTTGACCCCGGGGTACTCGGGCCGAAAGGGGCAACCCCGAAAGCCGACTCAATTCGTCCGCGAATTGGACCGCGCCGTCCGCAAGGAAGGCCGGGTGTATCCAGGATAAGCCAACGGTCGTAGACCATGCCGGTTCCGACACTCAGAGGTCCAGATCGCCCGTCAAAAGGCGAAGCATGAAGAACCCCCGTTACTTCATGAGCAGGACACCTTCGGGTGGGCCATGCCTGGAAGAATCCGCATCAGAAACAGAGGGCCTCGGCCTGAAGTGGACGGTGCGGATTTCTTATTTCTAGGCGCTGCAGTTCTCCAATGTGGCTGGACGCGGGCGAGCACTCCGCCGTTCAAGACCCATTCCAAGATTTAGGGCAGTTCCCGTTTGGCAATGCGCTCCAATGGGCCTGGGCAAGCCTTCTGGTGACAGGAGATACAACCCGAAACCACCATAGAATATGACGCTGCGTCAGGATGGGCATTGAAATCAGCAATCCGCTGCTCAAAAGCCATCGCCAGAGCCTTGTAACCCTCTACGAGCATACTCGAATCCGTTGGCGCCAGGTCATTGAGATCGAACTCCGTAAAAGTGGCGCCCGCCCATTCCCCATCACCTTCCAAAAAGCGGGTACGAAAACCGACCAATTCGGCATCCAAATGCCGCATGGACTCTGCCAAGGGACTGGTCCTGTTGGGCTGGGTGGGCGCCAATCGCGGACCTGCAGAAGACGGAGCATGGCCACATTGGGCCAGCACGCAGGCCGCTGCGGTTAAACATACCGCTGTCCATTGGCGGCCTCGATTGGGTTTGAACGTCAACCGCATCAATCCTCAATCATCACACCGGTCGCCGTAAAGGCAAGTTGCAACTCCGGCTCGGATATGGCCGCGATGTAGGCTTCAGATTCACCGGCATCATCGGCATAATGACGCAGCATGTCCACCGTCAGCGTGTCGAAGAAGGCCTCTCCTTCCACGATCGTGCGCTTTCCCTCAACCCCTTCAGTAGGAACGAAGAAACCGTAATCCAAGAACCGGACAAAAACAGTGTCTTCTCCAGAAGCCACGTCCATCCAACACCCTTTCTTGCCACACGTAGCCGTGATTTCACCTTCGAAACGGACAGCAGCCCGACCTCCCTCTTCCAGAGCTGAACGCAAACCATCAGCGTCAACAGCACCATCAAGGTCAATCACAGACCCATAGTAAGTCCGACCTGTTTCGGGGTCACTCTCCACAGCCTCACCTCCACCAGAACAGCCTGCTCCAACAGCAAACACTACGAGAACAGGGACCCAACGAAGGCATTTCATATTAGAAGTCATCATGTTGGAAATCTACACAACAAGGCCACACCAACAGGTCAATCAAATCCCGCCAGAAATATCAATTCAAACAGTGCGCACATTCGTTCTGCACTTTGCGTCCAAACTCATGGAAGTGGTTAGTGTATTTATTACACTTGCATTTCGTTTCGCCAAGATGTGCTACCCCTCGTCCATCCTTTCAGCAACAGCCTGCATCGCTTTAGGCTTATTGACGAGCTGTAAGCCCTCTAACCCCGCTGCTGCCAAAGATGCCCGAACGGCTTTTGTGGACAGTGTAATGGGGACAATGGCCTTGGAAGACAAAGTGGGCGAAATGACCCAACTCACGTTGGACATGGTGTGTGTAGGAAAACCCTATCATTTGGAGGAGCCTCACCGCTTGGATACTGCCAAATTGCATAAAGTGCTTGTCGACCTCAAGGTGGGCAGCATCTTGAATTGCGGAGGCCATGCCTACGGACCAGAAAAATGGCACACACTCATTGGCGGCATCCAAGAAACCGCAGCGCGCAAGGCAACCGGTATTCCCGTCTTGTACGGGATCGATGCCATCCATGGCGCCACCTACACATCTGGAGCGGTACTTGGCCCTCAACAGATTGGTCTGGCAGCCACATGGGACACCGCATTGGTGCGCATTTTAGCGGAAAAAACAGCCATGGAAGTCACCGCTTGTGGGATTCCGTGGAACTTCTCTCCAGTGCTCGATGTCGCCCGCGATGCCCGTTGGCCGCGTTTCTGGGAGACCTTTGGAGAAGCCCCAAAACTTGTATCGGACATGGGTGTAGCCATGGTCAAGGGCTACCAAGAAGGACCTTCGCCCATCGCGGCTACCTTGAAGCATTACGTTGGATATAGCCGTCCCCTTACTGGTAAAGACCGCACGCCCGCTTGGATTCCTGAGCGTCAGTTGCGTCAAATCTTCCTCCCTCCCTTTGCTGCAGCCATCGACGCTGGAGCGACCAGTATCATGGTCAACAGCGGTGAAATCAATGGCATCCCCGTTCACGCGGACCACCACATCCTCACAGACATCTTGCGCGACGAACTCGCATTCGACGGCATGGTTGTCACAGATTGGGAAGACATCAAGTACCTCTACAGTCGACACAAGGTTGCCGCTGACTACAAGGATGCGATCATCATGGCCATTAACGCGGGCATCGACATGAGCATGGTCCCTACAGACACCAAGTTCCCTGTGCTCTTGGCCGAATTGGTCCGAGAAGGCCGAATTCCGACGAAGCGGATCGACGAAAGTGTTCGCCGTATCCTCGGCATGAAGTACGACCTCGGCTTGTTCGAAACGGGCGGCTTCCCCCCTGCTTTGACCGATTACCCCAGCAAGGATCAGCTTGAAGGCAGCGCAGCGCGTGCTGCCCTTGAGAGCATAACGCTGCTCAAGAATGAAGGTCAACATGCCGTGAATTCAGGCGACCCTATCCTGCCCATTGGAGGAACAGGGCGTATCCTGGTCACTGGACCAACTGCCAACAGCCTGAATGCCTTGAATGGTGGCTGGTCCGGCACTTGGCAGGGAACAAACCCCAAGTACAACACCCCCGGACGTCCTACCGCATTGGAAGGCATGCAAGAGGTTTTTGGAAAGGATCGAATCTCCTTTGCAGAGGTCGACATGGACTTTACCAACGAGGACATCGCAAACATCACGCGAAACGTAAAGTCCAGCAACACCCAATGCGCTGTGGTTTTCTTGGGCGAAATGCCCTACACCGAAGGCGTCGGGAGCATAGAAGACCTTGAGCTCTTTGACAACCAGCAAAACCTCGTCAAGGCCATTCACGCCAAAGGCATCCCCATCATCGGAGTATTCGTTGGTGGACGCCCCCGCACCATGGCGGGTATAGAGCCCTTGCTCGATGCATTTGTAATGGCATACCTACCCGGTGATTACGGCGCTCGCGCCATTGCCGATGTCTTAAGCGGTGATTTCAATCCTTCGGGACGCTTGCCCTTTACTTGGCCAAGAAGCGCTTCTGCTCACTTGACGTACGACCGGAAGCACACGGAAAACATCCAACCCAAATACAACCCAGCACCATTCAACCCTTTGTACACCTTTGGAAGTGGTCTGTCCTACTCCACCGTTGAAACAACAAAGCTTGAGCTGATCAGCGATAGCACCTTGAGCATGGGCGCTGATGTGGCTGTGAAGGTGACCTTGAGCAACACTGGAGACCAGTCCACCACAGAAACGGTGATTCTTTATTCCCAGGATCAGGTGGCAAGCATCACACCTTCCGTGGACGAACTCAGGGCCTTCAAACAGGTAGTGGTACCCGCTGGTGCCACCATAGATGTCGATCTCCGGGTTTCTACTGAAGAGCTTGGATTTATAGGCAAAGACAACAATTACATCGTAGAACCTGGAGCGTTTGGACTGAGGGTGAAGGACCAGGAGGTCGCATTCAACTTAGCAGAATAACAACCCTTACATAAATCAACATGAAACACCTTTACTCAATGATTGCCCTGTTCATGGTGGCAATGGGCGTGAATGCCCAAATGGTTTCCGTAACGTGGAACCTCAACATGACCAATGAGACGGTTGCTCCAGAAGGCCCTTCCGTGGCTGGTGGCGCTGACTTCGGTAACCCCGGAACCAACCCTATGTCTGACCCCGATGGCGATGGCATTTGGACCCTCACCCTCGAAGTAGAAGCCGGATACACCGGATACTACACCTTCACCAACGGCGCATGCCCAGATTGGTCTTGCAAGGAGAACATCGCAGGACAAGCCTGCGCAAATCCTGCCAACTACAACGACCGTCAGCTGGAAAACATCACGGAAGACACCGTGATCAACACTTGCTTCGGCCAGTGCACGACAGATGGCACCTGCACAGCATCAAGCGATGTGAACGTCACCTTTCAGGTGGACATGTCCAGCGAGACCATTGCAGCAGAAGGCATCTTCATGAGCGGCGCTTTTGACGGATGGTGCGGTTGTACCCCCATGTCAGACGACGACGGCGACGGTATCTACAGTGCCACTGTCACAGCTGCACCCGGCGGCTTCGAGTGGAAGTTCCTGAACGGAGGCTGGGCCGGAGAAGAGGTGTTTGACCCTGCTGTTGACGGCGAATGCACCCTCACCACTGGAGAGTTCACCAACCGCTTCATCATGGTGGAAGGTACCGAGGACATCACCCTCGACGCTTACTGCTTCAACACATGCAGCGCTTGCAACGAGACACCTTGTGTTGACCCTGCTCAGATCGACAGCACCATGATGTGCACCCAAGAATGGGATCCCGTGTGCGGTTGCAACGGAGTGACCTATGGAAACGACTGCGAGGCGCAATTCTTTGGCGGCGTAACCTCTTGGACGATGGGCGAGTGCTCCACAAGCTCCATGGTCACCTTCCAGGTAGACATGAGCAACGAGGACATCCTCGGCCCTATTTACGTCACTGGAGCCACTGTCGATGGCTGGTGTGGCACTTGCATTGAGATGACCGATGCTGACGCGGATGGTGTCTACGAGGCCACCGTCGAGCTCGAAGCCGGCGACCACGAGTACAAGTTCAACAACGGCGGCTGGGATGGCACCGAGAACCTCGATTCAGATGAGGACGCAGCGTGCACATTGACCACAGTAGATGAGGGCGGCACTTTTGTAAACCGCTTGTACACCCTCGTAGCGGGTGCTGGAGATGTCACCATCGACGCCGTCTGCTTCAACAGCTGCGTAGCTTGTGAAACCGTTGAAGTTCCCAACACACCTGTGACCTTTAACGTGGACATGAGCGAGCAGACCGTCAGCGGTGCTGTGTACATCTCAGGAGAGTCCATCGACGGATGGGCCGGGTCTTCTGTTGAAATGACCGACGCTGATGGAGACAACGTTTACTCTGTGACCATCGAGCTCGGACAAGGTGCCCACGAGTACAAGTACATGATCGGCAGCTGGGACACCAGCGAAAACCTCGAAGCCGAAGGCGATTCCGCTTGTACTTTGACCACCAGCGGGTTCACCAACCGCTACCTCTTTATCGACTCAGAGGAGGCCATTGACCTCGCTACAGTATGCTACGAGTCTTGCGATGCTTGCGCTCCCGTGAATGCAGTGAATGAGCAGAACGGCTTGTCCTTCCGCGTGTTCCCAAGCGTCACCGACGGCATTGTCACCGTGGCTTTCCCAGCTCCACTCACCAGCATGGCACGCATCGAAGTGCGCGACATGAGCGGCCGCTTGGTCACGACCAACAACCTTGGAGAAGGCATGACCCAAATCCAAGTTGACCTCAACAATCAAACAGACGGATTCTACGTGATCCGCGTTACTGCCGGCTTGCAGGTGGCTACCGAAGTGGTAGTGAAGCAGCACTGAAACTGAATACCACAAGACACTATGAGAATCTTGCTCCTCTTGGGTTGGTTGATTCCACTCGGAATCTTTGCCCAATCCACGGCCATCACCGGAAAGGTGACCGACGCCGATGATGGAATGTCCCTGCCGGGCGTATCTGTTGTCGAAAAAGGCACCTATAACGGCACCGTGACTGATATCGATGGTAACTATACCCTCATGGTTTCCTCCAACGAGGCCACCTTGATGTTTACCTACATCGGTTACAAAACCACGAACGTGGCCATCGCTGGTAAGTCCAATGTTGACCATGCCCTTTCTGCCGACATCGCCGGTTTGGAAGAGGCCATTGTCATCGGATATGGAAACCAGCAGAGGAGCAAGATCTCTGGTGCTGTGGGCACCATTGACATCAAGGACGCCACTTCGGTGCCTGTGCTCCGCACGGAGCAGGCGCTGCAAGGAAGGGCTGCTGGTGTTCAAGTGACCCAAAACTCAGGCCAGCCTGGTTCTACCCAATCCATTCGGATTCGGGGAACCGGCTCCCTGAACAACGCAGAGCCTCTCTGGGTGGTCGACGGCATTCCATCCGGCGGCATCGACTACCTCAACCCTGCGGACATCGAATCCATTTCCGTCTTGAAGGACGCTGCATCTGCGGCGATCTATGGCGCACGTGGTGGAAACGGCGTCATCCTCGTCACCACGAAGAAGGGCGCCAAAGGGCAACCGGCTCAGGTGACCTACGATACGTACTACGGCTTCCAGGAGCCTTGGAAAAAAATGGGACTGCTCAACGCTGAGGAGTATGCCATTTTGATGAACGAAAGCCGGGCCGCGGCCGGGCTCGTCCCCCTGTCTCAACTCGCTGACCCATCCAGTCTCGGTGAAGGCACCGACTGGCAGGACGCCTTGTTTCAGAGGGCTCCCATGGTAAACCACAGCTTTAACTTTACCAAGGGTACAGCCACCAGTTCTACGGCGATCGGCGGAAGCCACTTCGCACAAGACGGAATCATCGGTGGTGAGAAAGGACGCTTCGAACGCACCACGTTCCGCGTCAGCACACAGCAAGATGCTGGAGACCGCTTCCGCATTGGACAAACGGTGAACTTCACCCACATCAGCCGCAATGCGTTGGCTGAAAACAATGAATTCGCGACCCCTGTCGTTCGGGCCTTGAACATGGACCCCGTCACACCAGTATCGCGCCCTGACGGCTCATACGCTTACACCGAGTTGATCGGTAGCGACATTGCCAACCCCATCAACCAAGTGGCCACGACCTATGACAATTGGGTCACCAACCGCTTTGTCGGCAACCTGTTCGGCGAGTACGACCTGCTGAAGGAATTGAAATTCCGCTCTTCGGTCAACATCGACCTTTCCTTGGGTTCGCAAAAGATTTTCCTCCCTACTTATGACCTCGGAATCGGAGAGAATGACCCGAACCGTCCAGCCTATGAGTGGAGAGAAGTCAACGGACTCATTCGCAATGAAAACAAGTGGTCCAACTGGCAGTGGGAAAACACCCTCCAGTACGACAAGGACCTCAAGAATGGCGACCGCATTCAAACCATCCTGGGCTATTCCGCCTTGTATGGCAATTACCAAAACATTGGCACCTACAGGGACAGCTTGAACTCCAACGATCCGGAGCTCGCCTTCCTCGACAACAGCCTCAACTTCAACGAGCAGGCACCTAACGCCAGTGGCGGATTCGGCGAAAGCTCCTACCTCTCCACTTTTGCGCGCGTTCAGTACGAACTCGGCGACCGTTACTCCATGAGCGGAACGGTCCGACGCGATGGATCGTCCAAATTTGGCGCCAACAACCGTTACGGCATCTTCCCCTCCCTTTCTGCCGCTTGGAACCTCACAGAGATTCCTTGGGTCATCGAAAAGGACTGGATTGAGTTCGCCAAAGTGCGCGCCTCTTGGGGCCGCAATGGAAACGCCGATGGCATTGGAAACTTTGACTTTACCTCCGTCGTCTTCAACGGCCAGAACTACACCTTTGGCCCCGACCAACAACAGGTCAACGGTGCGGGCCCTGTCACCACCTCCAACCCTGACCTCAAGTGGGAAACGGTGGACCAGTTCAATGCAGGTGTGGACCTGGACCTCTATCGGGGCCGTTTCAACATCGTCATCGACTACTTCGTAAAGAACACCAACGACATGCTCGCTGTGGTGCCCGTGCCCGGTGTGGTCGGCTTCTTGCCCGCTGCTACCAACGTGGCCTCAGCCCGCAACAAGGGACTTGAACTCGCCCTCACGTATCGCGGAGAAAAAGGCGATTGGGATTACGACATCACAGGAAACCTGAGCGTCATCCGCAACGAGGTTACTGGCCTGGGTGAAGGTGGACAACCCATCAATACCGGAGGCATCTTCGGTGCGGGCAACGACTTCTCAGCCTACACTGATATTGGCCTCCCCATGGCCGTATTCTACGGCTACGAAACTGCCGGCATTTTCCAAACCGACGAAGAGGCCTTTGCCAATACAGCACAGCCCGAAGCCCAAGCAGGTGATGTCATCTTCGTGGACCAAAACGAGGACGGGATCTTGGACGAAAATGACAAGACCGTTATTGGAAACCCTCACCCTGACTTCACATTTGGACTCACCAGCAACGTGAAGTGGAAGAATTTTGATGCGAGCATCTTTATCCAGGGCTCACAGGGCAACGACCTGTTCAACGGCATCTTCCGTTACGACTTGAACACCACCAACCTTCCCGTCTCTGCGCTGGAGCGTTGGACGGGCGAAGGCTCCACCAACGAGCATCCCCGCATTACGCACACGGACGCCAACCAAAACAACCGCGTTTCTGATCGCTTTGTAGAAGATGGTTCATTCGTGCGCATCAAGAACCTTCAAATCGGTTACACCCTGCCGCAGAGCCTCCAAGACAAGCTCGACATCGGCAAGTGCCGCTTCTACGTCTCGGCCAGCAACCTGCTGACCCTGACCAATTACTCTGGACTCGATCCTGAAATCGGTTCACGCGGCACGCTGGAAATCGGCATCGATCGCGGCTTTTACCCTGTCGGACGGAACTTCATCGCCGGCATTAACGTCACCTTTTAATCCAGGAAACCATGAAGCGTACTCTCCTTCTCCTCCTGATTCCTGCCGTTCTCGTCTCCTGCAAGCAGGATTTCCTAGAACGCACGCCAGTTGTTGGCTCTACAGAAGCCAACTTTTACAAGACGCCTGAAGACGCCTTGTCCGCCACCATCGCTTGCTACAATACCCTGCAGCAAGAGGTCACCAACATCCAAGGCTCTTCTGGCCTCAAGCCTCACTTCCGTTGGTATTTCGGAGACATCATCTCCGATGACACCGACAAAGGTGGATCCGGTGATGGTGACGACCCTCAGCTTTACGACTACGAGCGTTTCCAAGGCAACAGTGCCGGCCAGATGCTCCTCGTTGAATGGCAGGTGGCCTACCGCGGCATTGCATACTGCAACCTGGCCCTCCAAAAAGTTCCAGAGATCGACATGGACGCCGATGTGCGCGACGCCTACTTAGGTGAAGCCCGCTTTATCCGCGCCTATTGGTACTTCAACCTGGTCAAAACCTTTGGAGGCGTGCCGCTTGTTACTGCTCCCTTGGCTTCAACCGAGTATCAGCAAGCCCGTGCCACAACAGACGAAGTGTACACTTTGATCAAGGAGGACCTGGAGTTCGCCATTGAATTCTTGCCATCACGCAGCGCGTACAGCTTGAACGCCCTTGGCCGTGCCACCCGTGGCTCCGCCCAAGGCTTAATGACCAAGGTTCACGCCTTCTTGGGCGAGTGGGAAGATTGCTATCAGGTATCCGGCGACCTCGTCGGAGAAGGCGAATACAGCCTGGATCCTGAGTATGGCAACATCTTCACTGAACTCGGAGAGAACGGTCCTGGCTCCATCTGGGAGATCCAATACATGAACGCCTCCGGTGGCAACTGGGGACAGCAGCTCGAAGGAACTTTCACCAATGTCTTCCAACGCGCCCGTGGCCAATTCAACGGATACGGATTCAACCTCCCCACCCAAGATTTGGTGGACGAATTTGAGGACGGAGATCCCCGCCTGACCGCCACGGTTTTCCAAGAAGGTGACGTCATGGGCGACCGCGGTGTCTTCACATTGGACGCCACCGGTATGCCCCATTTGTACTACGCCAAGAAGAATTTCAACAACGCCGCTGAGGAAGCGCCTTTTGGGGATCCCAACCCGAACGGACACACCAACGACCGCGTGATGCGCCTCTCGGACATCTTGCTCTTTCACGCTGAAGCTTGCTTGAATACAGGACGCACCGAAGAAGCGGCTGCAGCGCTTGAAGCGGTGCGCTTCCGAGCCCGCGGCAACGTCACCTACAACCCCATGGCCACAGACGCAGTGCTGCCTTATATCAGCGCCGCCAACATCACCGTGGAAGACATCTGGCACGAACGCCGGGTAGAACTCGCCTTGGAAGGACACCGCTTCTTTGACTTGGTGCGCCAAGGACGTGCCGCAGACGTCATGCAAGCCCACCTCGACGAGCACTTCCCCAACGCAGGCTATTCCTTTACAGCCGGCGTCAACGAACTCTTTCCCATCCCCAGCAATGAGATTACCCTGAGCGGTGGCCTCATCACCCAAAACCCTGGATACTGATGCGCTTACATCATTTCCCCCTCCTTGCCATCGCGATGGCTTTTGTAGGATGCCAACCCTCAGTGGACGAAGGCATCGAATTGCCCGGCGCACCCAGTGCCGCTTTTGAATGGGAATACCTGTATGTCGACACGGCAGCTGTGCCCTATGTGGACTCCAACCGGGTCGTATTCACCTCTCTGGCAGACGACGGGTTCCTTCACTTTTGGAATTTCGGAAACGGCTTGACCAGCAATGAGACCATCGACACGGCCTTCTATCCCCAAGCCGGGAACTATGAAGCCACTTATTCGGTCTACAGTGCCGGCGGGTCCGGTACAGCGACGGCCACCATTCCAGTGGCCAACACCGTGGAACTCCCTTGCGAAGGCACACTCGCTCTGTTGACCGGATGCGACAACCAGAAGACTTGGATTTTCTCCGGTGAAGCAGGCGCCATTTCTGTGGGGCCGACCCCAGGGAGCACAGAATGGTACAGCAGCCCCCTCGCTGGACTCGTTCCTGAGCAATACGACGACAGCTACCAGTTCACCACCGATGGTTTCTACCACTACAACAACAATGGTGGGACCATCAATCCTTTTGAAGGCTACGTGGTCAACGAACTCGCCGTACCCGACACCTTGAACTACCTCTTGAATGAAGGGGCTGGAATCAACGGTGAAGACCAAATCCTGTTGATTCCAGACGACACCGGTTTCTGCTGGTTTATGGGGGTATGGGACTGCGGTCCCTCCTATGACATTCTGGAACTGACCGAAGACCGGCTCGTGGTGATGGCCCCCATCCAGAATGGGGACTGCACAGCAGGAGAAGGTTACTTCACTTTGATTTTTGCCGCACAATGATGACCACCACACGCTGCCTTCTCTTCATCGGGGTCACCCTTGCCTTTGCGGCTTGCGGAGGCGGAGAAGAATCCACTCCTGCTGAGTTCAGATTCTCCAACGATCGGACTGCTTTTGAGAATGATGCCAATTCGGTATTCTCCTTTGATGTCAGAATCGATGAGGCGAAAACAGAAGAGGTGCGCGTGCATTATGCCACATCTGATGGAACCGCCATTGCAGGCGAAGACTACACAGCCACAGAGGGCGACTTGGTCTTCGCTCCTGGAGAAACCAAGAAGTCCATCGATGTCTCCATCGTCGTGGACGAGCTTCTTGAGGCCGATGAGTTCTTTACTGTTTCTCTCAGCAATCCAGAAGGCGGATACCTCCGCGACAACCTTCAGGAAGCCATCGGTACCATTCGCAACGACGATCAGACCCTGGGCATTTCCAATGCTGGCTACACCACGCCAGATTCCTATCCGGGCATGACCTTGGTGTGGGGCGATGAATTTGACACGGATGGCGCCCCAGACGCCAGCAAGTGGACGTATGATCTTGGCAATGGAAACTGGGGATGGGGCAACCAAGAGCTTCAGAACTACACAAGCAACTCCGACAACGTCAAAGTGGAGGATGGCAACCTGTTCATCTTCGCCCGCAACGAGGGTGGCTACACCTCTGCCCGACTGAAGACCCAAGGGATTTTCGACTTCCAATTTGGACGGGTGGACATCCGTGCCATGCTCCCCATTGGCCAAGGAATCTGGCCTGCATTGTGGATGTTGGGATCGGACATTACTACGGAGAGCTGGCCCGCTTGTGGCGAGATCGACATCATGGAGCTCGTGGGCAATCAGCCGAGACTCATCCACGGTACGGTGCATTGGGGACCGGACAACGGGCAGCACCAGTACTACGGTACCACGGCACCCGCCCTCAGTTTTCCTGAGACCTTTGCCGATGAATTCCATGTGTTCTCCATCGATTGGCAGGAAAATGAAATCAAGTTCTACTTGGACGACGTGCACTATCACACCGTCACACCGCAGAACATGAATGGCATGGCCTACCCCTTCAACGACGCGTTCTTCTTTATCATGAACGTGGCTGTAGGTGGAGAGTGGCCCGGTGACCCCAACGAAACCACGCCATTCCCAGGATTCATGGCCGTGGACTACATCCGGGTATTCCAATAAACCCCGCTGAATAAGGCCGCCACAACGGCCCTCTGAAACCCCGCCGCTCTCTGAGTAGGCGGGGTTTTTGTTGGTCACCAATCTGAGCTTGAGAACACAGACCGCGTCGGACCATGGGGCAGTGGATGCATTAAAAGAGTAGATTGTTCGCATGAGCGAACATGACGTCATCATCGCGGCCTCTGAACCGCGCTATTGGATCATGATGCTGGGCTGCACAGCATTGGGCCTATCTGGTATCCGCTATTTCAAACGCCACCTTCAAGACAACCCCATTGCCCGCAAAAGGCTGGGGTTCTTTATGATTGGACTCCAAGGACTCGACCTATTGCTAGCGGTCTTCCATCCCGATATCGGTTTTTCCATACACCGCTCTCTGCCCTTACATTTTTGTGGGCTCAATGCCTTGCTCATCGGGTTCAACTGCTTCTGGCTCAACCGCGCTGTGTTCGCGTTCAGTGGATTCATGGGCATCATCGGCGGTGCGCACTCCCTGCTCACGCCACAACTCCCCTCAGGGGACGATTGGCCATTGCTCCTCCTCTTTTACGTGAAGCACGCCGCTTTGGTCTTCGTGCCCATCATCATGGCCCGCAGCTATGGGCTCACCTTCCGCCGTTGGGATTGGATCCGGACATATGGATGGGCCGTGGGGCTCTCCATGGTGGTCATGGGCTTCAATGCCATTCTGAACCTGTACTTCCCACATCCCGGTGGAGCCATCGCAAACTACATGTACGTATGGGAAGCCCCCGTAGCCGACAACCCTTTGGTCTTTGATTGGGCATGGCCGTGGTACCTCGCTCCACTCCATGTGGCACTGTTGGCCCACCTCATTCTGCTGAACGCCGCCTTTAGAAAGTGGAGTCCAGCGCTGCTCAATGGTGAGAGGCTGCGCTGGTTCGAGTGAAGCCTCAGCAGCTTGAGCCAAACAATCCCAGAATAAACAGCACGTCGGTCACATTGACCGCACCATCGGCGTTGACATCGGTATTCCCGCATTCGCCCAAACAACCGAAACTGCCGAGCAGTTGCAAAATGTCGGATACGCCGACAATGAGGTCTCCATCCAGGTCGCCGGGACAACCCACCGTTCCGGTAAAACCTACCGTACATCCTGTGCCGGGATCGGTCGCCGTCAAGGTGTAGTCACCTGCCCCCACCAAGGCCAATGTGGACCCTGTGGCCTCCAATGCACTGCCATTCAAAGACCAAGTGTGGTCTGTCCATCCTCCGGCCGACTGAAGCGCAGCCCCCTCCAGAATCCAATACAAGGATGGCGGGTCAAGAAACTGAACGTCAAGAACTTCGAGTGTTTGACATTCGCCATTGAGCGTCCCGATATAGTGATAGGTTCCAGGGCCATCCACAACGGTATTGCCCCATCCCATGGAAGTACCCGGACACAAACCTGCTGCCGTAGAGTCAAAAGCACACACCTCCGAAACGAGGACATATTGAGCGGCGCTCACCGCACCACAACTGCCATCGTAGACAGCCGTTTGGTCGGACACCGCAACAACGGTGCAGGGCTCAGACCAGGCATTCGTTCCTGTCGCATTGCGCTCCACAAGTGAAAGGCTGCCGAGACCATCCGCCCAAGAATCCAAAAACCCTGCGGCGGTGCCGATTTCCCATGATGTACCCGCATCGAAGGCGCCTGGGCCGTATTCATCGACCACCCAATATCCAAACGGTAAAGCCTGGGCAGGCGGAGCATTGGGGTCAGGATCGAGTCGGTTCACAACCACTTCGCCGCCAGGCACAGAGGCACCGGCAGCCACATTGAGGCTACCGCCCACCGCAGTCAAAGGGTACACCCCTGAAGCGTCGACGGTGATGCGATCCAGCACCCCGGAGCCTACCACCGCTGCAGATGGCGCCAAAGATGCGGGGCCGGTAAAAACACCATGTGTGGAACTGCCGTGCTTGTTGACGAGGAAATAGGTGTCCTCATTGAACTGGTAATAGCCCACGAGATCTGGATCAGATTCAACAGCAGCCTGTGTCAGCGTCAGATGGCGCTGCTCTCGGACTTCCTCCTGAGTCAGGGTGCGGTTCCACACCTTGACCTCATCAATGGCTCCGGTCATGTTTCGGCTTCCCCACCCCCGGTAACTCCCTAGAAACTGCGTCGTCTGCTGTCCCATATCCGGGGTAAATGCATGGTAGGCCTCCTGTCCATTCAGGTAGACGCGAACCCCATCGGGCGCCACCGTCATGGCCACATGAGACCATTGGTTTTGCGGCACGTAAAGACCACTGCTCCACCACCATGCACCATTCGGCCAGTGGTACCCGAGCTCATTGTTTTGTCTAAAGTTGAACCCTCCACCGTTGCCTGCAGAAATCACCATGGCGCTGTATTCGGGTTGAATGCCTTCGGGATACACCCAAGCCATGGCCGTAAACGTGTTGGTCTCCAACCCCATGTCGTGGGTCAAACCATAGCCATTGCTTCCCGAGCAATGGAGGGCCATTCCAGGGGTTCCCGAAGCTTCGCATTGGCTGGACGGCCCCACTTCCACCATGCCCGGTACACTCTTGGTATCGGACACACCGTCGGCATTGGTCACGGTTAGGGACACATCGTAAACGCCCCCTTCGCCAAACACCACTGTAGGATTCCTGGCCGTCGTAGAAGAGACAAACTCGGGCTCAGGATCAAAGCTCCACGCCCAGCTCGCTCCATTGTGGACCAAGATGCTGTGACACTCGAAGTACACGCTGTCGCCCGCGCAATAGACCTCGGCGTTGGCCGTCATGGGCTGCGCCAAAGGGGCGGGAATGAAAGGAAAGTCCGCCTGCCAAATGCCCTTGCCTTTGTCTCCCACGCGCAAGACGGCATCCCGATAGAAAGGCAGACACTCAAAGGGCGCCCACCGCGCTGGAAGACCCGTTCCAAAAGAGGTCCAAACATCCTCGCCTTGGGCTTGGTGGAATGCGCCTGTTGTAGACACCACCACAGTGCCCGCGTCGCCCAAACACACCACATCGCGGAGGGCTTCTCCTTGCAGGGCGTCCGAAAGACTTTCACCGGGATTCGACCAACTGCTCCCGCCATTGACCGACCTGCGGATTTCATCGTCGTCGGCTTTAATGACCCACACATCATTGTCGTTGGCAGGATTCAGGGCCACTTCCATACTGCTCCAATTTGAGGGCAGTCCCGAAGTCGGTGACCAACTGTTGCCGCCATCCTCGGACCGGTGCAAGACGCAAGCCCCACCAGAACGAACAACGGCATAGAACACGTCACGGTTCTCACGCCCCTGCTCGATCTCCAACACCGATCCTCCACCACCGAAGTCGTGCATCAATTCAAAACCTGCCCCTCCATCAAAAGAGCGGTAAAAGCCACTGCCATTGCCCAACGCCAAGAAATCAGCATAAACGGCATCCTGGACGAGCTCACTCGATCGCGAATCCACATAACTCTCGTTGGGGTACATGGACATGTTTCCAATGGCCACGGGGGTGCCCTCAAACGCCTGGGGCAGGCGCAAATCGCTGATGTCGCTGAAGCGAATCTCGTTCGCATCAAGTGCATTGACATACCCCGTAGGGGCCTCTGCACCGCCGAGCCGCAAATGCTGCCCAGTGCCAAAGTCTTGGCGATACGCGGTATTGCCATTGTGGTATCGCCCCCCCGACTGGACGTCCGTATTCCACCCTTGAGAGAAGCCCCACAGGGTGGTGTTGTAGATGCCGTATTTGCGGCTCTCATGGGTGGTCAGCTCGTCGTTGCTGTAGTTCAAGCCCCCATCCGTGGCCACCCACACATCATTGCCTTGAACGTGCAGGTCTTGGATGTCTGGGTGCACCCAGCCGATGTCATAGGTACCTGCCCCGTAGGCTCCGATCCGTTGCCAGGTGACACCGCCATCGCTTGTGGCATTGAGCGCCGTGACCCCCACCCATACGCGGTCCGCATCGTTGTGAGAGACGGCCATACCAAAATCGTAAAAGCCTTGGTAAATGCCCGTCCCATTCATGTTCCCCGTCGCCAGACTGGGGTGCACGTCCACATCATAAGGGGCGCCGTCTTGACCGTTGGGATTGGACCAATTGCTGCCCTTGTCATCGCTGCGGTACAAGCCAATCCACCCGGTATCGCTCGCCTTGCCTTTGCCAATGAGGGCCACGTATACGCGGTCCGGGTCCGCTGGCGTCACCCCTATCCGCCCGCCGTCATCCGCCGCCGCCGATGCACTGGAAGGCACGAAGTAGCCCGCATCGTGGAGCGAAAACGTCGCACCTGCATCGTCCGAACGGTGAAAGGCACAGCGCTCAGGGTTCAATTCGTGAACGAGGGCGTAGACCACTGTAGCGTCAGTGGGGTGAAACCGAACATCCCAAACCTTGCCAGAGATGACGGTAGACCAACTGGCCCCGCCGTCCAGGGTTCTTCGCAACCCATTGTTGGTGGCCACATAAACGATTTCTGCATTCCAAGGGTGGACCACCATTTGGTTGGCAGAAGAGCCGAGGTTGTACAGCAGATCCCAAGTTGTCCCTGCGTTGACCGTCCCATAGACCGTGTTGTTGGAGACAAAATAAAAGGTGCTTGCAGAGGTGGGGGCCACTGCACATTGTGTGACGGTGCGGATCCCCGGAACACCCAACGTAGCCGGTGTCCAGGTCAAGCCCCTATCGGTGGTCTTGAAAAGGTCACCCGCCTCGATGCCCGCAATGGCCACATCGGGATTGGACACGCATTGGTCAAAGCAATACAGGTTGCACTGCCAAGACACTGGGAAATGGCCTTGACTCTCGTCGTTCCACGTCTCAAACGGGCCAATGGCCTGCCATTCCGGATCTGTGGCGTCAGCCTGTCTGGACCATTGGCCTGTTGCACCGCCGCCGGCATCGAACTGCTCCTGCGCCCATTCTCCTGCATCTTGTATGGTTCCGTCGGGAGCGACCCTGTGCTCCACGTGCATGAGCCAGTGCTTAAAGTTCCGCTCGTGCATGTCCTTTTGGTAGGGCCTGCTGCGCCAATAGGCCTCCCTCAAGTCGACGACTTCATGAAAGTTCGCCGCTCCGGAATACATGCGCTGCGCCCATTCGGGTGCATCGCCCTGGGCACCAGGCACCCATTTAAAGGTGCCTTCGTCTCCTCCCCTTTGCTCTGATCCTTGGGACAACCCTGAGAACACGGACGCACAACACCACACTGCAACACAAACCCTGAGAAGACGCTTCATGACTACAAATTACGATAGGGACATGCCTCCGAGAAACCCCTGCAGCGAACCGCATCTTGGCATTACATTGGGTTCCATGAACGCGACCTATTCCTGCGGCCAATGCGGCATGTCCGTCAAGGCCCAATGCGCCAAGTGCGACGTCCCCCTCGAGAACGGCCACCTTGACCTGCCCGACGGCAGCCAGGTGCAGGTTTCCCGCTGCCCCTCCTGCGAAGGCAAGATCAAGTCGCCGCAGTGCTGCGGTGCCGACATGAGCTGCAGCGCGTGATCCGCTCCACCCTCCGCCTTGGCGCCTTCTCCGCCCTGGCCTGTCTCCTGTATGCCTGCGGCATGCAGCAAGCCAGCCTGCCCCCCCTCGGCGACCACAGCGTCGTCCTGTGGGATGCGGACACGGTGGACTTTGTCCCGGGCCGCGCCCCTGATACGGTTGCAAGCGCCGACGGCGACTACCGCCTGGACGCCGGCCGCATCCGGCTGAAGCCCATCGCCCTGCCCCACCGCGACCGGCAGTGCGCCATCACCGTGGAGGTCAGCCTGCGCTCCGCCGGCGACCCCTGGGACAAGAGCGGCACCCTGTTCGCCTTTGCCGACGCTGCCGGCCGCGACTACCTGACGCGCATGCAGGAGGGCGGCGACGCCGACACCACCCGCTTCGCCGGGATCCTGTCCAACCCCACTGAAACCAACCGGGAAGCCGCGCGAGAACCTGCCTTGGAGCTGCTGCGCTTCATCACCCCATTTGGCGTCGGCCACTTCAGCCACACCGAACGCGCCCAGGCCTACAAGCCCGAATCGGTGGGCGCCTGGGCCGACAGCGTCCATTGGTCCGCGGACCTCTCCCACATGCAATCGTGGCTCACCGATGCCGACACCCTGTGGGTGGGCGTCTACATCGACACCTGGACCGACGAAGGCTACACCGTCAGCGCCCGCATCACCATGGACGAGAGCGACCTGCCTTGTGATGTCGCCCTCACCCAACGCACCCGCCCGCTGCTCAACACGACCAAGCTCGCCCACGACCAGCGGCCCTTTACGGCATTTCCCGACGGCCCTCTGACCATTCCGTTCACCCTCGACGCCCCCGCCGCAGGCGCCACCCTCGACTTCCTGACCACCGGCCACGGCGGCCACGCGGGCGGCGACGAATTCACCGAGCAGGAACACATCGTCCTCCTCGACGGCGACACCCTGAAGGCCTGGACGCCCTGGCGCACCGACTGCGGCGCCTACCGCCGGTTGAACCCGACCAGCGGCTTCTGGCCCTCCACCTACGTCTACGGCGGCGACACCCTCGAGGAGCGCGTGGCCTCGTCCGACCTCAGCCGCTCCAACTGGTGCCCGGGCGACGACGTGAAGCCGCTCCGCCTCCCGCTCGGCGACCTCGCCGCCGGCGAGCACACCCTAGAAATCACCATCCCCGGCGCCCAACCGTGGACGGACAGCACGTTCAACTTCTGGAACATCGCCGCCATCCTGCACGTCAAATAAAGACGTATGT
>JGI20156J14371_10000224_pt1 | contig 49811 bp, 66 predicted proteins | sample COG_06_FD_14371 | JGI IMG/M metagenome (IMG submission 14371)
GGGTTAGTGAAATGGATGTATTCCTGCATAAACTCAATGGTCAAGATAATTCAATACAAAGTGTACTTGCTAGCGCAGAGGCTGATACCATCTTTGATCGTATGAAGCAATCCGAGCAGCGTAAGATTACTCGAGTAGCTACTGAATTAGCCTCTCTTACTGAATCTTTTAGAGGTTATCTTGCTCAAACTGACAATCCTCAGTTCAGAGGAGTTTGAGTACTTTGATACTGTTTAATTTCAGATAATCTAACAATACCTTTGAGTCCATCAAAGGTATTTTTTTTGATGAAACTATGGGTAATCTCATCTACTTTACAATACATTGCAATATCGTTAAAGTCCTTAAAGCGTTTGCCAAACTTTTCAGGCCATATAAACACCTTCTCTCCTTGTTGAAGTAAAACCTCGGACTTTATAAGGGATGCTCTATCAACCCACTGAGAATCGAGGATCCACACAGTATCATAGAATTTTAGCGTAGTATCTAACTGCTGTTGCTGCCTTACTGTAAAGGAACGGCCTCGCTCAGTAATGCCTGCTACAGCTACACTGTTTCTTGTGAAAAAGGCGTTTATTGGACCTTCAAATATATAAACGGTGTCATGGTCACCAGTTACTTTATCTATATTAAACAGGGTTTTTTCTGCATTTACCTTACCTAAGTACTTCGGTTTTGTTTTATTGTCACGAGTAAGTACTGTTCTTGTCTGATAGAACTCAATTTGTTTATTTTCATTTACAAAAGGTATAGTTAGTCTATTTTTATGCACCTTATCAACTAACGAAAAGTATAAGTTATCAGGTCTATTAACAGCTGTATCTAATCTACGCGACTTTATAAGTCCTAACGCTGCTCTTACATTGTCTGTGTTTTTATAATAATCTAGTTGTGACTTATCTGATAAGTTTATACTATCTTTCGGTAGAGTCTCAACATTAACTAACTTTACCTCTTCACCCTCTTTTAACACATCGTCTACATCAGGTGTATAGTCCTTAAGTTCTTTTATAATATCAGCATCTGCTACATTGGATACTTCCTTAATCCATCGCATCGGCTTACCAGACCAGCCACAGTTATGACAAAATATATTATCATTTTTCGGTACATAGTAACACCGGCGCTTTCTATTAAGACTCTTACCCTCTCTACACAACGGGCAACCACACTGATATACGTTATTAAACTTATTATACATAGGCCTATAGCCTAGCTCATAAAATTTTAAAACAGTATAGTCTTCAGGTAGCTTCATCCTAATATCTATTATAGTAGATAATTTTGTAAAATCAATACGAGATGATTAAATAATTGTGGTTCACAGGACTGCCATCCTCAACCACACTATTGTTATGAAGACACTACAACAGCACAATACTATTTATACCCCATATTGTTATTTGATAGGCTGGACAAAGCATAATAAATTTTATTATGGCGTCAGATACGCTAAAAAATATAAATGTTTATATGAATCCGGCTGTCACCCAGACGATTTTTGGGTGACATATGATACTTCCTCCAGCTATGTTGATGAGTACTGTAGTAAATACGGTAACCCAGATGTTATGCAAATTAGAAAGACCTTCGATACAGCAAAAAAGGCCATTAGTTGGGAAGAAAGAGTTTTAAGACGTCTTAATGTACAAAAAAAAGACATGTGGCTGAATAAAAACGTCGGTGGTTCTTTTATATGGGATAAAGACTCGATAAGTAAGATGAGTAGAGCTAAAACCGGTGTTAAACACTCTAAAGAGAGAAAGTTAAATATAAGTAAGGCGATGAAGGGTCGAAAGCTTACTGAAGAGCATAAACGTAAGATCAGTAAAAGTCATTTAGGTAAAAAATTGTGTAAGGAGCAGAGACAGCAGATATCAACTAGACAATTACAACCAGTTACTATTAAATCCAAACTTCAAGATAAAGAAATTAGTTTTAATTCAAAGACAGAAATGTATAGATATCTAGGTGTATGCTCTAGCTTTATACCCACACTATATAAAGGGTGGAAAATACCAAGGCGGAGCTCTAAAACAAAACATCCATTTATGGTGGGTGATATTATATACCTACTAACTTAATAACTGCGATAGCTTATTACCTAGCAAAAACAAGGTATGCCATGACTCTTGTTTATTAAGAATCCTATGAAAGTCACGGTGCTTACATTCTTCAATAAACGAGCTCCAATCTGAATTAACAGGAACATCTAACTGATCTTGATAATACTTGCTCTCGTTTTCCATACCATCAATCTTATCAAGTGAGAATAGAGAGAGGTTTGCATCAAATGTCTGTTGTTGCTCTTCATTAAGAGCTATCTCTCCATCTAGATACTTTTTAACCTTTACCTTACCGAATCCAGGTATACCTGGAACATTATCTGACTTATCCCCTCGTAAACACTTTGCAGTCATCCAGTCATCTAGAGTATTACCAGTCATCTCCTCAAACTTATCGTGTGTAAACTCTTTTTTACGTATAGGATCAAATAGTATAGTCTCTTCATTAACTAGTTGTAAAAAGTCCTGATCAACTGACGCAATTACCTTACGTCCAGCTGTATTTTTACATATATACGCTACAATGTCATCGGCTTCTAGCTCTCTCGGAAATATAGAAGGAACACTTAAGTATGATAACATTGTTTTGATGGTATCATTATTCTCATGAGGAGTACTATCCTTTGATCTGTTCCCTTTATATCCAGCAAACTCAGTCTTACGCACATTAACCTGGTAATCGAGCTTCTCATCCCAAACAGCAATCGTCTTATCTGGTTTATACTTATTTACATATGAGTAAATAGCGTTAAGTGTAAAATAAATATGTAAGTTGGTGAGATTTACACCCTCACTACGATTTGCCTGATTCTTCGCTGTCCAGAACGTTCTATGTATGAGATTATTCGAATCAATTATTAGAGTTTTCATTTTTACTGTATTGTGCTTTAGAGATCTTAAACACATCACGTGGTAATTTCTCCATCAATGTAATTATATTGGTGTTCCTTCCGGTGTCAAATGACTCTCGCGGTACCTTTATATTATCCATATCTGGTAACCTTAAGCAACCAACATAATCCTCTGTTATATCAACTACAACAAACATCTGGCCAAGATAGTCTCCAGCCTCGATACAGTAAATTTCTCCTTGTTTATATGTTATTGTCTTTACCATCTATTACTTTATAGCCGGTTCTTTGATAAAAATACTTTAAAATTAGCGTATCCAAAGCATCGTCTTGCTGAGGTTTAGTTGAGCCTTGAAACGATATAGGCTTACCTTCAAAGTCATAACCAACAACAATAAAGCTGTCTAAAAACTCCGCCATTACAGCAGTTAAGGTATTTGCTAATTCTTGATGATCTTTATATTCCTTTTTATCCTCTAAATTTACTTTTAGAGCCTCTTCAATAAGGTTACGTATAGCATCGTCGTTATTTTTTTCTTCATCTTTGCTCATCACCCTTATTTATATCGACGTTGGTAGATACTCCAGAATCGAGTAGCTTTCTAACAACGACCTCAATAGAGTCAGTTTTCAAACTAAATCCCTTTTTAAAGTATTGATTACCGTCATCAAACTCAAACAGATATTCTCCCTTNAAAGGCTTATTCTCGAAACAAGTAATAAATACGGATGAATTACCNGGGTCTACCAAAATGGACCACTTCCTAGGNTCCACCTCACTATAACTATTGAACACCCTTACAGTCTCAAAATTACTGTCACGTAATCGCTTAATAAAATAACCGGCAGTCTTTAGTTTGTTTTTTGTATGTCTATTAATCATTGTGTTAAGGAAGATATTATATACTTTAATTTAATACAGTCTGTATCATTATCAATAACAACAACACCATAATCTGTATTAATATTGCACTTATATTCGTTACTAACAGCAGATAGCAGTCTAATATTATCAAAGTTAACTGGCGTATCTTTAAGCTCGGCATCACTATCGCATATAGAAAGTGAGTAGTTATCTGTATTGTGTCTGGCTTTATCGGTAAGATCAGCCTTTACTGAACCACCTTCGGTATAGAAGTATACTTTATTAGTTTCAGATGCGAACGTACTACCCTTAAGAAGCGACTGTACAATATCTCTACTAAAATCAAAACTAACATCAAACTTAAAGCTTCTAATTTTATCTACGTTAAGTCCTGGCTTCATTAAGAACCCCTCCTCAAATAAATGATACTTAAATTTAACATCATTACCTTTATACTCTAGATTGTTAGAGTTAATAATAAGTGTAACTTCATCACCTGAAAGTGTATCAATCACTCGCTGAAACTTCTTAATATCAGGTACATTAATAGTTGTAGTAATATCAAAGTCTGACTTAAACTCAGATAACATTACTAGTGTGTTATCAATAGACGATACTAAGCAGCTCATACCGCTTGGAGTTATTTCAAAAATAGCGCTATCGTTTATTTTTGAAACAGAATCCAAATATCTTAGAAATTCATTGCGGTTTTTGATTCTTAGCTCTCTTGGCATTATATTTTGATTTTATACTATTATTTCGAATTTCAACTAGTAATTTATTATTAGTCTCGAGCAGCTCGATGACCCTATCAACCTTACTTGGTTCACTAAGATCAAACTCCATTTGATTAGGGTCAACTACCTGTTCATTTTCAATAGGTACTGTTGTAGCTGGTTGACTTAATACTTGACTCTGTGCAGTCTGTGCTAGTTCGGCTGCAGCTTGTTCCGGTGTAACTATAACACTCTGAACTGGTGCTGTCTCTACTTGTGGTTGTTGCATAGGTTGTTGCATAGGTTGTTGTGAACCGATACTATCAGTTGGAGTTGTTCTAAGTACCTTCTCGAACTCTCTCTTTACTTCTTCAGACCTAGGTTGCAGATTAGTGGATTGACCAACTACCATTTGATCACGCTTTTTAGTCTCTCCATAAACCTGCCCCATAAACTGCAGAAGTGTATTTTTTTCTTCTGGTTTCATATATTATAGGTCTTTAAGCAAATCGTCGATCTCGTCATCAACTAGGCTAGTACTTGCTTCACTAACAGTAGCTGTGGGTGTAGGCTCTACCTGCGGAGTTGGTGTAGTGTTGTGTACAATTGCAGGAGCAGCTGCTACTTCTTCAGAGCCATCTTTACAATAGTAATGCTCATCAAGCATTTGCTTAAGATCTTCCGTTGACTTAATTGGAAATACCTCCTTTAGATCGTAAGCAGTATTATATACTTTCTCCTGCTCGTCTTCAGATAAGTCAATCTTACCTGCTGTAGTAAATCTAGATGATACGTATGTGGGATAATCACCTTGCTGCTCAACCTTTACCTTAAAGTTAACTCCATCAGCGCCTAGATCAAATACACGCGCACCAAACTCTTCTGCATCTTCACCTTCAATAGCTTCAGTAATAATTTTGTGCAATTGCTTACCATATCGAAGTAATTTAACCTTACCGTTATTGTCTGGGTTAGTCGGATCATCAACAACGTATACATTTACGAGCCATTTTTCCATACGTCTGATGGCTTGTGACTTTTCTTTCTCTTCGTCAGTACCCATACGTGAGTCTTTATAACGAGTCTCTGCAATAGGATCTCGTTCACCAAACGTTTGTGGTGATAGTGCCTGAACGTACTGACCGGTAGCGAATGATACCCATCCGTGGTTGTAGTAGTGGAAAAATGTATCCTTAGGTGACTTAGCATAAGGTAGTAGCCGTACAGTATAGGTGTTACCTGGACGACACTGAATGATCTCGTTATAGTTACTTTGATTTGTTTTGCTTTCTGCTAGAGCTCCTTTAATGGACTCGAACATCGATGTATTGAATGTACTCATAATTGTATTATAATTTATTTTTGTTTGTTTTCAACTAGTTTAGTTTTAATAATTTGCTTCCCTTTTCTTGCTTTATGTTTTAATATACTTGAGCCTGTAAACTTTGTTCTTGTTTTAGAGTAAAGATTCCAGAAGTCACTAATAATAAAGTTAAGAATCGGTGTCTCAACAGATTTAATTATAGCGTCTACCTCTAGTAAATGCAACGTGTAAAAGTTAATCTTATGCTGTTTTAGGTGTGTTAGTATCTGTGGTAGGTTACCATCATTACTCCTAACGTACTCTGCAAGTGTAAGATTTTTATCTTTACAGAACTTATATATAAAGGACAGACACTCCTTTATTTGCTTAATTGAGAGGTCACTATCTGGATCTTGTGTTTCCTTCTTCTTCATATACATTGAGTAGCACTTAAGAGCCTTTCTCGTAGTATAAAAATGTAGGTCATAATAATTATCACCCTCATTGTATATTTCATACGGGGCAATAAACCAGTCACTTAGGTTTATGTGATTATATCTATATAAAAACGCCGATAATTTCTTTAAACATACCTCGTCCTTTTCGGCCAGGTTATTAAAGTTATTACGAAACCTTGTAGGTTTGTTTTTTGTACTCCTAGATGTAAATAGGTGACTGTTATAAATTTGCTTCTCTTTTTCGGAAATCATAGATCAATATTCTTATTTGCGTTTAAGTACTTTGTAATGTACTTAGATTGAGCAATGCCAGGCTCGAACCCTAAGAATATTTTAACTAGTTCGAAGTTAGAATCAACTGATAAAAGGTCTTTTAATATGTTTCTTAGTCTTTCCTCTTTAAGAACAAGTACAAACACGTTTTGAAGTGATAGTTTTTTACCCTTTAGAAGTGTGCAAAAGGTGCAAAAGCATAAGAGTAAGTGCTCAGCCTCTACATCCATAATTGAACTTGCAGGTGAGTTTTGTGATTGTGAGGAATTTAACATGGTAAAAAGTTTTTAGTTAGGTTTGCGAATTGTTCAGTGAGCTTACCTCCAGCTATAGCAGCAGATCCACCACCGCCACATAATGCCTTTGCAATAATACTAACGTCAACATCACTACCCTTAGCCCTTCTAAAGGATACAGTATTAGTCTCTAAATTTACAACAATTCCTATTTCAGCATCATGTTTTGAAATAATATAATGAGCAACCTCACTAACTGCGTAGTTAGATATAATAGACACTGTTTTATAGGTTTTTATTTTACCTACAAACACCTGACTCTCAAGTTGTTCTTTAAACTTTTTAATAAACAATCGAATACCATTTTTCTCTTGTATGTTGTAAGGTCTAAAACCATCTCTAAATGCTTCAATAAATTTTTCTGCTTTAGGATTATTGAGTGTTTTATGTATAGCGTTAAGCTTTAGAGAGTCTTTATGGTGTAGCTTATAACTATCATAGTCATCTATATAATTGACTAGTTCCTCCTGCTCTGGTGATAGGTTTATTTTATCTTTAAACTTACTGTGTATTAGAGCTATACATGATGATGACTGCTTTACTACCACCTTAGCCTTTTTATAGATATATTTGTTTTCTTCATGTTGTTTATGATGATCAAATACAACAACCTTATCTATATCCACCTGTGGTATTTGCTCTTTACTTAGATCTAGATCTAAAATAAAGACTTTGTCATATTCATTAATATTATGACTGAGGAATTCACTTACTATACTATACTCTGTAGCCTCCACGACCTTAAGGGTAGTTGATTTACCGCTATATAGCCACTCTATAAATAGCGCAGAACCTGCACCATCCAGGTCATTATCTGTAAAAACTAATACATTCACTCATTATATTTATACCATCTTTAATGTCTTGCAAGGCCTGCTAACGCACTAAGTGTAACATCGTCATCATCCTCAAGGTCTACATCATCAGCTTGTTCAATAGATAACGTCGGATAGTCGATTCTCATAGCTTGAGTCATTCCTCGAGCACCGTACCTATTTTTCATCATGCCAAGTCTAATAATTTCCATCTCTCTATCTTCCTCATTCTGATAGATAGATACAATACAGTCAGCAGTAGCAGCTAAGCCGATAGATTCTGATATAGTAGCTAACTCGGGATTATCCTGATCGAACCCTGACCTGTTTAACTGAGTTGCAGATATAATAGGACACTCAAANACGTANGACATAGCCCTAACTTGCTCNGTAACATGTTTAATACGCTCATACGAGTTACTACCTACAGATGAATTTAATAAGTTCAGGTAATCCAATACTATTGCATCTAATTTAATACCTTTATCTTCAAACTTCTTAATATATCCCTTAAGTTGATTAGGTGTAATTGTTGACGGCGGAAACTCTTTAATAAACATCTTACCTTTCTCTTGTTTAATAGCATGCCTAATAGTCGGTCCATTATCTTTTAGTTCCTTCATCGGTATTTTCGTTACATTAGAGCAAACTCGCTGAGCATATAGCAGCTCAGCCATTTCTAACGTTACTAGTAGTACATTCTTACCCTGACTAGCTATATTATGAGCAATATTACCAAGAAAAATAGACTTACCAATATTAGTCTCACCAGCAAATACATATAGAGCCTTACCACTCTCTAAGAATCCACCTCCTAGGTGCTCATCTAGCCACTCCCACTTAGATGGTATAAACCTCTGCTCTGAGTTAAGGTCATCAATAAGTAAATCAATCTCATCATACATATTGAAGCCTAGGTCAGTTACTAAACTTATATTACACGAATCCTCAAACTTACTAAGAATATCTGACGTATCTACATCACCTTTTGATACATCCTCTGCTACTGAAAGCATCGTATGGTATACGGACTTCTCTTTCAGGAACCTTTCCGTATTGTCATATAGTTCATCTTTGTCTAGATTTTTATCTATATTATTAAATGACTTAACTAGGTCCTTAAAGGAACTTTTCTGCTCATCAGTTACTAAGTACGTTTTTATTTCAGTTATTGTAGGTAACTTATTTCGCTTTTCTGTGAAGTCTTTAATAATCTCAAACACACTAGCGATAGCTTTACTTTTAAAGTACTCCGGTTTAACGCTATCCGCTATAGCCGCCAGATAACCACTATCAGTAAGGGCTTTGTAAATTAGTATGTTTTCATATTCGTCTAGGTTAATTAAGCTCACATGTATAGTGTAATATATACTGCTGCAATTTCAACTATATTAAGACTTAAAAAAGCTAATGAAGTCTCTCTTAAAAAATTGGAACACTCTAACCTGGATGAACATAATATATGCGACAGCCTTCCAGGATAGAGAGTCTCCTGCTTGCATGCGCATATGATCTAAAAAGATAACATCTGCATCTTCATTATCGATGATAAGAGATACATAATATATGTCATGTATTTTACAGCTAGCGTTAAACTTATGACTTAAACAGCACTTTAACCACTTAGGCATTATTGGAGTACCACAATAACAATTATCCTTAGGTAGTTCTACACCTGTCTGTTCAACAAGTCGTAAATATTCCTTCTCTAAAAACTCATCTATAGAATTCATGCTAGTAGTCGCGTGAACTTTTATATATTGTGTATAAACTTACTGCTGCAAAGTAGATATAAGCGTTAGCCTTCCAGAAGAGGTTTTTACCAGCTTGTCTTTTCATATTGTTCAGGAATATTAAATCTGCTTCTCTGTAGCTTACTATCTTTGAACCATGATGAATGTCATGAATCATGCAGCTAAGATTAAACCTTTCACTTAGTATTTTTCTTAACCTTTCTGGGGTGAACTTGTTTACCCCACAATGACATTTACAGTCTGAGAGCTTAATACCCGTCTCTTTACCAAGTCTTTTAATTTCTGCCTTTAGTTCATCGTCAACCATACTAATATTTATTAGTCTGGAGTTTTATTTTTACTAATAAACCATTCTTGACCCTTCTCAAACTCAGGTGTAAATTCTCTTAATCCAGGTGATGCATGTGTAATTAGAATATCACTTACACCTACCTTAAACCCAGCCTTATGAGCTGACATACTATAGTCGAGATCATAAAAATGGAACTTAGCAGGACACTTTTCATCAAAGCGTACCTTTTCAAACACTTCCTTTTTGATAGCCATAAACACACCATCAATCATAACCACCCTTTGAGGGTATGGTCCAAAGGCAGTCATACCTTTTGCATTACCATTTAGATGTGATACTGCTCCATGTAAGTTACCGCTACCAAAACCACCACCCATAAGATGCCATAATGCTGGCTTTTCTAGCTTACACTCGGTTGCACCAGCTACACCAAACATGTCAAACTGATCAAAGTTTTCTAGTAGTTTCGCTTCAGTTACGTTTTCTAAAATAACATCATCGTGACATAATACGAGATAATCAACGCCTTCCTTAACACAAAAGTCGATTGCTTTGTTATATGCCTTTGCAATAGACATCTTGTTACGTTCCTTAAAATAAATCTCCACACCATCAACAAGCTTACTGTTCTGATATAGTAGACAATTTTTTTTCTTGCCTTTAGTAAGTGAGAAATAAAATACCTTCATACGAATAAAAATGGTGATTTAGCTTTAAATGATCCAACCTTATTAAACCTCATAGTCTCTGTGTTTAGTCTTAAAATAGTACCTTCGGGTACCTCTTTATATCCTCTACCAGGTAGTGTGGAATAATCACCTTTACTATTATAGTGTAATATAGAACCACTCCTAGCTAGATATACCTCGTTAGTATCGCAATCAATAATTGAAAGGGCAAACGTACCCTCTAACATCTCTAATACTTGTTTGATATAATAAACTGGGCGAGGTTTTTTATATTTACAACTCTCCATTGTATGTTGTAGTAGCTCTGGAATTATTGCAGTATCAACTGGGTTATTCCAGCTCGGTCTACACCATTGCTCAAGCTCTGGAGCGTTTGTTAATACACCATTATGAAACACCATCCATGATAAACTATCAAACGGATGAGATGTATCCCATGTCCAATCCCTCTTTGCAGATGTTGGCGCCTGAACATGACCTGTAAAGTACCTAGTACCTACGGTGTTTATTTTAACTTTATCAAAGTTAATATCACCCTCAGCCTTCATAATCAGCTGATCATCACTAGTGAGACTAACTGCACTACTTGCAAAGTTACCTCGCTCTTTATTAGCTTCGTATAACACCTCAAAGGTAGAGATATCTGCTGATCCAAATATTGCGCACATTATAGATTACTTATATACTACTTTAAAATAGGCTCTTGTTCTTTTTCAGCCAATATCTTCGCTATGAGGGCTCTTGATTCTTCCTCATGACCGAAGTATAATCGACGCTCACGTGGTATCCTCCAAAAGAAGTCTAACTGACCAGTCTTAGCATCTGTAGCAAAGCAACTATGAGGATAATCTACATCATCACCCTGGGTTGGATGCTTCATCCACTTTTTACGTTCCTTTTTCTTCTTTTCTACACCTAGACGCTTAAGAGTTGTTTTACCGAGTCCCTTTACCTTAAAAAGGTCGTTATCCTCTTTATATGGTCGCATTGCGGCTATGCGTTTAGCTGTAGTTCTACCGATACCTGGTATCTTACACATCTCTTTTTGTGTTAGTGTATTAAAATCCTTATAATTTAGCTTCATTGGTATAAATATATTATATGAAAGAGTTTTGCAAATTCAACGATATTTATGAAAGAATTAACGTTCTAGAGGAAAGTGTTTCAAAAAACTTCCCTGGCTTAAAGGAGCCATGGGGAAAAGCGGCCAAAGAAGCACGTAATATTGGAGCTAGCGCACCTACTAGAGAGGCAAAAAGCATTATTCTTAATATTATTGTCGGGTTAATGTCAAAGCGAGTTGGTAGAGAATTAACTACACAGGAAGAAAGAGACCTTTTACGCTTTAGAAACATTCCGTCACAAAACCCTTTGGTTGAGTTTCTTAAGACACAAGAGATTGACGGTCATACGTATGCAAGTGTTATTAATGATGCATCTCCTGCTGATATCGAAGAGGCTGCGGCTGGCACAGGTATTGCAGACCCAGTTGAGTTTCAAGTTGGTCAAAGATCAGAGCAACGTAAAGAGGTATATAAAAGAAGAGCAGAAGATAGAGCAGAAGCTAAAGCAGAAGCAGAGGCTATGGCTGATGCAGCAGAAGAGGGTGGTGATGAAGAGTTAGCAAACAGTCTTGATGAAGTAGGTGATTATATTGTTAAATTTGCAAAAAGTATTACCGAGGTTGAGGGAGCTCCATTAGACTTTGATGACTTGGATGTTGATTTAAGTCTTGTATCTAATAAAGACGAAATTGCAGAAAGATTAAAAGGTATTATGGCGGATGCTGGTTATACGGTAGAAATTACACCTGCTGGTATTAATGCTGAGGCTCCAGTTGGAACATTCGGTGATCAAGACAAGGCAGAAGATTTAGTTAAGGGGTTAGTAATGAATCTTTACCCTGATGTTAGAGAAGATCAAGTTGCGGTGTTCCTTAATACTGATACCGCTGTAGAAGATCAAGAAGAAGTAACAGAGCCAGTAAGTGAAGATGGTGAAGAGCTTAAGGATGAGGTGGTTGTTGGAGCGATGGTTTTAGTTAATGGTGAGTGGTATGCTGTTGATGCAGTTGATCATGAAGTAAGCACAGTAGTATACGCGTCAAATAAAGACGGTGCAGAGTTTGAGTTTACTCTTGATGATATTGAACATGTGGATACATCTAGTGTTGAAATCTTTACTGACCCTCCAACAGAAAATGCTGAGGAAACAGTTACTGAGTCATACACATCACAGTATGTAGTTGGGTTACCACAAAAGAGCAAAGAAAAGGTAGAGCCAATCACAGAAAGCGTCGGCTTTAAGGAACGATTTATGCCAAAGACGAGTGAGCAGCTAGCTGAACTTAGAAATTACGGTCTATAAAATTTAATAAACAGTGACTTAATAGTATAAATACTTTAACATAAAATTATGGGTGATACGTCAAAAGATGAGGATATTAAGGCCATAATAGCTCAGACCATTACTGAGCTACATTCTAATAACTCTGTTCAAATTCAAAAACCAAAAACTTTACAGGGTTGGATATATGTTATATTGGGGTTAGTGGGTATGGTTAGCTTCGTAGGGGGTGGTATAGTATATTTAAACGATATAGCTAAGCATGCTGAAGCTCCACATCATGCTGGTGTTGAGTCGCTAGTACAGAAGTTTACTGAAGCACAAGCAGCACATGAGGAAGATAGAGATATGCATAGAACTGAAGCTGAACTACAGCTTAAGATAATGAAAGAAACTGCACCTCTAAAGACAGATATACACGATATTAAGATGGATGTTAGAGAGATCCAGCGGTCAGTAGATATATTAGTTGAGGATAGTAGACGGAATCGGGAGTAATACCTTCACGCTCAAAATATTATTCTATAATAGATTGCTCATAGTTATTTGATTAATCTATAATTTGAACCATAAATATTAATAGTAGTATGGTGTTCGAAGTAATTAAAACCCTTACACAGCTTCAATCCCTCGCCTTAACAGCCCCGCTTGTTGCTTTGTGTATCGTTGTACTCTGGGAAGTTAAAGGTCCAGCAAAAGAGGTGTGCTTCGGTAAAAATCGTACGAAGGACCAAAAGCGTATGGGTTGGATATTTACCGGTATTATAATCGGGTTCACTGGTAAGGTTATAGAGTCGTTATGGTGGGCTATTCCATGGACTGCAGATTACCTTGAGATTCCCGATTGGAAGAAGCTTCACAACGTGGGAGTATTTTTTAATTTAATATTTAGACAGCTGTTTTTTACAATATCTGCCTATTGCTACCTAAGGGCTTTCTTAGCTCCTTCTAAACAAGATGAGGGATTAAGAAGCGTACATTGGATATTTGGAATGTCTTTAGTTATGGGCCAATTATATCTAATTGCATTGCTTGTAATTAAGAACCCACTACAGTAGGCTAAATTTCTTTACACTTATTCTGCCTGTATAGTTCATCAATCTTCTCTTGTTGCTTGTACTTGATTGGATCGCAGTATCCCGCGTCAATAAAACCTTTAACACGCATACTACTCGAGGGAGTTGTGGCATCTGCTAGTCCATCCTCTCTATTCGAATAGCATGTCCACGTGTCTGCGAAGTTGACACCCAGTCTTACACCCTCCTTTACAATAGCCGCTTTGGACATAGAGAGCAGCGGTGCTCCTAGCGTTATCCTATGCTCTCTGTTAAGTGCAGTTAGGCTATTAAACGATTCTAGGAACTCTGTACTACCATCCCAGTAACCTGCTAGTGAATCTACTTCAGCTGCCCCGTACCACACCTCTGAGATGTCATTACTCTCAGCATATGCACAAGCAATCGTATTAAACATCTGATTACGGAATGGTACATACGATACTGGTTGAGCATCACCTGCCATCTTACTAATATCAGGGTTATCAATATCAGTGTTAGTTAGAGATGATGTTGGTGACACTTTACTTAGGAACTTCGCATCGATTATAGTATTAAATAACTGCACATCATGCTTTGAGTATATATCATGAAACTGCTTCTCGATACACTCAAGCTCTCTTCTATGCCTCTGACCATAGTCAAAAGAGATAGTATGAATCTCATCATACCCTTGATTAACAGCCATGTGAAGGAGAACAACACTATCCATGCCTCCTGATAATGATAATAGTAGCTTCTTACTCATATACCATATTATAGTATATTCTGTAATAATTTCAACTTGTTAGTATAAATAATAATATGCAACAGCACAACACTTGGAGAAAAGATCGCGATCTACTAGCAGAAGCAGTAGGTAAGGTATTTTCAGAGCAACATGATCCAGAGCTAGAAGATCTTGCAAGAGATGCCATGGCGCCCGATCCAATGGAAGATCCAACTAGAGAAGTTGAAGATGGAGAGGATGGTGTCGTGTATATCGTCCAATCAAATGCAGAACACGAAGATACTAACACACATGGTATTTTTACTGATTTTGAAACAGCTAAGAAGCATGCAGCGGAGGTTGAATTAGTACCCGGGTTTTGGGTTGGTATAATGGAAATGCCGCTTAATGCACCAAACGCTGAAGGTAAGTATCATAGGCTCTAGTACTCCTAGAGTCAGAGAGGTTAAGTCACTTCTTCTTACTCTTTAGTACATCCTCCATTATAGGTGAAGTAGGCTCAGGTACAACTTCCTCCTCCACTTCATCAGGTGGGTCTTCCTCCTTATTAGAGTAATTCCACTCGTCCTTCATACGCTCTTCTACTATAGGTAGGATGGTATTCTCCCATAGATCAGTATTTTTCCGAAACTGCTTGTAGTATCCGAGCTTCTTACCGTCTTCGAGTTGATAGGTAGCACCAGTCTGAATAACTGCGCCAAGACCAACTGCTAGATCAATTAACCCATAGTATCTATCTAGACCAGATGCAAATGATAGGTACATTTCACCTTCTAGATACTGCTTAATAAATCTATTCTTTCTAGTAAGTGCTCTAATAATAATACCTGCATAGCTCTTCTGACCTACTGCAGTTTCACCATCCATTGTCTTACCACCGTCTGACTTCATTGGCTTTCTTGCTAACTGAACAGTAACTGATGGTAGATACACACACGACTTACCACCTGGCATGTTTTTCTCAATAGATGGAAACAGTGCTGCAGGGTTATCATATACATGGTTAGTACATAGTATAGTTGTCTGGGTAACTGCACCTAAGTTAGTACATGTCTGCATGAGAGTCTTCATCGCTCTTGCATTAGTTCCCATGTCTACTGACGTACTATCTTTATTCATCCGGTTAAGGGATAGTTCTGACTGTAAGTTTCCTAATGAGTCAATAGCAACAATGAACTTACCCTCAAGTCCCTTCTCTTTAATAGAGGTCAGGAACTTATACAGGGCGTTACGTGTCTGTTCAATACTAATACAGGGAACATATTTTACATTGCTTACATCTAATCCAAGCCTCTCAGCACCTTCAGGGTCAATGGCATTCTCTGTATCAAAGATAACAGGAATAAGGCCTTCCTTCTGAGCTGCTGCTAGAATCTTCATAACAAACAGTGACTTACCGGTCATCGACTCACCAGCTAGCATAGTCACCCTACCTTTAGGAATACCTCCATGTAGTGAACCTGAAATAATAGCATTTAAAACATACGAGCCTGTATCAATCCAACCACCAACTCTACTAAGAGTACTATCGCTCAAGTATGTTGCAAAGGGGTTAATTTTATCAATCTCTGATAAGGCGCTTTCGATATCTTTATCCATATATCGTATTATAGCATACAAAAGAAAAGAGTCAAGCAGTAAACCACTTGACTCTTAGATTATTTTTAATGTATAGTAGTTAATTACTTACCATCAGCATCAAAAAGCTTAACTACCTCTGGTTCCTCAGCTGCTTGCTCTTCCCTTGGAGTGTTAATGTTTTGGTACTGTGCAATAATTTTATCATCAAGCTCTACATCCGAAACAGCAATTGCGGATTTATAAAAAACCCAATTATTCTCTCTACTATCCCCCTTAATAAACTCCATAAAAAGATATGGGAATGATTGAACTTGGAGCTGACCAGTTTGTTGATCAGGTTGTACGTGAATAATAACCGGGTTACTGATTGTAATAGTGTCTGCTGACTCGTCTTTTTTCTCACCAACTACGGTGCGACCAATTTGATCAATGATTGTAATAATATCTGACATAACTATATTTTATATTAAAGATGGGCAGTTGCAACTATTTTTTTAGCATTTTCAAGTGCCTCTTCTGCACTTTTTGATGAAGATGCTTCAAGTGTGTTTTTATATTCTAACACTGCTCTTCTAATTGCTTCAACTTGAGGTGATTTATTTTCACCAGTACCATCGTCGTATCCTTCGATGATGTTTTTAACAATTTTTAAAATAACGGAAACACCCCGTACCTTACCTCTGTTAAAGGCTGGATGCGATTTATGTGTACCGTCGTCCTGCGGTCTATCTAAGTATGATTCTGACATATAGCTATTTATACCCATTTTTAAATTAGGCAAATAAGTCAAAGAGTTCTGTTTGAACATTTGCGGAAGGTTTACGTATGACCCAACCTACGTTATCATAGAATCGTTTGATAGATTCAAATAGGATCTTTTCAAACATCTTTTCATAATCAGGACTAAATAGCTCAGCAAATTCCTCAGGATAATCGTACTTAAAGCCAATAGTGCCAAGTCCAAACCTATTAGGTTGCTCTACATACATGTATCGTACCTTATCACCTGACCCAATCTCTTCGTACTTATTACCGGTTTTTAGTTTTTGTAACATTATGTTATAGTAGTATGCAGATTTAACATGAATTGGCATGCCTTTACACGTGTTAAATTCACTACACTGTACAGAGTATTTATTATAATTTTTAACCCCCATAACAAATGACATATCTTGAGGTGATAAAGATTTAAATATATCATACGTCTCGTTTAGTATATCGTTAGTCTTCTTAAGCGACTGAGACATCATCATAGTTTCAATTATCTTCTTTGCGTACGGCTTAATGGCATTAGGCATGGTTGTTCGAACAACCTCAACACCAGTATATTTAAATTTGTTTTCTTTAATACCCTCATCATCAAGTATGTGCATAACATATCTCTTCTTCTGTAGAAACACACCTACATCGGCAATCATCTCACGCTTAAAGATAAACCTACTATCCTTTGTTAGTAGTGCCTTTTCCGCCCAGCTATTAATTGCTTTGTTGAGATAGTCTTCAATATCCTGAATACGATCATACGTCTCTTGATGCACATTTTTACCATCCCAGAACTTAGTCATACCATTCTTAACTAGTGGTGATATTGACACATACGAACTATCGGTATCATTATAAATAATACACTCTTCTAAGTCTCTATCAGATATAGTCGGTATATGCTCTTTAATATAACGCTTAATTACCTTATTAGATTCTTTGATAACTGCTTGACCTGTCAGCGTAACTGATGATGCAATATCGTCGTCACCGATAGGAGCATGTTTATTGCCCATATATCCGTAACACGAGTTAATAAGAATCTTAATAACCATCTGCTCTGTATTAAGTCGTTCAACTTCATACTTTAGGGTGGTATTAGTATTATCCTTTTCGTATTGCTGTCGTACTTTAAATAACTTTTTCTTAATAACAACTCGCTTGTTATAATAATACTCTAAAAACTCTGGAATAATACCTTTTTTCTTCTGAGAGAATAGGAAGCCAGCTTTTGATAGAGCACACTCTTCGTCTTTAAGGAACTTAGCAAATGCAGGTTTATCGAGTGTGAAGTGCTTACCGGATACATGTTGTATAACTATCTTATCGTTGATAGTCTCAACCTTACCTACCTTAGTTTCAGGTGAAGTATTAAGGGAGATCATAACATTTGGATATAGTGAATTTGCATCAAACGATATAACGTTCTCCTTAAACCCTCGCTTAGGCTCTGCTACGTACGCACCTGGATTTTTACCTTCAGAGACGGGTCGAACAAATGTAGATATAATTTCACCTCTTGATCTAGCTCTAATACATAATGCACCGTTAATAACCTGAATAGTGCCCATAGCGCCTTCAAGCGTTGTAAGNCCGACATAGGAGAGCATTCTTAAGAGAGGTAAGTATTGAAGTTTTTCCTCGAGCTTAACAAGTAGATTAACATCCTGAATGTTGTAATCAACAAATAGATCCCAGTTACTCTCAGTTAGCTCAGCTAGACTCATACCACCATAATCAACCTTCTTTTCACCTAACTCAAGCTCACCGATAGCGTCTAATTTATATGACTCTCTTAACTTTAAGCAGAATCGCTTATATACATCTAAAAAGTCTAGACATGAAATACCACTAATATAATATCTTTTTCTCTCTTGACCAAAGACACCTCTCATCACCCTAAAGTATACATTACCAACCGGTGAAAGTCTATCTACATACTCTTTACCAAGAAGACGCTCGATACGATTTATAATATAAGGTATATCAAACCCTTCAGTATTCCAGCCGCTCAGAATATCCGGGTAATCTGATTCGATATACTCGATAAACTTTATTAGTAGTTCCTTCTCATCCTTACAATGAGTATATAGTACATTTTCCTGGTCTGACCCACTATAAGGATTCAATCCAAATGTATTAAACTTCTTGCTAAAGTTATCATAGCAGGTAACTACCGTAACTGTATGAGTTGGATCCTCAACATCCGGAAACGTATCAACAGAAAATGTTTCAATATCAAAAAAGCAAAGCTTTAAAGGGTGTGTACTGAATTCAGGCTTTTCATTTTCACGCCAATACATATCCAGTAGATATTGCTGTATGGTCGGAGTATTTTCAAATACACGCTTTACACCTGCGTCAGTTAAGAATTGACCTCGTTTATAAGAGTTAGTGAAACCTCGCTTTTTTACTTTTGTACCGTAAATTGACGTCTTATCTCCTCGAGGGTCCTCAACATATAGATAAGGCTCAAAGGTAGACTCTACAACAATACGCTCACCAGCGTCGTTCCAGGTAAATAGACTTACAGTACTCTCTCTGTGATTGTAAATAGCATTTCGATACATCTATAATCATTATAGAGTACTAATTCCACTTTTCAAGCAATTTTCTATCGGTAGAATTAAATGGTGTATTCAACACTTCAAGATGCGTTCCGATATTCTGATCAAGTTCAAGTATTCTCTGATCACCAATATGCTTGAGTTTATAAATATTTTTATAGTACGTACTCTTATTTTTCCAGTTTAAAATAGTATCAATCTTGTCTCCAAACTCTTCAACAGTCTTAAATCTAAGTGCCTCTGGAGCCGTACTGTATGTCTCCATATCCTGACACAAACACGGTATACCTAAGGTGCATGCTTCAATAAACTTAATATCTGATTTTGATCTATTAAAGTTATTTTCCTCTAACGGGGCAACCATTAGTTGTGCATTCATACTAGCAATAAATCTTGGATACTCTAAAAGATTTTTCCACGGGTAAAACTCAATTTTTTTCTGCTGAATAAGGTCCCTAAGTTGTGGTGGAAACGCTCCAACAAAAATCCATTGATATTTATCAACCGTATCACGTATAAAGTCCCTGACCTGAGTAAAGTCATCTTTACCTCCTGTCTTATTATCAACATCATAATGCGCTCCGGAACCTGTATACAGTATTCGTGGCTTTTTCTTATTAATGTCAAATTGCTTCGACACTTCACTACCATTGAATAGATTACCCATCCAGAAGTTAGGTACAAAGTTAGGTATGACGGATATATTCTGTTGACCTGTTTTTTCTTGATATAACCGCTTAATATATGGACATGTAACAGTTACTTCGTCACACATATTAATAATATCGATACAGTTCTGTCTAATTTCCTCTGTATCGAAGGCAAACTTAAACTTATTATAGTCAGGAATTTCTTCCTTAAACACAACATCATCTACCTCGTATATAAGCTTAAAGCCGTGTTCTTGTTGAACCTTTTTAAGATACTCTATAAACTTTTTTTGACTAGACGACGCCTGTCTCTGTATCTTTACAGCTTTCACATCCTTATAAAAGCGTGGATCGGTAACCATGGCAGTAATAGAGTGTGATACTCCTCTACCTGTGGCGTTAATTACCTGCTCAGGCCACAATATACGCCAGTGGCCACACCCAGATAGGTCAGCAAGGTAGTTTATATATCTTGGTAGAGAGTTTTCTTTAGGCTGCTGTTTTAGAGCAGCTTGTTTAGCCTGATTCATGGGTGGGCTAGGAAATGGACTTGCAAATGGACCAGGATTAGGATTAATCATTTAATATATATAGTTTATAGTTCTACGTAATCAACACGCTTTGTTATACCGTTAGTTTTTTCAAGATAAATAACATCACCTGTAACGGCCTTAATAGATTCTTTACGGTGAGATATAACTATCGAGCATTCGTCTAATTCCTCTACCCTATCTTGTAATATTTGTGTAATAAGCTCAATACCCTTCTCATCAAAAGATGAATCAAACAACTCATCATATATAGCAATGTTATATTTAACACCTCCTTGCATTCGTCTTATATCAGAAAATGTAAACAAGCACGCTAAGTCTATAGACTTTCTCTCTGCTCCTGAAAAGTTAAAGTAAGAACATACTTTGTTTTTTTCGTTGAGTATTTCTTCTTCAAAATACTCATTAAAGATGCAAATAGAGTTAGAATCCAGTTTTCTGAGATAGTGTAGTAACTTATTGTTAAGCAAGTCGAGTAATTTCTGTACAATATACGACTTAACCCCTTCCTCTGATACAACGTACTTTACAATATCTAACTTTGATATCTTCTGTCTATAATCTGATATTTTATTACTCGCTGTATCGATTCTACTAGTTGTCTCTTCAATTAGCTTATCAAAGTCAGTTTGTAGACTTTTAACTACCTCTAAGTCTACTTTAAGTTCATCCTGCCACTTATTAAGCTGATCGACACGCTGAGTTATGTTCTCTCTCTTTTGATGTACAACTCTAGCTTCAGATACCTTATTATTATACCTAGATATATTATCTTGAACTTTCTGCTTAATATCCTTAACCTTAACTAATGAAGCATGTATTATTTTTACATCATCAACCATCTTATCGACCGTATCTTTAAGCTGCTGCTTCTCTTTTTCAATATTATCAAGGTCATGCTCCTCAATAGGTCTTAAACATACAGGACAAGTATCCTCTTCTGTACCGATCTTAGAAATCTGATCCTTCTTATGACAAATTTTAGCCTTTTCCTCACCTATAGTAGATATATACTCACTAATCTTATCGTCACACGTTTTTAACTGACCTTGTAATGTATTAATTTTAGTTTCTAACTGATCTACATCTTCGCACTTTAATGAATCATACTGTTGTTGTAAGTCTTCTATTTCAACTGTGTTATTTTGCTGCCTATCTAAGTATGTCTGCTTCTTATCCTTTCGTCTAGCTAGTGTAAGATCTTTTTGAGCATGATAATTTTTAATACTGTTCTCAATCTCCTCATACTTTACCATCTCAGTATCATAATCTCTCTTAATCTCATTATATTCAGACCTGAGCATAGTAAGCATCTGACTAAACACTTCCATTCCAAATATGTCTTCAATAAACTTACGTTTTTCTATCTTATTTTTAGCCATAAACGGTGTAGCGTTGTTTACGGTCATAATGACACAGTTTTTAAAGATAGATGGTGATGCACTTATTACATTACAAATATATTTTGTAGTGTTTGTAATACTATCACGTGTTTTGTCTTCATTATTTTTATATATAAATACTTTTGATGGTCCTAAAGTACGTATAACCTTATAACTGTCACTACCATTAGTAGTAGTTACTTCAAAGTCTAATTCAACATGTGTTTTACCACCTGTTATATTGTTTGTGATAAGATCTTTCTTAATATCTCTAAGAGTCTCACCGAATATTGAAAAATATAGTGCATCAGCTACAGTACTCTTACCGATAGCATTACGTCTATCTGGCTTATCGTTATTTTTACCTGTTATAACATGTAGACCCTTACTAAACTCAATAGTAACAGGGGTCTCACCTACGGATAAAAAATTTACAATGGATAACTTATCAAATCTTACACTCTTCATATAAACCTACTGTATAATCAATTATATCCTCAGTATTATCAATATCAAGCATATTTACAAACTCTACTATCGCTTGTTGTATGTTAATGCCTGAAAGATCTTCTTTTTGCTCGGTATTTTCAAGTATTCGATTAAAATTTATATCATAATCGATTGTTAGAGACTCTGGCTTGAGCTTAGTTAATACACTATGCAATATATCCATATCCTGTTGAGATATATTCATATCAATTTTAAGTTTTACAAAGTTATTTGTAAACATATTAACTATCATAGGTGTAATCTTGTTATACTCTACCAACTCACTCAAGCTTACCTTCTTATAGCATGGTGATATATTGTTTTGAATAAACTTATACTCTAATGTATCTAAATCTAAGGTATAAAACCCTTTTTGGTTGTCGGTATCACCAAAATCCATCTGAAACGGGTTACCAACATATAAAATTGTACCAGCACCAAACCGCTTCTCGTGTCTAGTATGAAAATGTCCGGAGATAGTGAGATTAGATTTGCAGAGTAGGTCCTTTATCTTAATACCTTCTTCACAAACCTTATATTCATTCATTTTAAAGGTTTCAATCTCAAAATGCCCAAATATAATATCACTATCTTCTATATCACTCGGTTTTGTATTCCATGGACAAAAGGATAACTTTCTATCAAACGCCTCTATTGTTTGATACTGTTCTAAAACAGTAATATTCTTACGACTCTTAAAAATAGACATCGAGTTGACGTCGGTTCTATGTTTATAGTAAATATCATGATTACCTGTAATAGCTATTAAGTTAAACTCAGATAATATTTCAAGTATATCGGCCGATACTTGTAATGTACTTACAGATATTTCACTTCTGTTATGATGCCAATCACCACAAAACAAAATATCAACGATGTGTTGCTTTCTGCACTCGTCTCTAAACCAATTAGCCCATTCAATAGCATAGTTATGCCATTCTGCACTGTTAGAGTGAACTCCTAGGTGTAGGTCTGAAAAGATAGCGACCTTAGGCTTATTAATTTTAGGCATCATCATCTTCAAGAGGCTTTACATATACATGCCCATGTGTATTATTAGGATCAGTCATAATTTCCTCGTATACCTTCTCTTTATAGTCACATATGGCCTGATGATGCTTCTTTTCTTTCTTGATTCTATTAATAAATGCGTGATAAGCAATCGTAGTAAAGTAAGAGAACGGATTACACTGTGTAGCCTTACCATCCTTAGTTGTTTTCTTATCAAAGTTATACTTCTTATACTTAAGTGCAGAGTACATCTTAATGAGAGCATCACCTATCATGTCATCCTTGTACGAATAGTTGATAAACGACGCATTGTAACTTAGCCCGTAAGCTATTTTTTTGATGTTTTCTGCAAGATCATTTGTCATCACATCAGAATCATAGTACTTACGTAATGCGGCCTTAAACTCTTTTGGTTTAATATAGTATTCTGCTTTTTTATCCTTGGACATTTTATTTATTATATAGTATAGCTTACTGTTATCAACTTAAAAAGGCTTAACATTCACCTCTTTGTATTGTATCTTCTCTTTATCGTATATAGCTTTACGCTTTTCACAGTGTCTTTTACCGTATGGTAAGTTATCACACACATCCATAATAATAAGCTTATCTTTTGATGAGTGTTTACGTAATCCTCGTCCAATAGACTGTACTGTACGTATAAATGACTTACCTCCTGCGGCAAATATAATGTTATGGAGGTTTTTAATGTTAATACCTGTAGAAAAGATGGCACTTATAGCTATACACACAACATTATCATGCTTTTCCATGATTTGCTTTATTTCCTCACGCTCTTTTACAGCAACTTCACCTCTAATGAAGTAAACCTGCTTTTTTTCTACCTTTTCTAAGTATTCTTGTAGAATTTCACCGTGTTTGATGTGATTTACTAAAACTAATATGTTATTTGGCAGTTTAGCACATAGTTTTGTTAAAAAACTATTACGATCTGCATTTTCATACACAAAATCTAGCTCTTCCCTATATCTATTGTTAGTAACATAGTTAATTCGCTGTGTATAGTTAAGCTCTAGCACCTTTACACTTACATTTGCGAGATGATCTTCAAGTCTGAGCTCATAACTAGTCTTTTCGTATACAACCGGGCCTAGTTTACCTATAATAGACCACTTATCCACATCACTCTCTGGTAATGTACCTGTAAATCCAAATTTATTCTGCGTTTTAATCTTGTGTACTATCTTTGATATCTTATTAACACTAGTTATCTTATGACACTCATCAACTACCAACAGATCTATATATTTTAACCAGTCATTATCTTCAAAACGGCTTTGTATAATGCCTATATTGGCAATTATTACATTAGCTGTAAGGTCTGGCTTATGTTTACCTGTCCATTTAGTAAGTTTAAACGTAGAGCCACAGTCTATAAACTCATCATACGTTTGAGATACTAGTCCTAAGTCCGGTACAAGCATTAAGCACTTAAATGTATCTGTATCTCCGGAGTTTCTATAGAAGTTTTCAATTAATGCTGCAGTAATAAAGGTTTTACCAGCACCTGTACCCAGTACGCACGTACCTCTACCTAGTTTTAGAGCCTTTTTAACTACATCAGACTGATAATCCCGTAATTCAAACTTGAATCCATCACATAACTCTGTATCAATACCTACCTTTAATGCTTCTTCGAGGTTTGAACTTATGGTTATGTCTATATTAATTTGGTTTTTAATTAGATACTTACGAATTTCCCAATATAATCCAAGCTCGCATGTACCAGTACCGGTAATAACATACTTTCGTGACGGAGCAAACCTATTATACCTTCTAGCAAAGCGAGCATTTGGATTTTCTACACTAAAGTGCTCGCGTATATCACCAAACAAATCAGTATCATCACATCTGATCTTAAGCTTGTTAGTACTTTTATTATAATCAAAAGAAATCATTACTAAAGCATCTCGAGTTTATTAATTTCAACAATATTTTTTAAGTCAAAGCTCATTGCTGATAAGACCTTCTCAACCTTCTCTAAGTATTCCACTATAACTGTATGTTCGTTTATATCGTTCGTAATTTTAATAACTGATTCGTGTCTTTCAGCGTGCTGTTCAGCAATTGGTAAGCTTATCTTAACAGGAGAATCTGCTATAACTTTCTTTGTAAGTTCTTTTTTAAGCTTTTTCTTTTTAGATAGTAGTATATTCTTTTCTACTTTAGCATCCATTAATCTAGCCACCCAAAAATGCTTACGAGCCGGTAACCTCATTTGAACTTCTTTCAAATTAAAATCATCTACAACAAGATCCTTACCAATCTCATCCATATAACGCTTTAATAAATCCATAATACATTAATTATAACCTAAACCATAGAAAAATCAACATATAAGATAAATATATGTATGGATAAGTTTGAGCGTGAGTTCTTTAAGATACTAAAGGAAGATATTACCGCCGGTGATGCGCTTGGAGGATCTGAAGGACTAGAAGGAGGATCAGTTGGTAACACAGATTCATACGCTACTGGTGATCAACGTGTACCTTCATCTATATTTGGTGGAGCTATAACTCGAAAGGGTATTATTAAGTGTAAGAAATGTAAGCGAGGTAAGAAGTGTAGAGCGTGTAAGAGAAATAAAGAGGTAAAGGAGAGTAAATAATTATATGAGAACGTTTCTGAAAAATAATATTATGACGTCTGATTTAAAGTTAGATCGTGTAGAGCAATTTGATGAAAGAAGCAGAGGTTATTCGATTGGCTCTATTAGAACAACGCGTAAGCTTAGGTCATATACATGGAGATGTAATGATTGGTTTGATCAAGGCACTGAGGGTGCGTGTGTTGGCTTTGCTTTAGGTCATGAGTTGGCAGCAAGACCAGCAGAGGTAAAAGGATTAAGCTACGACTTCCTGGTTGAGAATGTTTATTGGGAAGCGCAGAAGTCAGATCCATGGCATGGTGGTTCATATCCAGGAGCTGTTCCAGTATATCACGGCACTAGCGTACTAGCTGGTGTTAAAAGAATTAAAGATTTAGGTTATATTAAAGAGTATAGGTGGGCATTTAACATTGATGATGTATTGTATGGTATTGGTCATAACGGACCCGCAGTACTAGGTATTCCATGGCACGATGACATGTACTATCCAGATGATAAAGGGTTTATTAAACCTACTGGTGATGTAGTTGGTGGTCATGCTATTTTAGCAAGAGCAGTTAACGTTAAGAAGGGTTATGTTACTCTGAGAAACTCATGGGGTAAAGGATGGGGTAAGGATGGTGATTGTTATATTACATTTGAAGATTTAGAAAAATTACTTAAGGATAGAGGTGAGGCTTGTTTCCTTATGAGAAGAAAGTCAAAAGTATCATGAGTGAAGAAAACAAAGAGACGGTTGTAGAGTGTAAGCACGGATTTGTTCAAGACAGTATTATGTCTAGGCTTAAGCAAGAGAGTACTTGGCGTGGTATTATTACTGTTGCTACTTTACTTGGTTGGAGATTGGCTCCGGATCAAGCTGAGTCTATCATAACAGCTGGTGCTTCATTGATAGGTACAATCAATATTCTCAAAAAGGACTAATGGACGATACGGGTCATTGGCGTAATACCCTTATTAAAGAGGGTATTGATGGTGTACCTTTTGGGTTTATTTACCTTATAACTAATAATATTAATAATAAGAAGTATATTGGTAAAAAACAGTGTCTAACCACTAAGAAAAGAGCGCCTTTAAAGGGTAAAAAGAATAAAAGACATAGTATTGTTGAGACTGACTGGAAGACCTACACTTCTTCCTCAAGACAGTTAAATGAGGATATAGTATCGTTTGGAAAGGATAATTTTACCTTTGAGATTCTAATGTTTTGTGATTCAAAGTGGCAGTTGGCATATGAGGAGACGAAAATACAGTTTGAGAAGGAGGTATTATTAAGAGGTGATTATTATAATGGTATAATAAATTGCCGAATTGGTAAAAGAAAGCAATAAGGAACGTTCATATAATATGGATGTGAGTACAGGTGTAAAATTGGCAGAAGAAAATAGACAGCTTTATGACCAGAGGCGTGATATAGTATTTGTTGATCTTAATAGCTATCTTACTGATTCGTTTAATGAATATAATCTATATATTGCAGAGAACGAGCTCAAACTAACACGTAAAGAGAAAAACAAGCTTGGTATTCACTTTATTATTAAGCATTTGCTTGTAGCAGTTAGATCTACCAACAAAAAGAAGTGGTTTTACTGTAGGGTATGTGAGGATTCAGAGGAGACCAAACTAGTAAAGCGTATTTTTAACTCATTACCAACAAACATAATGTATGGTAAGTGTGAGTGGTATGAGTTCATAAAGGGACTTGACTATAATGTATATAAGAGGAAGGATGGTTCTAGTGTATCATTTCAGAAGTTTAGACAATTTTTAAAACGATACGAGCTACAACAACTCGAACGAGAGTTTTTAGGAGATATAAATGTAAAACTCTCCCTCCTTCCATAAATATATACATGAGTAAATTTCTAGAGCAAGTAGAAGATGAAATGTCGTCTCTAGGTACTGAAATACCTTCACAGGAGATTTCAATAGCCATAAGAGAGGCCTTAAATAGTATTGACGGTGTGACTGCTGTACCAACAAAGATGTCAAGTTCTTCAGAAGATGATAGAGTTAGAGTTAAATGGCGTGGTAGGGAAGAGTTTATGATTGAAATTAGCCCTTTAAGTATAGAGGATCAAGAAGATCCACTTACGAAGAAGAAGGTTGAGGCACTTTCAACTTTACTGAGCGTTAAGACACCAAAGATAGCAATACCAGGTACTGTTTCTTCTGAAGTTAAAAAAACACAAAAAGCTGCTCTTACAAAGCTGCAGTCTGATATAGCCAGATAATATAATGAAGACATTAAAATTAATTGAACAATATAAGGCTCTACTTGAGCAGGACGCTGACCTAGAATCTGTTGATGCTACTGATGTGGTAGAGCAGCCTGAGGTGCCAGTTACTCTAACTGCAGAGGGTGAGAGATATTTAGTTGACTTACTTGTTAAGGCATTCTTGCATGTACCTGATGAGAGTGAAGGTAAGATTGTTAAGGAGCTTCAGTCTACACTACTTGATAGTAATCCAAAAGATGTAGCCGAGTCGATTGAGAGCATGCTTGAGCTAAGTGTTAATGATACAAAAAAGATGCTTAATCTTACAACTGACATTAACTAATTATGAATTACGGTAAAAAATCACTAGAGGATTTATATAGCGGTATTGCAGGTAAGCCTGTTACTCAGAGAAAACATTTGAGTGTATTTGGTGAAGAGGCAAATACACCAGAAGAGACACGTGAAGTTGAAGTTACTATAGAGAATATTCATAAAGCTTTAGATAATCTTGCTACAGATATAGAAGATTCAGCTGAACTTAAAAAGTTATATAATAGAATTTTAAATTTTCCCTCTTATAAACACATTAAACGTTCCTTAACAGATAAGGGATATAGTGATCTAATCTATAAAAAGTTTAGTAATGATGTACAGAGACTAATTGAAGATATACCTGCAGCAGATAGAAGTGCGTTTTTAGAGTATATACAAAAACCTACCCAGCAACAGATTAGATTTAATAATACTAATCATACTGGTAATGTTTTTAATCTCTTATCAGAAACTGGTATATCAAAAGATACTATGAGCCGTATATTTCAGCACACCGGTCAAGATGAAGGAGGCCGTGGAGTTGGTATGGGGGAATTAGCAATGGCTTTAATTTTCGGTAATTTAGGTGCGGGAGGTCAAAATAAAAAATCAGCTGTTAGTGCTGCGGAAAAGGTAGTTGCCAGTCGAAAAGCGGAACTTAAGGAGGCAGGTCAAAAGTATGGTGCAACATCAACAGATGAGGCATTAGTTAAAGCAAGTGAGAATTTAAAAAGTATAAGGGGTCAAGCTGTTAAAGGTGACTTAGAGCTTGATGGTGCAGAGTTTGAGATAAAAGGAGAAGGAGCTTCTTTAGGAGCGAGACCTGACGCTGTTCATAAGAGGCAGAGCAAAAACACTATGGCTTATTTAAATAATATAGGTGTAGAGGTAAGCGGTGGTAGATATACATATGATGGGCAAATTATAGGAAGAAACTTGGGTGACTTTCCAACAGTTATAGCTACTATTTATAGTAGATTAAAAAGCCAGCATGAACGTAGTTTGTTTGAAGATAATTTTAAACAGTTCCTCGCAACAAGCGGTGAGATGTCAGCTGCTATTAATACAGGTTGGGATGTGATTAATATTGATATGACAGAGCCTTATAGTATACAGCGTGGTGTATCGTTGTTGAGCTTTTTAGAGTATGCTATGGAAGAAGAGTTTATGTATTTTATGGCTCATGATATTGGTAAAGCTGGTAAGGGTACTGGTCAGTATGTATCAGTTGGTGGTTCACCGGTACAGATGATGCAAGCGCTTGCTCCTACAAATGTAGGGTTTGAGAAAATTAAAGCGTCGTGCTTAAGACCCCGTATTGGCTTCCAGAAGTCTTATCTAGATAAATCATCTCCCGTCACTGCAGTGCCTGTAGAAACGGCAGTAGGTGAAGAAGAAGAAGAATATATATAATAAAAAACATGAAGAATTTCAAACAATTTTACGAAGCATACCAGCTCATAGAAGAGAAGGCTGCTAATACTCACCTTACACACCTTGAGGAGTTAGTTCTCACAAAAGGTAAAGATGGTTATGCAACAGCCAGAGGCTTTTTGACTGATCTACTATCACACTTACAAGGCAAGAGTAAGAGGAAGATTGGTACGACAGTTAAATGGGATGGTGCACCTGCAATATTCTGTGGCATACATCCTGAAACAAAGAGATTCTTCGTTGGTACTAAATCAATCTTTAATAGAGAGCCAAAAATTAACTATGATGATCAAGATGTTGAGATCAATCATGGACATGCTCCTGGTTTGGCAGACAAACTTAAAAAGGCACTTAAGCACCTTCCAAAGCTTGGTATTAAAAACATCATGCAGGGTGATTTTATGTTTGATTCATCAACAATCCAGAAAGAAGAGATTGATGATGTTCCACATTATACCTTTATGCCTAATACTATTAAGTATGCTGTTGAAGTTGACAGTAAGCTTGGTAAGGAGCTAGCAAACTCTGTCTTTGGTATTATATTTCACACAGAATATAGTGATCTAAATAGTAGAGCATCGTTTGGTGCTAAAGTTAATAAGCTTAAAAAGGCTCCTGGTGTATGGTTTGATGATGCATTCTTTAAGGATGATACTGGTATCGTTACATTAGCTACTGATGAAGCAAAGCAAGTTAAAGATTATATTAAGACAGCTGATTCAATTAAAGTTAACTACAAAAATATTCCTTCTGATCTTCTTAACATCTATATTAACACTGAAATTCGTGAAGGTAAGTTCCTTGAGAACCCGGAAGAGTCTTACAACAACCTTATCACATGGTTTAAGTCTAGAATGGCTAAAGAGATTGATAAGAGAAAGAGTAAGAGAGGTAAGCAGAGTATTGAGGAGAGCTTCAAGATGAAGTTAGCTAACATTGAAAAGGAACAAGGCAATATTATCAACCTGTTTAAGATATCAAGACTTCTTTCCCAAGCAAAGCAGATGTTTATTAACAAATATAACTCTGCTGTTTATACTACAAAGCACTTTGTTGATAATGGTGATGGTACACTTAAAGTAACAGCACCTGAGGGCTATGTAGCCGTTTCAAGAGACGGTGGTGCAGTTAAATTAGTAGATAGACTCGAGTTTAGTAGAGCTAACTTTGCAAAAGATAAGCCAGGATCATGATTACATTTAAGGAATATTTTGAAGGTGAGGAGACTCATGAAACAGTAGCGTTACTACCGGGTGGTTATAAGCCACCAACTAAGGGACACTATAATGCATTTAAATATATACTCCAGGATGCTGATAAGGGTGTTATCTTAATTGGTAAGAAGGAACGTGATGGTATTACTGCTGATCAGGCAAGAGACATTTGGGAGGTATATGCCAGGTATTTGGGTAAACCTATTGAAGTAGCTATTGCAGGTGTTACGCCAGTTAGGTCTGTATATGAATTTGCTGATGCTAATAAGGATATTAAAATTATAGTCGGTGCTGGTGATAAAGATGAAGATGTAAAGCGCTACGAGTACTTTGAAAAAAATATTGAGAAGTATCCATTAGTACAGGTAGTTAAGATACCTATGCAAGAGGAAGGTATATCAGGTACACAAACACGTAATATGATAGCTGACGATATTAGTACTGCAGTAGATTACTTTACTCCAGAAGAAATTAACCAGACTGATAAAGATGTTATAAAAGATATATTATCTGCCTAAATAATAACATGAGGAATAATCCTAAACTAGATTTAATTGCAGAGGCTTATATGAGTGGAGTTGCTCCACAAGCCATTGTTGTAGATGTACAGTCACAAGAAGGTGGCTGCGTAGATGCTGCTCAAGGTTGTCATTGTGGTGGTTGCCCTGAATGCTCTAACGTTGAGAGTGGTCAGCAAGAAGAGCATGACCCTACTGAGATTAAGATGGCCCTTGCAGAGCTCATGAAGGCAAAAGAGTACGCTGGTAAGCTCGAAGAGATGCTACAAACAGCTCACGGACTTGAGGGGTGGACAGCAGCAAAAATTACTAAGGCGTCAGATTACCTATCATCTGTATATCACTGGTTAGCATATGAGTCAGATGAAGGTGATTGTGAGAAGAGTCAGTTTAATCTCGGTCATGAAGATGGTGAGGTTGATGCTTACGAAGACGGTGAATGACCGAATAAAAAATAAATAGCAGTTTGCTATATGAAAAAATTTAAACAATACTTTGAAGAAAAGACTGTATTAGGTCTTATTGAGTTTTTCCACATTGATGGTGTGGGTAAGGTTGCAGCTAAACTTGACTCGGGTAACGGAGCCTTTAATGTGCTCCATGGAGAAGATATTCAACTACAAGGTAATAAGGTGTTCTTTAAAACTGTAAATGGTAGAACTCTTATCAAGGATAAGAAGGATACAATTACAATTAACGTTGGTGCTGGTAATACGGAAGATAGACCAGTTGTTGAGTTTGATCTTAAGGTAGGTGACAGGGAGTTTAAAGGAGTACCCTTTTCAATCGGTAATAGATCATCTAATATATTTAAGATACTAGTGGGTAAAGAGTTTATTGAGCAAGAGCTTGATGCTCTTATTGATGTTGGTCAAGAAAACATCGCTGGTTCTAATGTTGAAGCGGATCTCTGATACCAACTAGGTGTCTTACGATCAGTCCAAGTAGCAAACTCCTTATCATGAATGATAAATTGTTTATATTGATCGATAATTGACATATTATCGAAACCTGATACACTTCTACACTTACTCTCGGGTTGTATAGCTACTGCATAATCAGTTAGACCCTTTTTAGTAGTAATAATATTATGTGTATTATCCTTGCACCACTTAATAAAGGTCTTTGTAAAGTGCTCGTTTGAATTAGGCCACCTATACATACGTTCTGTAAACATTTCGAGTGTATGATCAACTAACCACGTAAAGTTATCTACAGTCTCGCGGCACCAAATAGAGCAAGGATGATTGAAGTAACCTTTACCTCTTCTCCTTGCTCTACCTGTTGATGTTCTAGGCGTTGATGGATGATCTAACAATTCCTGCGTAAAACAATGTGCTAACATAATAGCACCTTCTATTTGCATTTTTGATCTTACATGCTGGTCACATAGATTATGAGCAGACTTAATAGGACAATCGTCAGTAACAAATATATTCATACCCAATTGTATGAATGTTCCTTTTAGCTACTATGTCTATCGTACATATCTACAAACTTATAAAATTCATTACGCGTCTTATCATCCGCCATAAAATCACCGGTAAGTTTACTAGTAATCATTGCACATCCGTGATGTTTAACACCTCTATTACATGCACAGCTATGCTGAGCTCTTATAACAACCGCAACACCTCTGTTACCCTCACAAATTTTATCAATTGCTTGTGTAATTTGAGTTGTCATACCCTCTTGGATTTGCGGACGTCTTGCATAATAATCAACAATACGATTAAGCTTTGATAATCCAACAACCTTACCATCCTCAGATGGAATATATGCTACGTGAGCTACACCTGTAAATGCCATATGGTGATGAGAGCACAAGCTAACAACAGGAATTCCTGTCTGAGCTACAATACCATCATAACCATCACTAGGGAATGCTGTTACCTTAGGTGGTAAATTATAACATCCGGATGCAATATCATTAACAAATGCTTTTGCTACACGCATAGGTGTATTATCGGAGTTAGGATCATTACGCCAATCAAAGCCTAACGCGTCTAAATATTTTTCGTATGCTGCCGCTGCATTATTAATAATGTTCTGTTTTTCTTCTTCTGTCTTAGGATGGCTACTACTAGCAGTAGGTAGCTTAGTGGATGTACCACGATCTACGTGGGTGTCTTTGTTTTGATTTTCCATATATATTATTATAACATATAAAATAGAGACATCAAGACTAAATAATAAAGTATATGAAAAAATTATCTCAGAGAGAATTACTTGTTGAGGGCTTTGGTACTAACCTACTTAAGCAGCTGGCTCGTGGCGCTGGTCAGGTAGCTACTACTGTAGCGAAGGCAATATCACCAACAGCCGTAAAAGTAGCTGCTGCTGCAGCTGATAAGGTTGGATCAGCTTTGCAAAATACATTTGCATCACCTGCAGAATCAATTAAGGATTATTTTAGGAAGCCTGAAGTTAAGTCTAAGTATACGGGCTTAAAGATTTTAAATACAAAAAAAGGCTCTAATAGAATGTCTCAAATTATCAATATTAAGGTGACTGAGGTAGCTACCAACAAAGATCTTACTGCATCTATTGAAGCATATAGAACAGATAAAGGAGGTATTTCAAAAGAAGAATGGTCAATTAAAAAGATAAAATTCTCAAATGGTGAGATATTAGATGTAGAATCAGAATCTGAAAAAGATATAGCTGATAAACCTAAAGAAGAGCCGGCTGCAGAAAGGCCTGTAGGAGATGATAGTGATACAAAGAGGGCATTTAATCTAACAAAGAGATTGGCAGTAGGTAGTGGAGCAAAGCAAGCTGAGATAGGTGCAGTAGAACCACTAAATCGTGATGAAATGGAAGGTTTTGATAAAGAGTTTTTAGCAAAGTTTAAGCAAAAAATAAAAAAGCAGAAAGATGGTAGAGCCTCAAAGGATGGATTTAGATTTACACCGAGGCAAGTTGAGGAGTTATTTAAGGAATCCAAAAAAAGTCAAAAAAGTTTGCTGAAACACTTGCAATCACTGTCTCGCTAGAATAAATGGACTGTAGGGACGGGGGAGAAAGACCTAAACACTGATCTCTATAGGTCTGTATATTATTATATTCTTATAAAGTTGTACATTTATAGTTGATTTAAGTATTTTTGAGGTTATCATTAATACATGAGTAAATATCAATCTACAAAAGTAGTCGAACTAGGCTCATGTGCATTTAGACAGTGGAGAGCAACACACAGCCATTGTCAATATTTACATGGGTATCAACTTAAAGCTAAATTATGGTTTGGTTGTAATGAACTAGATGAAAAAAACTGGTGTGTAGACTTCGGCGGCCTAAAAGAACTTAAACAGCATCTTAAAGAACTGTTTGATCATACTACAACAGTAGCCTTAGATGACCCTGAGCTTGAAACGTTTAAAGAGCTTGATAAGAAAGGACTAGTACAATTAAGAGTATTTGAAGATGGTGTAGGTATTGAACGTGTAGCTGAGGCTGTTTATAAACAAGCAAATGACTTTATAAAGTTTCATACAAAGGATAGATGTTGGGTTGAGAAGGTTGAGGTGTTTGAACACGAAGATAACTCAGCTACCTATAGTGACTGCAGTAATGAAGTAGTAAAAGATATATCAACAACTACCCAAGCGTTAGAGCAGACGAAAGTTACTACATCAAAGCCAAAGGTCGTTAAAGACAAGGATGTTTCTAAGAAGAAACCTTCAAAGGGCTTGACTGATCTACCTGGTAATAGTACTAAAACAAAAGGTAACTGGTTTGGAGGAACTACCTGGGGTTAGGCATCTAACATCTTACAGATATGACGTAATATTTTAGATCTAACAATCTCACTATTACCAAACTCGAATGCGTGGATATTATTATCCTCGCATTCTTGGTTATCAAACCTTTCTATTACTTCATCAAAGCCAGATCTACTAATATCAGATTGGTTACCGTCACCGCATATAATATATCTACTACCTCTTCCAAATCTTGTTAAGATAGTAGTTAATTCACCCTTCGTCATGTTTTGAGCTTCATCTACTATTACTATTGACTTATTAAAGGTAAGACCTCGTACGAAGTTAACAGGTATTGCTTCAATTAAACCTTTATGCATTAACATTTGTGATGTAGATACACTTGTTATTTCTCTGACCTTCTCTATAAGAGGAGCGGCATAGGGTGAGAACTTATCATCTACTTCACCTGGTAGAGCTCCTAGAGACTTCTCAGCAGACTCGGCAACCGATCTAATATAAATAAGTTTATCAAATACTTCATCACGTATCTGTTCTAGAGCAGTAAACACTGCAATATACGTCTTCATAGAACCGGCTGGTCCGTCAACAAATACCATATGTGTATCCTTATCTCTACACTTATGATAAAATTCTGTTTGTAGTTTATTAAAGTAAAATGGTTTCCTTATATTAAAATTTAGTAGCCAGTTGTTATTAAATGATTCCTCGAGATCAATATCATTAATCTCCCGACGCGTACGCGAAGTTTTTTTTGCCATTAACAGTATTTATGTTGATATTAGTAAATTGCATGTTATAATAATATAATATGATAGATTGTGATAAAGAATGTCTACTAATGGCAGGTGAGAATGGAGTACCTGAGTTATTTTATACTGTTGAAGGTGAGGGTGAATACATCGGTAAACCATCTGTATTTCTTAGACTATTCGGCTGTAACTTAACATGTAAGGGTTTTATTTCGGAGGATGCACCCTTTGGTTGTGATTCATTTATATCATGGTCTAAGAAGAATAAAGTTACATTTAACGAGATGTTTAAGTTGTTAGAGGCTGGTAATCACATTGAACATCTCAGAAAGGGAGCCATCTTTAAGTATACTGGGGGAGAGCCTATGGTAAGGCAGAAGCAGTTGATGAAGTTTACTGATGCATTTATTGAGAAGTATAGCTTTCTACCTCGTATTGACTTTGAAACTAATGCTACTATTCAACCTGACGAAGAGTGGGTAAATAAATACTATGCTACATTTACTACATCACCTAAACTTACAACAAATGGTGACCCAGAAGAAAAGACATATAAGCCAGAGGTACTTAAATGGCATAGAGATCATAACTCAGGATTTAAGTTTGTAGTTACACATGCAGAAGATATTGAAGAGATTTGGAGGAAGTATATTCAAGATGATGAGAGTATTAATATATCACTTAATAGAGTGTGGTTTATGCCATGTGCAGGTTCACGTGAAGAACATATCGCGAATGCTGAAGCAGTAGCTGAGTATGCTAAAGCAATGCATGTTAACTTTTCTCCACGATTACATCTACTATTATGGGATATGGCCTTACGTGTATAGTTGAAGTATTTAAGTTTAAGTATAAATAGATAGACATGAGAATTGCAATCAGTGGCACATCAAATACAGGTAAAACTACACTTATTAAAAGTTTTTTAGAGAAGTGGTCAACATATGAAACACCTAAAAAAACATATAGAGATATTATTGTTAAAGAAAAACTAGAACACTCCTCTAAATCTTCTACTAAAACTCAAGATAAAATTATTGAGTTTATGCTAGATCAGGTAAAGGATAAAACTAAAACAGTAGACGATAATATTATATATGATAGATGTCCTCTGGATGCTCTTGCATACTCGATGTGGTGTAATAGTAAAGGCTACGATGGGTTTGATAATGATTATATTAAAAATCAAATTAACGAAGTAAAGGAGTCAATGCGCTTTTTAGATATTATCTTTTTGTGTAGGTTTGACGAAAATATTCCTGTAGTTGATGACGGTACAAGAGACACTGATATTGATCACATTAAGGAAGTAGATAATATTTTTGAAGCATTATATCAGCAATACTATACAAACGTACACGCTGATGTGTTCTTTCCAAAAGATGATTCACCAGCAATAATTAAGCTACCATCAAATCATCAGAGTCGTACTAGTATTATTAGTGAGTATGTAACAGACGATGGTGGAATGTATGGTGATGAACACTCTATCTTACATCCAGATAATATTAACGAACTTGAAACTCTCGTTGAAGCTCAAAAAGTAGCACTTGATCAAGAGCAGAGCCTAGAAGATGCTCTTAAAAAAGATTTTGATATTGGGGATCTTAGGATGTAACCACTAGCTGGTACGTTGCCAGATATAAGCACCAAAGAATGGTGGTGTATTATTATGCGGTTGGTTACCACCGGCTGGAGATGTTAATCCTCTATTAGCGTCATTAGATGCTCCGTGTAGAGCATATTCAAAGTTGGGGTTATTCGGCTGATCTGAACCGGCTTCTTGATAATTATAATAGTGCTCGAGCTGGTTGGTACCATCTAATACACGTGTATTATCCGAACCACCAGTAGCTATATAGTGTCTATGATTAGGCATCTCGTTGTATGTTAGAGTGTGGTTGTACTTACCGACACCACTATCATTACCAGTATTAGATACATTCAAACTGTCAGTACCATCACTTCCAGTGCCCTGCCCTACTAAAAATCTACCTTGTGAAACTTTTGTCCAACCACCTACACCTAAAATAGTGCTAGGGTTACTCGCATTAAGTGTAATATAGATAGATCCTACAGGGTAAATAGCAGACACGACGCTCGACACTATAGTGTCTACGGATACTGGTTCATTATTATCATCTTGTAATACTAGATCCTCTACTAAACCTAACTTCGTAGATAACTCCTGAATATCTGTCGTGTGCTGTTCAAACGGTGCTTCAAATGTTGTTTGTGAAATATCAATATTAATATTCTCAAAAGCAACAATACTAGTACCAGCTAGTGTTTCAACTATAAACAGATCAACTGGCTCTACATTGAATACTTCGGGTAGTTCCTTAATATTATAAACTAACTTATCATCATCTGAACAAGGCATGTGATTATTTATGTTGCAATTGCTATTTTACTAGTATAATTAGTATATATGAATGGAAAGATAGGTGTAGGTATTATAACATGTAATCGGCCTGATTTTCTCAAGAAGTTAGTAGCTAGTCTAGAACAATGTTGCTATATTGATGAGGTGGTTATAATTAATGATGGTGATAAAGTATCGAATCTAAATATACCCTTTAAACATAAACTTATTAACAACGATACTAATATAAATGTTGGGGCTAGTAAGAATAAGGCTATGAGACATCTTCTAGATAAAAAATGTGAGTATATATTTACACTAGAGGATGATATAATTATTAAAGACAGAAACATATTTAAGGATTATATTAATGCATCTATTGAGACTGGATTACAGCATTTTAACTTTGGATTTTCACAGCGAGAAAATCTAGATAGTAGCCTGAACCCTGTATATAGAAAAATTATAGATTATGGGAATGATGTTAAGTTAGTATTAACAAAGAATATTTTAGGTGCATGTACATTCTACACTCGAGAAGCATTAATGACTATTGGTTTACATCACCACAGCTTCAATAAGGGACACGGGGATCATTTAGAGCTAACATATAGAGCATTTAAACATGGTTATGGAACACCCTTTTGGTGGTTTGCAGATATATTTAATAGCTGGGATAAGATTGAAAATCAGAGTAATTTTACAACAGATTCTGTAGTTCGTAGTGAAAATTTTGCGGATAAGTTTCAAGAAGCTAGAGATATATTCAAAAGCTTACATGGCTATGATATATTTAAAATTAAAGATGTAGGAGAAGAGCAGGTTATTAAATATCTTAAAAAAACAAAACTGAATGTCAAACAAACAAAATAAAATATCGTTTATAGTAGCTTATAAAAAGGATACAGAAGAACGCGAGGCTAATCTTAAGTTGTTTAAGGATTACTACTCCAGGATTGTTCCAGGCTGCGAGATAATTGTTCAAGAGACAAAAAAAGATGTATTTAATAAGTGCAGTCTTTATAACGAGGGTGTCAAAAAGGCTTCAAATAATACACTATGTTTTATTGATAGTGATATATTTATATCCGAAAAATCAATTAAGCTATCTTTTGACAAGGTACAAAATAGTAATACAATAATGATTGGTTATAGTGGGTTTGTGTTGCACATGTCTTATAAGTTTAAAGAGTCAATTAAGGATGGTTTTGTATATAGTGATCTAATTAAAGATGTACAACCATATAAAACAATAAGGTTGAAGGATAAAACAGATTTATACTGGGTAGAGCACACTCACTCCGTTGGGGGTTGTTTGTTTATGACAAAAGAGTGCTTCAATGATATTAATGGATTTAATCCAAACTTTATTGGGTGGGGATATGAGGATGATGAGATTATATATAGATCTCATGGACTAGGTAAGAGTGTAGAGAGGGTCGGTAGATCACAAGATAGTATATTAGTACATCTACCTCATCTAGAAGTTGATGCACCAGAAGTAAATCATACTCGATCAAATCACTCATCCTATGAAGACAATATAAAAGAACTATTAAAGGTAAAGGCTATGAATAGATCTGAGTTAGAAACATACATAACAACCTGGTAGGTATGAGTAAGAAGGAGGATATAAATGTATGGTTTTGGGCTGAACCTAATAACTTTGGTGATTATTTAGGTCACTATATACCTGCAAAGCTGACAGGTTATAACGTTAAGTATATACATCTAAATTCACCAGTTAAAAAATATGTAATAGTCGGTAGTGTGTTAAACTCCCTCTTACAGTATACAGAAAATTGTACTGTCTGGGGAGCGGGTATAATGACTAGGTCAGACGTTATACCTAGTAATGTACAAATACTAGCCGTACGGGGTAAGGAAACACAGCAGCGTATGATAGATTGTGGTTTAGTACCGCCAGATATTATAGGTGATCCTGCACTATTATTACCAAAAATATATAGCCCACCTAAAACAAAAAAATACAAGCTTGGTATTATACCACACTTTGTCGATTACTCTCAAATTTGTAAAGAAGCTGAAGGTGTAGAGGGGGTGAGGGTTATAAATCTACGAACCACAGATATTGAGCAAACTATAGATGAAATTGCTAGCTGTGAATATACTATATCCAGCTCATTACATGGTATAATAACATCACATGCATATAATATTCCCTGCTTATGGTATAAATTCTCAAATAAAATATATGGAGACGGCATAAAGTTTCTAGATTATTTTAGCTCTGTCTCGATTCCATATTATGAAGCATTTAGAGTAACAAAAGAAACAAGTAGTATTAATAGTATTGTTGAAATTGTTTCATCTAATAATAATATTAATCATATTAATAGCTTCGACGTTGATAGTCTCTACAACTCATGTCCATTCTTAAAAAATAGTTGATTAGCACATTAGTTATTATATAATAATAAAAAGATTTTAATGACATATATTCAACCAACCATTTCAATATCAGAAACCGTAGACATTGTTAAGGATCGGATTAATAGCGAAACCCCGTTTTGTTTGACGAGATTCGGTGATGGTGAGATTTGTTTTATCAATGGTAACAACGGTAACCATGTATTTAACAAAAAAAACTGTAGAGAGTGGGGATATAAGTACCCATCCGAAGTTAAAAACTTATACGATGATTGTCGAGAAATTTTATTAGCTGCTATGGAAGGGTCAGACGTATTAGGTTTTATGAGTAAGAATACTGATACACTACCTGCCGGATTCTATAATGAAAGACGGTGGTCGTTACCAGTAGATTTTCTAAAGACGTTGGGTCGCGATATTAGCACTATAAAAATATGTGATGGTATGATCGCAAGAAGCAAGAGTGTCGGTAACATAATTAATTTTAAGGATATACTAAATGGAAGAGACTTACATATTATATCCATGCGAAAAACCTTACTAGAAAAAAAGAACCTTAGTAAAATTCTAGAATGTGAAGTTACAATAACTGATCACTCAGCAGATATCAATTTTAATAATAGGACTGAGTTCATAAATTCGTTTAAGTATATTAAAGCTCCGGTTGTGTTATTGGGAGTTGGGTTACAAAAAGATTACGGTGTACACTTAAAGCGAGATTATGGTAAAATTGCTTTAGATTTTGGCGCCACAATAGATGCTTGGTCGGGATTGGTAACAAGGCCATGGTTTAAAGAGGGTAATGGACAAGATTACTTAATGATATGATTAAAAAAGATAAGACTAAAAAATTAGCTCTAATTGGTTATGGGGGACATGCAAGGGAGGTAATGATGCAAATGGAGACAAGGCTTCCTTGTTTTGTTGGGGATGAGTTTTATGTTGCAGGTGAAAATTTTCCATTATCTAAATTTGATCCAAACAAATATTCTGTGATAGTTGCAATTGGTGATTCAAAAGATAGATGTAGTATGGTAAAGAAACTACCAGCTACCACATCATTTTTTACGTTCATTCATCCCACCTCTATAATAGGTAATGATGTTGTAGTCGGTGAAGGTAGTTTTATTGGTGCGTATACAATAGTTACCTCTAACGTAACTATCGGTACACATGCTATACTAAATAGAGGTAATCATATTGGTCACGATACACAAATAGGTAACTATTTTAGTATGATGCCGGGGTCTATAGTCTCTGGTAACGTTAATATAGAAAATAGTGTGTATGTCGGGACAAGTTCATCAATCAGAGAAAAAATTAATATATGTGATGATGTGATTATAGGGCTAAACACTGGTGTGATAAGCAACATCGTCGAAAAGGGAGTATATATTGGAACTCCAGCTAAAAAGAAATGAAGACAAATAAAATATATGATGTAACACGTCAGCTCGAGGAAGGTCTAGCTGAATACACGGGAGCTAAATACGCTGTTGTATTAGACAACTGTTCCAATGCTCTTTTCCTCGCGCTAATGTATGAAAATGTTAAAGATACATACATAACTATTCCCAATAGAACATATCCTTCAGTGCCGTGTGAAATCATTCATGCTGGAGCAAAGGTAAAGTGGGAAATTGTAGATGGAACTACATTTAAAGGTGCGTATCAGTTAAAGCCATCTCGTGTGTGGGATTCAGCTTTGAGATTTACTGCAGATATGTATATTCCAAATACACATATGTGCTTATCTTTTACAGGTCCATATAAGCATTTTAAACTTTCAAAAGGTGGAGCAATCCTTACTGATGATAAGGCTGCATATGAATGGTTTAAGAGAGCCCGTTATTCAGGTCGGAGAGCTATCCCGTATCATGAAGATAATCTAGATATGATTGGATGGAATTTTTATATGATGCCTGAGTTAGCTGCAAGAGGTCTACTTTTATTATCTCAATTTTGGAATGTTGATGGTACAAAGAAACATAATGAAGATATTGAATTACCGTATCCAGATTTAAGTAAATTTGATGTATATACACAATAATAATTAATTTACTAATTATAGTTGATCAATACAAGTTTCATATTATAATAACAATATGGTAATTGATCAACAAGTATATGATGGAGACTTTATTCACGAGCGGTTTGCGTATAAGGTCTTTCGTAAGGAAGTAACACCGTACGGTAATATTGTAGCCTTTAGGGCTCCAATGGATGTTAGTGATAATTTAATTGATCTAGAGGATACCTTATCTAATGACTTCATTCACTCAGAAGATGCTATTAACTTCTGCTGGGAGATTCCTAATTTATGTCCTATTGGTGCAGTATCATTCCAGAGGTTATTCAATACTGCTGTAGGTAAAATTCTAAGTGATACAATTAAGAAAGATATCGTTATGGATGGAGACGATATTATGGTTGTAGATAGCTTTAAAGGTAGTGATGATGAGGTAAGAGAACAGGGTAAGGTGAGTGTATCTATTACTTATAGTAAGGAAAATGTAGCTATTGGTCATACAGGCATTAACGTTAATGCGGGTAATAAAGCTCCTGGGTTTGCTTATTCATCTAATCTAGATGATATTACAGTTAAATCCTTTATGGAAAGTGTTATTACATATTTTAATGATGAGATTAAGGATCAATTTGTTGCTACAACAAAGATTATTGTATGAATTTCTTCCAAATTCAAAATAAGCTCTTTTACTCAAAAAAAGATGACGCAGGCTTTCTAGATCAAGAGGGGGAGTCTGCGTTTGTTCCCTTCTTATTAAACAGATGGTTATCTTTTTATAGTAAGGATACACCGCACTTTGTTAACGAGACTCTAAATAGATATACTGGCTTGTTTGAAGATAAACAGCAATTGTATAGGCTATATTATAATCTAATACCACGACTTAAGTTTAAGCGTATACAATACATTAAAAAGGTAAAGAAGGATAAGGAAGAAGAAGTCGATTATGCTTTATTTGCTAAAAGTAATAACATATCTATTAGGGAGCTTAAACAGTACGTTGATTTACAACAAAGTAATACTAAGTAAATTATATGCCAGCGGATATTGATATGCTTAAACCTACTCGAAGTCTAATTGACCTCGATAGTCACAGTGAAGGTGATTTTGGACTAGACGATTTTAAACTTAATTTTATTTTTGACGATATTCTTCTCGTTGAATATGTTGATGAAACCGATTCCGGAGACATTCTTCGTAACGGGATTGTCGTACCGGTTAACGCCGTAAACAAAGCTTGGAGAAAGGGTAGGGTAATTCTTGCAGGGCCTAACTCAAAGTATGTTAAGCAGGGTGATATTGTTTTGTTTCCTAATAATGTAGGAGTTACAGTAGCCAACATTAACGTCGATAACGTCGGTAAAGTTAAGAGTGGTCTATTTTTAAACGAAGATAGGATGTTCGGTATTTGTACACCTAACGATGATAATACAGCGACCAGCTCTTGATAGCATACTATTAAACAATGTATGTGAAGTAAGATTTGTAAGGAGAAGTCCAAAAGCTGGATCTTCACCCACACGTCGTATGTTTTGTACTAAGTCATATGGATTATTACAGTCAACAAACGGTAGAGTTACACTAAACTACAGACCACCTACAAATCCTCCTCAAATAAACGAAGCTGCAGAAAATCTTATTACTGTATGGGATATAATAATGCAGGATTATAGAAATATTAATATGTCACAATGTGATTTAATTCAGCAAATACCCGCTAATGAAGAGTTTTGGTCATATTTTAACGAAAACATTTACCCTATGTCAGCAGAGCAAAAGCTGAATTTTATAAATACATGAACTCTTGCCTGGAAATAGTAGCTGAAAATTTTAAGCCTTTTTTACTAAAGGATATAGTAATACGAACTGATAAAAAAATCATAAGAAGAGGTACGTTAAGAATATTCCAACTTAAGCAATACTTTATAAGGCTGTTTATTGAGGTAGGTGACAAAACAAAACAGTATGAGATACCTTACCCGTTTACTTCAAGCTTGGATGATAATAGATTAACTCTAAATTACCAGCTCTCTACAGTTATGAAAGATGAAAATATTGTCTTTCAGACCAAATTCCTAGATGCATCTAGTAAATCTAAACTATATAACAACCTAGTTTACGTCTTGACTTCTGAAGACGACAGCCTATAATTAGGTTGTGATATCAAACTTACTCAATAACTTCCCTGACGGCTATACCCCTAATAGGTCTCAAGTTAAGCTTCTTAAAAATATAGACCAAGCGTTTGAAGACGGTCATAAGTTTGTAGTGTGTAATGCACCAACTGGGTCTGGTAAGTCATTTATATCAAAAACAGTAGGTAATATTGCTGAAGATTGTGATAAGGACTACCGAGATCTAATAACTAGTTACCTAGCGTTTAAACACGGTCAAGGTGGTAAGTTTGTACATAGTGAGGAATGCGAAGAACAGCCGGCTTTCGGGTGCACTGCTCTTACTATTACTAAGAGTTTACAAGATCAATATAAAGAGCTCTTTAATGATGTTGAGATACTTAAGGGTAAGTCAAACTACCAGTGTGCAGTTGATAGTGAGTTTTCAGTAGATGTTGCTCCATGTGTACACCTTGCTGGTCTTAAAAATGAATGCTGGTCACAAAATAAGTGTCCGTATTACGAGCANAGAAACAAAGCTCTTACGTCGCAGTTTAATACCNTAAACTATAACATGTTCTTCTCCTTACCTGACCATGTAAAGAAAAGACAATTTTTAATATGCGATGAAGCATCGGAACTAGAAGATCAGTTAGTTAAGGAGTTTACATGTAAGGTTGAATACAGCTTTTTAAGAAACTGCGATATTACAATAAGACCGTTTATGGCTTCACAGTCACATGAAAAATGGATTAATAACCTGTTACTAGAAGTTAGCGATGCTGCTGGTGAACTCAAAGAGATGATAGCTAATAAGCAGAACTCAAAGCCGCAGGTTGTTATCGCTCTTAAGTGGAAGTTAATTAAACTAGGTAATCTACAGCGTAAATTAGAGTTAATATTAGAGACGTGGTCTGATAGTGAGTATGTGCATGAAAAGGACAACTTAGGAGTTACGTTTACACCGCTTAAGGTAAATAAGTTATCGCATAGACTCTTTGAATTTGCCGATAAGGTAATATTAATGTCTGCTACTATTATTGACCCTAAAAACTTCTGTACATCTTTAGGTATAGATAAGTTTAAGTATATTGAAGCAGAGTCTACATTTGATCCAAAAAATGCTCCAATTATTTGTAATACTAAGTATAAGCTAAACTACTATACTATGAAGAAGTTTTTACCTAAGATTATAAGTAACATACAAGACATATGCGAGCATCATAAAGGTGAAAAGGGTATTATACATACGCAAAATAATACTATAACAGGTGAAATATCAAAGGTGTTAATTGGTAGTAGATACCTATATAGAGAGCCTGGTGTTGTCAATGAAGAGATACTAAGTAAACATACACTTAGTGAGGATCCGACGGTTCTAATATCACCCTCTATGTCACATGGAGTAGACTTGAAAGATGACTTAGCTAGGTTTCAAATTATAGTTAAAGCTCCATTTTTACCTACTAAGGACGTCCGGATAGAGAGATTAATGAAGGACGATTATGATTGGTATGTAAATAAAATGCTATGCTCATTAATACAATCATGTGGCCGTGGTATAAGATCGAAGAAAGATCATTGTGTTACATATATACTTGATGCAAACATTGCTCATAACATATTAAATAACAAACATAAATTACCGAATTATTTTCTTAATAGGTTTTTATAGAATAAATATATACACTACGTGAAAAAAGAAACTTATAATTTTGAAATTAAAGATTTACTTACACAGTTTATCGCGGCTTTTGATGATACTGTTATTAGAAGATTTAATAAGGATAGAACTGAAAGACAAAAGATAGAGGTTCGATATGTATTTGCACCTAAGCAGCGAGTGATGTATGATGTGGTTAATAAAGCACAAAATATTACCCTACCTGTTGTTACTGTTGATCTAAAATCTGTAAGTTATGACAGTAGTAGAGCCTTCAATAAGATGGATAAGCTCTATAACTATAATAATGAAATAGACAATACTAGTATAGATATGCCAACACCGGTTAATCTAGAGGTTAGTATGTCTATATTAGGTCGCTATATGAGCGATGTGGAACAAATTATAACTAACTTTGCACCCTTCACAAATCCTTATATTATTATATGCTGGAAAGAGCCAACTGATACGGGAGACGATGTTGAAATAAGAACCGAAGTATTGTGGAATGAACAAATATCACTAAATTCACCAACGGAAACAACATATAGTGATAAGTTTAGAATTGTAGCTGATACATCCTTCACTATTAAGGGCTGGTTGTTTAGGAATCAAAATACAGAATCTAAACCAATATACTTCATTGAGAATAACTTTATAACGGATGACAAAAGTTGGAATATAACGCAGCCGTTAACCTCGTTAGACTATGAAAACTTTTTTGAAAGTTATAAAGACTCTGCTGACCGTTCTATTGATACAGTTTCACTTTCTGGTATACCTAAGATAGATAACATCTACTTAACTAATGGAGGAGCTACAATAGAAGCAACACATAATCCACCAATTACTCTTAATAAAGAGATGTCAGCAGTTGATGTATATAACTATACCCTCTTAGGAGACAACTACTTAAAAACTAATATGGTGTTATTAAGTTCGGATAACTATACTTTAACAGATAATATAACCACCTTTAACACAACATACACAGGACCAGTTACAGGTTTTATTGTACCGGAAGAAAACTATACAGTAATGTCCAATAATACACTAGCTGTAACAATACCATATTTAAGTGGTGCAGGTAAAGTGGATATAATAGTAAATAACCCAGCTGGTTGGACATCAACAGCAAGTTTAAGTGGGTTTTTTATGATAGCAGAATAAATATATAAGAAAATGGCAGACTCATCAACATCACCGGGCTCAAATAAGAGCTATGTAAATAACGACGGTAGAGCTTCAACATTCGGTAGAAGCTTAACTCAATATATACAGAACCGACTACCATACTCAAGTGTGGTAGATGGAGAGGATAATTTAAATCCTAAGTATAAGCATTTTAATAAAGCAGGTACTAGACGAGCTGAAGCGCTTACAAAAACATCTATATCCTCTTCTAACTCATATAATAATATACCAATCGGTGATTTCGGTAAAGACTCATCTTTTGCAGATATTATGTATGCAAGTTTAGATGAAAATAAACCAAGTAGGGTACGTGATTACCGTACTATGGCAGCATATTCAGAAGTAGCTGACGCGTTGGACGAAATCTGCGATGAAACTATTAACATAGATGATAAGGGTCAATATATGAAGATAATTTTCGAAAACGCTGAGCTGTCAGTAGATGAAAGATCTGATATTGAAAAGGAGTTTGATAAGTATGTAGAATTTTTTGACCTTAAAAACAAAGGATGGCAATACTTTAGACAGTTGTTAGTTGAAGGAGAGGTATTCTTTGAGCTTATTCTTCATGAAGACTATATAAAGGAAGGTATTTTAGGAGCTATTAATCTACCAGCTGAAGTAATAGAACCGGTTTATAATAACGTGCAAAATATGCTCGTTAAAGGATTTATCTACAAAAAACCTATTTACAGTCTCAACGATCCAAGTAAAGTTGAAAAGGAAGAACTCATACCTATGGATGAAAATCAGATAGTGTATGTTAACTCCGGCGTATTTAACGAAACTAAAAACTTTGTCATACCGTTTCTAGAGAACGCTAGAAGACCTTATCGACAGCTATCACTTGTTGAGGATGCTATTATTATTTACCGGTTAGTACGAGCTCCGGAACGGCTTGTATTTAATGTTGATGTTGGAAACATGCCACCACCAAAAGCTGAAGCGTATCTACGTAAGCTTATTCAGAACTACTGGTCACGTAAGACCTTTGACCTGGATCAAGGAGACGTTGTTAAGAAATTTAATCCACAGTCAATGCTCGATGCGTTTTGGTTTGCTAAGAGACAAGGATCAGAAGGTACATCTGTAAGTCAGTTGGCCGGTGGTGCTAATTTAGGTGAGTTAAGTGATCTGATGTATTTTATCAAGAAGCTATATAGAGCTCTAAAAGTACCTTCTACGCGGATCGATCCTGAAGATAGAACAGTTGATGCATCAACTACCTTAAGAGATGAACTTAAGTTTGCTAAGTTTATTATAAGACAACAACAAAGATTTGCCGCTGGTTTAAAGAAAGGTTTTATTACCCACCTCAAGCTAAGAGGTATGTTTGATCAATATGATATTAATGAAACAAACATCGATATTGAGTTTAATGTACCGACTAACTACTTCGAAATAAGAGAGAATCAACGGCTTGAGCTTAAAGCTAACAACTTTAATAGTCTTGCATCAAGTGAGTTTGTATCAGCAACATATGCTCAGAAAAAATATCTCGGTTGGAAAGATAAAGACGTATTAGCAAATAGAGAGTTTATGAGAAAGGATGCAGAGATGCAGTGGGAGCTAGCTCAAATACAAGCTCTTGGACCTAACTGGAAAGAACAGATGATTGCTGGTGGATTAGAAGGCGCTGAGGGTACCGAAGGTGATATGGGTGGAGCTACTGGTGGAGGTGGTGGCGAAATTCCAGAGTTCGGTGGTGGTCCTGCTGCAGAGGGTGAAGTACCTGAAGCAGATG